>Ga0137409_10002530_pt1 | contig 19557 bp, 16 predicted proteins | sample CZODoug1_16funga_FD_122059 | JGI IMG/M metagenome (GOLD analysis project Ga0137409, IMG submission 122059) | Vadose zone soil fungal communities from Angelo Coast Range Reserve, California, USA - CZODoug1_16fungal (Hybrid Assembly) | ecosystem: Environmental > Terrestrial > Soil > Vadose zone... | reverse complement strand
TCGAGATCGAAGTCGCGGCCGTCTACAACGCGGCCGACCTGTACGTCGGCGCGTCGCGGGAGTACGAGCTGATGGCTGAGGGGTTCGGGATCTCGATCGTCGAAGCGTCGGCGTGCGGGCTCGCCGTGGTGGGCGGGCGCTCGGGCGGCATTCCCGACGCGGTGCGCGAAGGTGAGACCGGCATTCTGGTGGATCCCGATCAGCCCGCGGCCATCGCCGCTGGAGTGATTCAATTGTTGGAGAACGACGACCTGCGCCACCGCCTCGGCGCGGCCGGGCGCCGCGCGGCGGAGACGTTCTACAACTGGGAGCGCGTGGGGCGCGACTTCATCCGGATTGACGCTGAGTTTCGACGGCCGGAGCCGCCCGCGCGCTGATCGCGTACGTCGGGCAGTGCCGGATGAACCAGCCGTCGGTGGGGCTCCACTCCTGCTCCGGTTGCGTCACCACCGCCTTGCCCTGCGCGTCGAGCACGAACATCCCCTGCGGCGCCTGCACCAGGCACGCGCCGCAACCGATGCAGCGATCGCGCTCGACCCGCACCAGCACGCGCCGCCGCGGATAGAGACCGGCCGCGCCTTTTTGCGGCCACTCGTGCGGCCGCGCCAACGCCGCCTTCATCACGCGGTACCCCTCCTCCACCATCTCGCGGATGTGATCGAAGGAGAACAGCGAGATGTGCTCCACCCGCGGGTGCACGAGAAAGAGGGGCGGCGTGGTCCACAGCCGCATCCGCAGCTCGAACTCCGACTGCATCGCCAGCTCGGTGGCGCGCGCGAACACCGCCACAAAGCCTTCGTCCTGCGTGTCGGCGCGGAACGCACTCGACGCCGACACGTCGACGCCGATCACGATCGTGCCGTCCACGGCTTTGGCCGCGCCGACGGGCAAGTTGTCGAGCACCGCCCCGTCCGCATAGAAGCGGCCGTGGATCTCGTGCGGCGGGAAATACCCGGGCAACGCGCACGAGGCGAGCACGGCGTCGGCGACGCGCACGTCGTCGAGCCCCTGCAAACCCCAGAGCACCTGCATGCCGGAGTTGATGTCCACCGAGTTGATGACGACTGGCGGGTCGAGATCCTGGAACGTGGCCTCGCCCACGAGACGGCGGGTCAGCTCCACCAGGGGATCGCGCTTGAACAGGGCGGGGGAGCGCATCCGCTTGAACGCCATGTCGGCGTGCGCGACTTGGAAGACGTCTTTGCGCTTGAGGGCGAAGGCGATCTCGCGCAGCTCGGGGATGCTGCGGCCGGAGGCCCACGCGGCGCCAATCAAGGAGCCCACGCTCGACCCGACGATGTGCGCCGGCTTGAGGCCGTGCTCCACGAGCGCCTGCAAGACCCCGACGTGGGCGAGGCCCTTCATGCCCCCGCCGCCCAGGACGAGTGTGAAGCGTGTGTTGGGATCCACCGCGCGCGCCGCTTGCCCTGAGGGTGAGTGCCCGGGTAACGTAGTCGAGAACCCTATGACGGCGCCACTCATTTGGCGGCGGCTCGCACGTGACCGCTGGGCACTCACGGGCCTCGCTATCGTCCTTGTCCTCGCCGGCCTCGCACTCGCGGCCCCGTGGCTCGCACCCGGCGACCCGGTGCGCGGCGACCTCGCGACCAGCCTGCATGCGCCGGGTGCTGCGTTCCTACTCGGGACGGACCAGCAAGGCCGCGACGTATTCACGCGCATCCTGTTCGGCGCGCGCCTGTCGCTCACCGTCGGCGTCGTCAGCCAGGCGATCGCGCTTGTGTTAGGGCTCGCTCTGGGTCTCGCGGCGGGTTACTACGGCCGCTGGACCGACGCCGTCATCATGCGCTTTGCCGACGTCACGCTCGCCTTCCCGCCGCTGCTGCTGCTCATCGCCATCGCCGCCGCCGTTCGCCCCTCGCTCCCCGTGATCTTCGTCGTGATCGGCGTCGTGGGCTGGGCGGGCATGGCGCGCCTGGTGCGCGGCCAAGTGCTGGTCACACGCGCGCTCGACTATGTGCAGGCCGCGCGCGCCTTGGGCGCGTCGGACGCAGGCGTCGTGCGCCGCCACGTGTTGCCCAACGTCCTCGCGCCCGTGATCGTCGCGGCCACACTCGGCGTCGGCGGCGCGATCATGGCGGAGGCGGCGTTGTCGTTCATCGGACTGGGCGCCCAACCGCCCACCCCGTCGTGGGGGGCGATGGTCGCGGAAGGACGCGATCTGCTGCGCGTGGCGCCGTGGGTGTCGCTCGTCCCCGGCATCGCGATCGGTCTCACCGTGCTGGGGATGAACCTGCTCGGCGACGGCCTGCGCGACGCGCTCGACGTCAGGACCAGAGCCAAGGCCGCATGACCGACATCGCGTATCATCCCACGCGCGTCCGCGCGTTGCGCGAGAGCTTCCGCGCCTTGCGCGCCGCCGAGTTTCCGTGGACGGCGGACACGGTCTACTTGAACAACGCGTCGATCGGACCCATCCCGGAACGCACGCGCCGCGCCCTCGACGAATTCACCGCCAAACGCACCGCCCCGCACCTCCTGCCCGACCGCGAGCTGTTCGCCGGGTTGGCGGCGGCGCGGCTCGGCATCGCGCACCTGATCAACGCCGATCCGTCGGAGATCGCGCTCGCCACGAACACGAGTTTCGGGTTGCACCTCGCCGCGCGCGCGCTGCCGCTCAAGCCGGGCGACATCGTGCTGCTGTCGGACAAGGAGTTCCCGGCGAACGTGTATCCCTGGCTGATGCTCAAGAAGGAAGGCATCACGGTCGAGGTGGCGCGCTGCGGGCCGGAGGGGTGGCCCGACGAGAATCATCTGCTCGAGCGGCTGCGCGATCCGCGCGTGCGCGTGCTGGCCGTCTCGTTCGTGCAGTTCTCCAATGGCTACCGCGCCGACTTGAAGAAGCTCGGCGCCGCGGCGCGGGCCAACGGCACCTATCTCGTCGTGGACGGGATCCAAGGCGTGGGGAACTCCGTGCTCGACGTGCGCGAGACGCCCGTCGACATCCTCGCGTGCGGCGGCCAGAAGTGGTTGCTGTCGCCCTGGGGGTCGGGGTTCGTGTACGTGCGGAAGGAGCTGATCGCGACGCTCGAGCCGGCGATCACCGGCTGGATGGCCTTCGAGGGCACCGACGACTTCTCGCGGCTCACCGAGTACAACCCCACGTTCCGTGCCGACGCTCGCCGCTTCGAGATGATCACCCTGCCGTATCAGGACTTCTTCGGGCTCACGGCGTCGCTGGGGTTGCTGCTCGAGATCGGCGTGCGCGACATCGCGGAGGTGACGCGCGCCGCGCACGAACCCATCGTGAAATGGGCGCAGGAGAACGGCATACGGATCACGTCGCCGCTCGAGGAGCGCCACCGGTCCGCGATTCTCTGCGTCGCGCCCCCCAAGGCCGCCGAGGCGTTCCATGCCGTCAAGCGGGCGCACATCGTGTGCAGTCTGCGCGAGGGCGCGATTCGCCTCTCGCCGCACGTCTACAACACCATCGAAGAAATGGAACGGGTGGTGGAGGTACTGGATGATTTGACGTAGGGGCGCAGCATGCTGCGCCCCTACCGCCGACGCCCGCCCTTACCCCCGCCGCAATCGTTTCAACAATTGGATCTGCCCTGCGTGGTATAGGTCGTGCGACGCGATGCCGTACACGCTCTCGGCCACCGTCCACTTCGAGTGCCAGGCGCGCCTGGCGAGCTCTTTGGCGGAGAGACCCGCGATGGCGCGGCGCAGCAGCGCGTGTTGCTCGTCGAGCAATGCGCGGTCGCGCTTCCAGGCGATCGCGTTCGGCTTGGCAGGAAGGTCGGGGAAGTTGGCTCCGGGACGGGGGAACGCGATGTCGGGGTCACGCAGCAGGCGCCGCCGCACCATGCATTTCCAGTACGCTGTGTGCAGCACCAGCTCCCAGATGTTGTGCCGTCCCCCCCCCCGTCGCGGCCGCCACAGCGCGTCGCGGGCCGTGACGCCGCGGATCGTGCCCTTCAGCGGCGTGCCGTGCCAGGCGGGAGCGCGAAAAGCTTGATCGAAGACCTCGAGCAACAGGCGAATGCGTGGATCCAAGGTCACGCGTCCCGGCGCACCAGCGCGTAATCCTTCTTGCCTTTGCGCAGAAGCAGGTTGCGTCCCGCAATCCAGTCTTGGTCGCCAATGGAGTGATCGACGCCCGGCGCTCGCTGTTGATTGAGGTAAACACCGCCCTGCTCGATCGCTCTCCGGGCTTCACTCTTCGATTTTGCGAGCCCAGCCAGCACGAGCGCGTCTACCAGGATGAGGGGGCCGCGCGGAACGCGTGCCGTCGGTATCTCTCCCGCGAGTGTGTCAAAAGCTTGGTCGTTGGCCGCATGCGGATCAAAGTCTCCGAAGAGGATCTCGGAGGCGACCATGGCATTCGCACCAGCCTCGCGGTGCGAACGTCGAGTGATGTCGAACGCGAGGGCTTTCTGCGCGGCACGCGCCGCCGGGTCTTTCTGCTGTCGCGCCACCAGCTCGCCGATTTCGTCCTTCGTCTTCTGCGTGAAGAGCTTGAGGTAACTCTCTACGTCGCGGTCATCCACGTTGATCCAGAACTGGTAGAACTTGTATGGAGACGTCAGAGCGGGATCCAGGTAGATCGCGCCCTCCTCACTCTTTCCGAACTTTTTGCCCGACGCCATCGTCACGAGCGGCGCGACGAGCCCGTGCGCTTCGCCATTCACGACGCGGCGGATGAGATCGACGCCCGCGGTGATGTTGCCCCACTGATCGCTGCCGCCCACCTGCAGCGTGCACTGCCGTTCGCGGAACAGGTGCAGGAAGTCGTACGCCTGCAGCAACATGTAGCTGAACTCGGTGTACGAGAGCCCGGTGTCGAGGCGCGCCTGCACCGATTCTTTCTGGAGCATCACGTTGACCGTGAAGTGCTTGCCGACGTCACGCAGAAAGTCGACCAGGTGCTGCTCGACGAGCCATTTCGCGTTGTCGAGCAGCAGGGCCGCGGTCTTGCCGGCGCCGAACTCCAGGAACCGCGCCATCTGGTCGCGCTGGCGCTGGAGATTTTCGCGGATCTGCTCCTTGGAGAGCAGCGGGCGCTCGTTCGCTTTGCCCGACGGATCGCCGATCAACCCCGTGCCCCCGCCCATCAGCACGATGGGCCGGTGGCCATGCCGCTGCAGCGTGGCGAGTAACATCAGCGGCATCAAGTTGCCGAGCTGCAGGCTGGGTGCCGTGGGATCGAAGCCGCAATACGCTGTGAGCGGGCCACGCGCGAAGTGGGCGTCCAGGCCCGGCGTCGCCTGCTGCACGAAGCCGCGCCACTCGAGTTCGCGGAGCACGTCAGGAGGAGTCATGGCGGCGAATCGTGCGAAGGGCCCGCGATACTGGCAAGCTGCTGGCAAGCGCACGTCTCCCTTACTAGGTTGTAATTGAGATGGCCGTTCCAACTTCCCTTCCGGCTTCCGCCGCGCCCTTCCGACTGTCGTTCCTGTGGCGCTGGTGGTACGACCCCGTGCGGCGCAAGCGCGTCCTCACGGGCTCCGCCCTCGCCTGCCTGTTCGGCGCCGGGCTCGGCTACGGCTCCTGGACGCGCGTCTGCGCCGCGGAACGCTGCCCCAGCATCGCGCGCCTCCGCGGGGACTCGAAGCGGGGGCAGCTCCAGACCTCCAAGGTCTACGCGGCCGACGGACGGCTGATCACCGAGCTGGGCATCGAGCGACGCACGGTCCTGCCGCTTTCCGAGATGCCCGTGTATCTGCGGCAGGCGTTTATCGCCACGGAAGACAAACGGTTCTACTCGCATCACGGCATCGACTTCATCAGGTTCCCGGGTGCCGTGCTCAACCGATTCCGCGGCTTCTCGACGATCACCCAACAGCTCGCGCGCAACGTGTTCTCCGATCAGATCAGGGCCGGCGAGCGCACCCTGGCGCGCAAGCTGAAGGAAGCGCGCGTCGCGGTGGAGCTCGAGCGCACCTTCCCGAAAGACACGATCCTCGAGCTGTATCTCAATCAGATCAGCCTCGGCCCCAATGTGGCCGGGGTGGAGGCGGCCTCGCAGGTGTTCTTCGGGAAGTCGGCGCGCGACTTGAACGTGGCGGAGGCGGCGACGCTCGCCGCTCTGCCGAAAGCTCCCGGCAACTACAATCCGCGCACCCATCCCGATCGCGCCGTGGCGCGCCGCAACGTGGTCCTCACCCTGATGCGGAACCAGGGCTACATCACCCCCGAGGATGCCGAGTACTGGAAGGCGTATCCGCTCATTCTGACGTCGCGCCGCACCAGCTACGGCGACGTCGCGCCCTACTTCGTGGAGTGGCTGCGGACCTCGTTCCTCGAGCCCCGCTTCGGGCGCGACCTCTACGACAAGGGCCTGCGCATTTACACGACGCTCGACCTCGACATGCAAGAGGCCGCCGAGCGTGCCCTGCAATCGCAGCTCGACGAGATCGAGGCCGGTGCCTACTCCGCCAACCAGAAGTTCGAGGGTCAGGGCCGCACCTACCGCGAGTATGTCGAGAAGGGCCGCGCCGCGCCCGATGAGCAGGGGCCGTTTTCGCCCTACCTGCAAGGCGCGCTCGTTGCCCTCGACAACCGCACTGGGTACATCCTGGCGCTCGTCGGTGGGCGCGATTACTCGGACTCGAAGTGGAATCGCGTCACCCAGTCGATCCGCCCGCCCGGCTCGACGTTCAAGCCGTTCGTCTATTCGGCCGCCGTGCGGGCGAATTGGCCCGTCGATACGCTGCTCGATGACTCGCCCCTGAACCAGCCGGTCATCCAGCTCGACAGCTCGCTGTGGCAGCCCAAGGACTACGACGACACGACGCTCGGCCTGATCCCGATGCGGCAGTCACTCTTCCTGTCCCGCAACCTGTCGACGATCAAGCTGGGCATGAGCATCGGCGAGCAGACGGTGATCGGGGAAGTGCGCCGCTACGGCATTACGACCGCGCTCCCGCCCTATCCGTCGATTCACATCGGCGCCAAGGGCGTGAAGCCCCTCGAGATCATCGCGGCCTACTCGGCGTTCGCGAATCTCGGCACGCGCGTCGAGCCGATCGGCATTCAGCGCATCGAGGACCGCGAGGGGACCATCGTCTACCAGTCCACGGTGCGCAAAGAGCAGGTGATGGATCCGGAACACAGCTGGCTGATGCTCGACATGCTGCGCGATGTGATGCGCTGCCAGCCCGGCACCGGCCCGAACCGCTGCGGCACCGCGGCGGGCGCCGTGGGTGGGCTGCGCGTTCCGATGGGCGGCAAGACCGGCACCACCGACGACTACACCGACGCCTGGTTCGTCGGATTCACGCCCGAGATCGTGGCGGGGATCTGGGTCGGTTACGACGCCCAGCAGCGCATCATGGCCAACGCGGGCGGCGGCCGCATCGTCGCGCCCGCGTGGACGAAGTTCATGCGCGACGTGTACGAGCGGCGCCCGCCGCCCCCCGACTGGCCGCGACCCGACTCACTGATCACGCGCGAGGTCGATTGGAGCAACGGCAAACTTGCCACGCCGTTCTGCCCGATCGAGGTGCGTCGTTGGGAGTGGTTCTATCCGGGGACAGAGCCGAACGAGGTGTGCGCCGTGCACTCGCCGTTCGGCGTCGGCATCACGCCCTAGCGCGTGCTCCGCATCCGTGCTGGCCGGGTTCATCCCGTGACGGCGCCGCCGATTGAGGACGGCGCCGTTCTTGTCGATGCGGCCGGGAGAATCGCCGGCGTAGGCCCACACGCCCACATCCCCACGCCTCCGCGCACGGAAGCGCTCGAGTACCCGGATGCGATCCTGGTCCCCGGCCTGATCAACTGCCATACGCACCTCGAGCTCACGCACCTCGCCGGCCAGAACGCTGAACCCGAGTTCGCCAAGTGGATCCGTCGCATCCGCGAGTTGAAGGACGCGACGCCTCCAGAGGGATTTGAGGAGGCAGCGCTTGCGGGTGTGAAGGACTGTTGGGCGCGCGGGGTCACCTGCATCGCGGAGACCGGCAGCACCGGAGCCGTGATGCGCGCGCTGCACGATGTCGGCGGACGAGGAATCGTCTACCAGGAAGTCTTCGGCCCCGATCCCGCCAACCTCGATGCGAGCATGCGGGAGCTCGAGGAAGCCGTGGGTCACTTGCGGCCCCTCGCGTCCGAGCGGGTACGCCTCGGCGTTTCGCCGCACGCGCCGTACACCGTGAGCGCGCCCTTGTACGAAGCAGTCGCGGCGTTCGCCCGGCGCGAGCGCCTTCCGGTCGCCGTCCACCTGGCAGAATCGAGGGAAGAGAGCCAGTTCGTCCGCGACGGCGCTGGACCGTTCGGCGACGCCTGGCGCGCGCGCGGGATCCACGCCCCGGCGCACCGCTGCACGCCCGTCGAGTACCTGCGGCGCCAGGGTGTGCTGACCGCCGATACGCTGAGCATTCACTGTGTGCAGGTCGACGCGCCCGACATCGCGATCCTTGCCGCGGCCGGCGCCGCCATCGCCCACTGCCCTCGCTCGAATCGCGCGCACAATCACGGGTCGGCGCCCCTCGTCGCGTTTCGGACCGCCGGGCTGCGAGTAGGTCTCGGCACCGATTCCGTCGTGAGTGTCGGCGACTTGGACCTGTGGGCCGAAGCACAAGCCGCTGGACTGGATTGGGCGGATGCTCTTCGCATGTTGACGATCGAAGGTGCGCGGGCGCTCGGCTGGGAAGACGAGATCGGGTCGCTCGACGTCGGAAAGGCCGCGGACTTGGTTGTGCTAACCGCCCAACCGCCCATCCGCCCAACCACCCTTCTGACGGTGCTCGGCGGCCGCATCGTGCATCAGGTCTGAGCCGGATCTCCCAAGGCGAGCTAGATTTGCCCCCCATGAAGACCCAGCGCCACGCCGCCATCGTCAGGATCATCCGCCGGGACACGGTTGGCAGTCAGGAGCAGCTGCGTGAGCTGCTGCGCGCCGAGGGCTTCGAGGTGACGCAGGCGACCCTGTCGCGCGACATCCGCGAGCTGGGCCTCGCCAAGGTCGCCGCGCCGGACGGCGGCTCGCACTACGCCGAGTCGGGCGAGGGAGCGACGGGCGTCCGGCCGCACCTCGAGCAGCTGCTCCCCACGATGCTCGTCTCGGCCGAAGGCGTGGGCCCGTTGCTCGTGCTCAAGACGACGACCGGGGGCGCGCAGGCGCTCGCCCTGGCGGTGGACGGCGCGGGATGGAACGAGGTGATCGGCACGATCGCCGGCGACGACGCGATCCTCGTCATCACGCGCAGCGAGCGCGCGCGGCGCGGAGTGCAGAGTCGCATTCGGGAGTTGGCCGGAATTCCTGCCTGAGTTTGTTGCGTGCGTGCGACTTCCGTAGTCGCCCGGCGCGCCGTAATGTGGTCCCGATGAAAACCTTCCCTGTCGCCCTCGTGTGGGGCTCCCTGGTGATTGCGACGTCGACGAGTTGCGCCCGAGAAGCCCAGTGGCGCCCCCTCTTCGACGGGCGCACGACGACTGGCTGGCGCAACTTCAAGAGCGATTCGATCGGATCCGGGTGGCAGGTGGTCGACAGCGCGCTGACGCGCGCGCAACCCGGGGCCGGCGACCTCATCACCCGCGAGAAGTTCAAGAACTTCGAGCTGTCGCTCGAATGGAAGATCGCCCCGGGCGGCAACAGCGGGATCTTCTACCGCGCCAGCGAGGATGACGACGCGATCTACTGGACCGCGCCCGAGATGCAGGTCCTCGACGACGCGCACCACCCCGACGGCGCGTCGCGGCTCACGTCGGCGGGCGCGAACTACGGGATCGATTCATCCCCGCCCGGATTCCTGAAGCCCGCCGGTGAATGGAATCAGGTGCGGGTCGTGGCGAACGGAAACCACGTGGAGCATTGGCTCAACGGGGTGAAGGTGGTGCAGTACGAGCTGGGTTCGCCGGAGTGGGAGGCGAAGGTGAAGGCGAGCAAGTTCGGGCCGCACCCGCACTACGGCCGCAACACCGAGGGGTACATCGGCCTCCAGGACCACGGCGATTGGGTCGCCTTCCGCAACATCAAGATTCGGGTGCTGCCATGAGCAAACAATCCCGCAGAGGCCCGAAAGTAGGGGCGCAGCATGCTGCGCCCGTACCCGCCCACCCCATTTCGCGGCGCGAGTTTGTGGGTGACGTCGCCTCCGGATTGGCGTTCACCATCGTCCCGCCGCACGTGCTGGGCGCGCGCGGGCGGAATCGGCTCGCGCCGAGCGACAAGCTGAACATCGCGTGCATCGGCGTAGGCGGCATGGGCGCGAACGACGTCCGCGGCGTGGGGAAGACCGAGAACATCTACGCGCTGTGCGACGTGGACGACCGCCAGGCCGCAGGATCGTTCAGTGCGTTTCCACTGGCCAAGCGGTTCAAGGATTTCCGCGTCATGCTGGAGAAGGAAGGGAAGAACATCGACGCGGTCACCGTGTCGACGCCCGATCACACCCACACCGTCGCCGGCATGATGGCGATGAAGCTCGGCAAGCACACGCGCATTCAGAAGCCGCTGGCGCGCACGTTGTGGGAAGTGAAGCAGCTCGAGGATGCGGCGCGCCGCTACAAAGTCGCGACACAGATGGGGAACCAGGGTCACGCCGAAGAAGGCACGCGGCTGATGCGAGAGTGGGTGGAGGCCGGCGCCATCGGCACCGTGCGCGAGATCCAGCTCTGGACCAATCGGCCGATCTGGCCGCAAGCGATCGAACGGCCGCTCGACGAGTTCTACACGCCGTCGACACTCGACTGGGATCTGTGGCTCGGTCCGGCGCCGGCGCGCCCCTACCATCCGGCGTACGCGCCGTTCAAGTGGCGCGGCTGGTGGGACTATGGCACCGGGGCGCTGGGCGACATCGCGTGCCACTCGATGGACGCCTCGTTCTGGGCCTTGGACCTCGGCTACCCGACGCGCATCGAAGCCGAGTCCACCAAGCTGTTCGCCGAGACCGCGCCTGCCTGCTCCCGCATCACGTACTCGTTCGCCGCGAAGGGGAATCGGCCCGCCGTCACGGTCGTGTGGCGCGACGGGAGCCTGTATCCGCCTCGACCCAAGGAGATCACCGATCCGGCTGCATGGCCCTTCGATACGAGCGGCCAGCTCTGGATCGGCGATGCGGGCAAACTCGTGGCGGGGATCTACGGCGAGAGTCCGAGACTCCTGGACGCGGCGAAGCAGGCGGAGATCACCGCGCACCCGGTGCCCGTGAAGTACCCGCGCACCGAGGGTGTGTACGCCGAATGGATCGCGGCCTGCAAGGGTGGTACGCCCGCGGGGTCGAACATCCCCGATCACTCCGGGCCCCTCACCGAGATGGTGCTGCTGGGCAACCTGGCGGTGCGGACCGCGCAGCCGATCGACGTGAATCCGCAGACGGGCGACGTGCTGACGCCGGGAATCCCGGCCGACTACCTCAAACCGACCTATCGGCAGGGCTGGGGGTGGTGATGTTACGTAGGGGCGCAGCATGCTGCGCCCCTACTCCTTGCGCACCTAGACTCCGCCCCTGTATTTTTATTCACAACTATGCATAAACCATCAAGCAATCCCCTGGTGGTGCTCGCCTACTCGGGCGGGCTCGATACGTCGGCCATCGTTCCGTGGCTGCGCGAGACCTACAATGCCCGCGTCCTCTGCTTCGCCGCCGACGTGGGGCAGGGCAGCGGCGAGCTGAAGGGTCTCTCCGAGAAGGCCAAGCGCTCCGGCGCCGAAGACTGCGTCGTCGAAGATCTGCGAGAAGAGTTCGTACGCGACTTTGTTTTTCCGACACTTCGGGCCGGAGCCGTTTACGCCCGCACGTATCTCCTCGGCACCTCGATGGCCCGGCCGCTCACCGCGGCGCGACAGGTCGCGCTGGCGCAGCGCGTCGGCGCGCAGGCGCTCGCCCACGGCTGCACCGGCAAGGGCAACGATCAGGTGCGCTTCGAGCTGACCTACGCCGCCCTCGGGCCCGATCTCCAGATCATCGCGCCGTGGCGCGAGTGGAAGTTCCAGAGCCGCGAAGACCTGATCGCCTACGTGCACGCGAAGGGCGTTCCGGTTCAGGCGACGGCCGAGAAACCGTACTCGACCGATCGCAATCTGTGGCACTGCTCGCACGAGGGCGGTATCCTCGAAGATCCATCGCAGGAAGCACCCGAGCACATCTTCGTCATGACCAAGAGCCCGCTCGAAGCGCCCGATGAGCCAGTCGTCGTCGACATCGGCTTCGAGGAAGGCAACCCCGTCAGCGTCGATCACGTGCCCCTCGGCCCCGTGGAGCTGCTCGAACAGGTGAACGAAATCGCCGGAGAGCATGGCGTCGGCCGGGCGGACGTCGTCGAAGACCGGCTCGTGGGCATGAAGTCCCGCGGGGTCTACGAGACGCCGGGTGGCACGGTGCTCTACGCCGCGCACCGCGAGCTCGAGCAGATGGTGCTCGACCGCCGCACGCTGCGCCTCAAGGACGAAGTCGCGCTGCGCTACGCCGACCTGGTCTACGACGGCCGCTGGTGGACGCCGGAGCGCGAAGCGATCGACGCGCTCGTCACCGCGACGCAGAAGAATGTGACGGGAAACGTGCGGCTCAAGCTGTACAAGGGGAGCATCACCGTCGCGGGACGCGAGAGCCCCAACGCGCTGTATCAGCCGTCGTACGCGACGTTCGGCAAGGACAATGTCTACAACCAGAAGGACGCTGAGGGGTTCATCCGGCTCTATGGGCTGGCAAGCAGGATTGCCGCCGGATTGAACGCCGAACGGACTGATGTCCCCACAGTCTGACACGCATCACATGTGGGGCGGGCGCTTCGCGCTGGGACCGAGCGAAGCGCTGGATGCGCTGAACCGCAGCCTCCCCGTTGACCATCGACTCTGGCCGCAGGACGTCATCGCGAGCAAGGCGTGGGTACACGCCCTCGGCCGCGTCGGTGTCGTGTCGCCCGCCGAGGAAGCCCAGCTCGAGAGTGGCCTCGACCGCGTCGCCGATCGGTTAGCCGATGGCGCCGCGGTCGGTGCGCCCGACGAAGACGTCCACACCCTCGTCGAGCGTTTGCTCTACGAAGAAGTCGGCGCCGTCGCCGGCAAACTACACACGGGCCGCTCGCGCAACGACCAGGTCGCCACGGATCTGAGACTGTGGACGCTGGAAGGAATCGATGAGCTCGACGCGGCCGTCGCCGCCCTCGGCCGCACGCTCGTGGCGAAAGCGAAGGCTGGCGTGGACGCGATCCTGCCCGGCTACACGCATGGCCAGCGAGCTCAGCCGGTGCGATGGGCGTACGTCTTGCTCGCACACGCCTGGCCCCTCGTGCGCGATCGCCAACGCCTCGCCGATGCGCGGCGCCGCGTGGCGGAGCTGCCCCTCGGTTCGGGCGCGCTCGCCGGCTCCGGATTCCCGGTCGACCGGGTGCTCCTCAAGGAAGCGTTGGGCTTCCGCGCGCTGTCGGCCAACGGACTCGACGCGACCGGGGACCGCGACTTCGTCGCCGAGGTGCTCTTCGTGATCGCGCTGATCGGGACGCACCTGTCCCGGCTCGGCGCCGAGTTCATCACCTACGCGAGCGGCGAGTTCGGCTTCGTCACGCTGTCCGACGCGTTCAGCACCGGCTCGAGTCTGATGCCGCAAAAGCGGAACCCAGACGTCTTCGAGTTGGCGCGCGGCAAGGCAGGCCGGCTCCTTGGTGACTTCGTCGCCCTGCTCACCACGCTGAAAGGCATCCCGGCCGGTTACCAGAAGGACCTGCAGGAAGACAAGGCGCTTCTCTTCGACGCCTGCGACACGCTCGGCGTCGTACTTCCCGCCCTCACGGGCGCGATCGACACGCTCACCGTAAACGCCGATCGCATGGCCGCCGCCCTCGATCCGGCCATGCGCGCCACCGATCTCGCTGATCTGTTGGTGGAGGCCGGCGTTCCGTTCCGGGAAAGCCACGGTCTCGTTGGACGCCTGGTGCGGGAGGCCGAGAAGGCCGGCGTCCCGCTCGACAAGGTGCCCGTGCCGGTGGCGGCCGGGATCCATCCGGCCCTCGGGGCGGCCATGACCCAGCTGGGGACGTGGGAAGACAGCGTGGAGAGTCGCGGGACCGTCGGGGGGGCGTCCCGGGCGTCGGTCGAGGGTCAGATTGACGAGCTACGGCGCGCGTTTACGCCGGCAGGGAGCGCGTAACCCCGTCACTTGCCGGGACTTCCCCGCTTGTGTTAGCATACTTGGCCTATGCGCTGCCTCGCGCTTAACGCTTCATTCGAGCCGCTGACCATGGTGCCCGTCCGCCGGGCGCTCCGCCTCGTCATCGACGGCAAGGCGGAGGTGGTGGAGGCCGAAGGCACGCCCGTCCATAGCGAGCGACTGGCCGTACCACGCCCAGCGGTCATCCGGCTGGTCCGGTTCGTCCACGTTCCCCGCCGCTTCCGCCGCCAGGTCACCAACACGTTCCTCTTCGCCCGAGACAACTACCGTTGCCAGTTCTGCGGCCGGTCCCAGCTGGAGCTGCGGCAGCGGGAGTGCCACACGCGGGACCATCTGGTGCCGTTGTCGCGCGGCGGCACGAACGCGTGGAACAACGTCCTGACGGCCTGCTCGAGCTGCAACACCCGCAAGGGCAACCTGCTGCCCGAAGAGGTGGGGATGCATCCGATGCGGGCTCCGCACGAGCCGCATTTCGTGCACCTCTCGTGGGCGGTGCGGCGTCTCACGCGGACGCAGGCCAAGTACATCCGCCTGTTCTACGGGGCCGACGTCCTGGCGACCCTCGAGGCGCTGTGAGCAAGACACCGTGGATCGTAGCCGGCACCGCCGCCGTAGCCCTGGCGGCGGTGTTGCTTTCCGCCCGGCCCGCGGCTGGCGGGACGCATCCGGACCCGCGTCCCGGTGTCACTGGCGCGCGTGTGCTCACCGGCACCGCGATTCCGCATAACCCGGGGGCCGAGGAGGCGTACGCCGCGGCCCGCGCGGCGGCCGGCACACTCGACGGAGTGTACTGCCACTGCGATTGCTCCAAGCACGCCGGACACCGCTCGTTGCTGACGTGCTTCGAGACCACTCACGGGGCGTACTGCGATATCTGTATGGGTGAGGCGATGATGGCCGCGCAGATGGCCGGGCACGGGACGTCGCTGCGGGAGATCAGGGCGGCGATTGACGCTCGGTTCGGAACGTAGCGCTCCGGGCCTCCAGCCGCTGACGCGGTAGACCTGCGATTCGCACCAACACCCGCTGTGCCCCACGCACCAAGGCTTCTCCGAAGTTCCCTTCGCCTGACACCGCCGGTCCCACGTCCCCCTTCAGCCAGCGCGACAGCTCTTGCAGGTCGGTGTCGTTCAGCGTCGAGACTTCCAGGCGACATATGAAGTAGAAGCGCGCGTTGTTGTTCGCCGGTGGGCGCAGCTGGATCGTGTACGGGATCTCGAGGGCCCGCGTCAATTCCTCGGGCGTGGCATAGCGCGTGACGCTGCCGCCCGTGCGAATCAGCACGAAGTCGTCGGCGAGCGGATCATGGCGCGCCACGGCGTCCCACGGCACCTCGCGCTGGAACTGGTCGAACCAGCCGGCGCGGACTCTCCACAGCTCGAGGCGATAGTGGAGGCGGAGTGGGAAGCCCGATCGCATCAGGGCGACAAAGCGCCCGTCGGCCAGTAGCCCCGTGCTCTGCGCGCGCGGCACGTCGTTCTGCAGGGTCACCGTCAAGGACGGCGACGGCGCAGCGGCCTGCGCGTGGGCGCCGGCGACCGCGCCCCCCCCCCACATCAGGGCGCAGAGCGCGAGGACCGCCTTCCGCCGCACCTAGAACCGGTGGTCGAGCCGGACCGTGAAGCGAAGATGTTCGCCGGTGGTTACCGCCTTCGCGACATACAATCCGAACCCGCCCCAATCCACGCCGAGCCCCAGCTCGGCGAGCCAACTGCCGAGCGTCGGCAAGCGGTCGCTCGGTAAGCGCCCAGGCCCATTGCCCACGAGCCACGCCTGACCCGCGTCACCGAACACGACGAGATCGGGGCCCTCGAGCCGGAGCAGCGTGCCGCCCTCTTCGTCGCCTTCCTCGCGTCCCGTCCCGAACGGCGTGTAGCTCCAATTGAGCTTCAAGTGCCCGCGGTATTCCGCCTGCACCGCGACGACACGGTCGCAGGCCGCCACCAGCGATCCCGTGAACGCCGGATCGGCGATGTCGCGGTTGCAGCCGCTCGCGCGGAACGCGTAGCCCGCCATCGGGTCGGGACCTCCCAGCGAGAGCCGGCGCTGCAGCGGCAGCGGGTCGCCGCCGAGCCACCCGCCCGCGAGGAGGCGGAGGTTCAAGCGACCCGACGCGCTCACGCGTGCGTAGCGCCGCACGTCGAGGAAGAGCCGCTCGAACGCGTACGACCCATCCGTCGGAATCGGGCGGCGCACCGCTGCGGGCACGCCGGTCTGTGGCGTCACGTCCTTGCTGCTCGAGTGCTCCAGCGTGGCGCGCACGATCCACCCGGACGTGGGCTCGTCGAGGTCGTTGCGCGTATCGATTGTCCCGTTGACGCTCACCGTCGTGTAGTGCCCCTCGTCGATCGCCGGGTTGGGGCGCCACGCATCGGAGTTGCGGAACAGGGTCCACGGATCGCGGGCGGCGACGCTCGCCTGCCAGTCGCGCCGCACCTCGAGGGCGACGGCGATCTGTTTCTCAGGATGGGCGAAGACCCGGGCGGCCCACCCCTTGTTGAGGAAGTAGTCGCGGTAGTCGCGCGCGAACACGAACGCGCTCCATCCCACCTCGGCGTTGCGCAGGCCCCAGTCTTCGATCGGTGCCACGACGTCGTAGGCCCGGAACCCCACGCCCACGGCCCGGATTTCGCCGGAGCGCAGCTCCGTGCGCAGCATGTAGCCCAGGTCGCTGCGCTTGTCGCTCAGGTCCCCCGCCGAGCGGAAGACCCCCAACGCGTCGAGTCGCAGCCGCAGGTCGTCCTGGATCCTCCAGTCGAAGAGCGGACCGAAGACGATCGGGAGCCCTTCCACGCGGTTGAAGGTCCCCCCGGTCGCGATCGTGAGCGTGGAGCGCGTGTCGCCGGTCCCCCAAGACACGCGCGCGCCCGGGTTCCACAATGCGCGGCGCCGCAGGTTCGGTGCGTAGGCGATCTCGTCCCCCTCACCACGCAGCCGGTAGAGCAGGGGCTCGCGATACTGCCGCAGCTCCCCGCCGATCCGCGCCTCCGCCGTGCCGTCGACGGTGCCGCCCACGACAATCAGGTTGCCCGTGATCTCGGCGCCGGGCTCGAGCAGCACGTCGCCGTTGATCACGACGAGGGCGCCGTTCACACGGCCGCCGATCAGCGCCGGGCCGTTCCGCACCGCCACGTCGCCGCGCCACTCGTTGCCGCGTGGCAGCCGTGTACGGCCGACGAGCCGCGTCGTCGAGGGGGCGTTGTAGAAACGGATGATCTCGTCGGTCACGAGGCGCGGCAGCTCGATGGCCTGGACCGTGGCGCCGGAGCTGTCGGGGTGAATGACGATCGTCGTGTCCTGAACCGTCGCCAGGACTAGCAGCAGGGCGAGCATAGCCGAACCTTGGTTGGGGCCGTGGTGCGCCAGTGCAGGGGACGTGCCGCGAGCCGAGGCCGCAACTGCGTGGCCGCGCGGCCGAGTCGTGTCATCCCGTCACGTTTCGATCACGTTTCGGTCGTGTTTCGGGGTGGCTCGATTCCGAGCCGTCTCATTCTTCGGTACAGGTTGGCGCGATCCGTCGATAGCCGGCGCGCAGCCTCGGCGACGTTGCCTCGCGCGGCAGACAGCGCGCGCGCGATCAACTCGCGCTCGTGCTGGTCGAGCGAGTCCGCCAGGGCCACGTCTGGACTCGCACTCGCTTCATCCGCGCCGGGCGCCGGACCAGCGGGCATCCGACCGCCATCCTGCCCGTGGGGCAGGACTCGCGTCACGTCGTCGGCCGTGATCGTCTCGCTCGCCGCGAGGATCGCGAGACGTTCGACGATATTCGCCAGCTCGCGCACGTTGCCGGGCCAGCGGTACGCGGCGAGGAGTTGCAACGCGCCGGCGTCCACGCGCACCGCTCGCCCCAGCCGCGTCGCGCAACGCGAAGCGCAGTGACGCACGAGGGGCGGGATGTCGTCGGGTCGGTCGCGCAACGGCGCGATGTGGATCGGGAGGACATTGAGCCGGAACCACAGGTCCTCGCGGAACTGACGCTCGTGCACGGCACGTCCCAGATCCTTGTTGGTCGCCGCGAGCACCCGCACGTTCACCGTGAAGGGTCGCTCGCCGCCGAGGCGTTCCACGACGCCGGTCTCGAGCACGCGCAACAACTTGGCCTGCGCCTCTGCCCCCAGGTCGCCCACTTCGTCGAGGAACAGCGTGCCGCCATCGGCGAGCTCGAAGCGGCCCTGGCGCCGTTCTGTGGCACCCGTGAAGGCGCCGCGCTCGTGGCCGAACATCTCCGACTCGACCAGGTCTCGCGGGATCGCGGCGCTGTTCACCGTGACGAAGGGTTTGCCCGATCGCGCGCTCTGGCGATGAATGGCCGAGGCCACCAGCTCCTTGCCGGTCCCCGACTCGCCGGTGATCAGCACGCGGGATTCGGTAGGGGCCACGCGAGCGATCATGGCGCGCAGGTCGTCCATCGCCGTGCTCGTCCCGACCAGCGGATCGTCGTGCCCCAGCTGCGCGTGCAGGCGACGGTTTTCCGCCAGCGTGCGGCCCAGCTCAAGGGCCCCGCGCAACGCCACGAGCACTCCTTCGGGCGTGAGCGGCTTCTCGAGGAACTGGAACGCGCCAAGCTTCGTCGCGCGCACCGCGTCGGCGAGGTTGGCCTTTCCGCTCATCATCACCACGGGGACGTGCGGTGCGCGCTTCTTGAGCTGCTCGAGCGTCGCCAGGCCGTCGGGGCCCGGGGGCATCATCAGGTCGAGCAGCACCGCGTCGGGAGGGTCGTCGGCGATACGCTCCAGCGCGGCTTGGCCGTTGGGAGCCTCGAGCGTCTCGAACCCTTCGGACTCGAGCAAGGCGCCCACCATCTTGCGGATGTTCGCCTCGTCGTCGACGAGCAGAATTCTGGGACTCATACGGGTGGGAAAACGATGGCGAAGGTGGCGCCGCCCCCCGGCGTGGCGGTCAGGGCGATCGTGCCGCGGTGGGCCTCGAGCGTCTGCCGCACCAGGGCGAGGCCAAGCCCCGTGCCGTCGGACTTGGTCGTGAAGTACGGCTCGAACACGCGCTGCCGCAGGTCGTCGGGGACGCCGGGCCCGTGATCGGCGATCGTAATGGCGATCCCACTGCCGTCTCCGGTGACCGTGACGTCGATCGCCCCCTGGCCCTTCATCGCTTCGGCGGCGTTGCGCAGCAGATTGGCGAAGGCACGACGCAGGGGGTCGTAGTGGCCCATGATGATCGAGCGACGCGCGGACCCGCCGCCGTTGGCCCGCACCGCGACGCGCACGCCGTCGGGCACACCGGTCCGCCCCAACTCTTGAAGCAATTCCACGAGATCAACCTCACTCTGGGGACCCTCGGGGAGCCGTCCGAAATCGGCGAATTCGCGGGCCAGCCGCTCGAGCCGATCGGTCTCCGCCTCGAGCACCTGCACAGCCGTTTCGGTCTTGCCATCCGCCTGGCCCAAGGTCCGCCGCATTTGGTCGACGGCGATCCGCATCGACGTCAGCGGATTCTTGATCTCGTGCGCGACGCGGCGCGCGACCTC
>Ga0137409_10002529_pt1 | contig 19568 bp, 21 predicted proteins | sample CZODoug1_16funga_FD_122059 | JGI IMG/M metagenome (GOLD analysis project Ga0137409, IMG submission 122059) | Vadose zone soil fungal communities from Angelo Coast Range Reserve, California, USA - CZODoug1_16fungal (Hybrid Assembly) | ecosystem: Environmental > Terrestrial > Soil > Vadose zone... | reverse complement strand
AAACGCGCTATTCATCGTCTGGCAAAAAAGCATCCCGCCAAAATAATCGAGATGGAAGAGTTTGAAACCGATCGCCGACATCCAGGGATAAACTGGGGCAAGCACCGCGGTCACCGCTTCGTAGCCGGGATATGGCCCAAAGAACCCTTTACTCATGGCCAGCGACATGGCGACAAGATTGTTCTCCAAACCGATGGTCTCGAACCTCGGATTTACGGGATCTTCATTGTGATGGGCAAGCCACAATAGGACCATCCGCAGCCCATATGCCGCTACGACGGCGAGCGCAGGAGAACGAAGGACGGACGCGAGCGTGCGCTTTGTGAGGACAGAGGACATTTCAGCGGATACCTCATCCGCGCGACACTTCTTATCCATCAAGCCTAGCTCTCGGGCGGCAGGTATTCAATCGCAGCAAGCCGCATTTTGGTTGCACTTTGCCTTATTCAACATGATTGGTGGTATAGACACAAGCGCCGCATCGCTCCGTTTGGTGAACTGGGATGTCCCCTCTCTCCTTAGAGTCATTCCAACCTCCGGCCGCGGCGATTTCATGGCGGTCTCCCCTTCTGGATTCGGGGTAAACAAGTAGAGCCCGCACTCGTTTCCGCCACACAGGTCTTGACAATCACGCGCTTGGCCGACAGACTAACATTATGAATTCATTCTTGAGGCGGCTGTTCCTGGCGGACTTTTGGAAGGGATTGATTCTGACCTTCCGCACGCAGAATCCTAAGAACGTGTACACCGAGCAGTATCCGTTAGAGCGCCCCATGGTGGCGGAGCGGTATCGGGGCGCCCCGCGTTTGAACATGAATCCGGAGACGGGCGAAACTCTGTGTATCTCGTGCAATCTTTGCGCGCTGGCCTGCCCGGAAAATCTGATCGTAGTCGGTTGGCACCGCGACGACGCGACGCGACGCAAAGTGCTCACCACGTTTACGTACGATACTTCGCGCTGCATGTTCTGCGGGTTATGCGAAGACGCCTGCCCGACCGACTGCCTTGAGCTGACCCAGGATTTTGAAATGGCTTCCTACACGCGTGAAGGCGCGATCTGGGACCGGCATCGCCTCGAAGAAGGACCCACGCCCGCTCGGTACACGCGCTGAGTTTCCAGCCTCCGGGCTCAACGTGTAGCCCGCAAGAACCTTGCCCTTCAACCAGAGGCGGTCTCGTCGCTTGCGCACCTCAGCATGGCTGCGCTATAAGTGCTGTTTCCAATGATGCCACTTCTGCTCCACCGGTCTTTCAGACGACCTTGCCATGGAATTACGTAAGGACCCCATCACACGCAGTTGGGTAGCCGTGGGGCACGGCGAAGATGTGGCCGAATCCGCCGTCGGCTGTCCATTCTGTCCTCCGAAGGTCGAGTCCCAGCAATCCTTGCTTCGCCTTCCGGCGCAAGGGGCCTGGCAGGTTATGGTGATGCCCCACCCGGACCCGCTGTACCGCGTTGAAGGCGATCCTGCTCGAAAGGCCGACGGGATTTACGACACCATGCGCGCGGTGGGCGCCGACGAGGTCGTGATCGAAACGCCGGAGCACGACCGCAAACTTGAAGATTTGAACGAAGACCAGATTCTGCTGGTCATGGAAGCATGGAAGCAACGCATTGAGGATCTGAAGCGCGACCTCCGGTTCAAGTATGTTTCTGTCTTTAAGAATTATGGCGCCATGGCGGCCCAGGAAGGATCGCACGCGCATTCGCAAGTGTCCGCTACCACTTTTGTGCCGAGGAGGCTTCTGTATGAACTTCGTGCGGCGCGCGACTGGTACGCCGAGAAAGAGCGCTGCGTATTTTGCGACATCGTGAAGCAGGAAGTACGGCAGGGAAAGCGAATCGTGGACACCCAGGGAGAATATGTAGCGTTGTGTCCCTACGCTTCTCGAGTGCCGTTTGAAATCTGGCTGCTCAATCGCAGGCACAACTATCTGTTCGAACAGCCGCGCCCGGGCTCGAACCGGCGCAATCTGGCGGCGTTGCTGAGGCGCGTGCTGCTTCGTCTACGCCAGGTGGCGTCGGCCTATCACCTGGTCGTGCACACTTCGCCCAACACCAATCATCCCAAGGGTGGAGGGGTCCAATACTGGAAGACGATTATGGACGACTATCACTGGCATATCGAAATCCTGCCGATTGTGGAGGCGCGCACCAAGTCCTACAGCATCAAGGAGGTCTATATCAACTCGCTTTCGCCGGAACAAGCTGCCGAGCGCCTGCGCCAAATGGATCCGAACCTGTGAGGCGGGCCGAACACGGCGGCATCTTCCTTCGGCTCCTCTCCCTCCTCGTTTTCGTTGCCTTCCTGGCGCTCCTTTATGTCGTGCGGAATCCGCTGTTGCGCCTGGCAGCGCAGCTCTGGTTGGTGGACGAGCCAGCCGAAAGCGTGAATGCAATCGTGGTCCTGGGCGATGACAATTACACGGGAGACCGCGCGTCTCATGCAGCGGAGCTGTACCGCGCTGGACTGGCCCCCCAAGTTGTGGCCAGCGGACGCCTCCTGCGTCCTTACGCCGGGATTTCCGAAATAATCGAACGTGATCTGGAATCGCACGGCGTGCCTGCGGCGTCTGTCGTGAAGTTTTCGCACCGGTTCGCAAATACGCGGGAGGAAGCAGAAACGCTGACTGGGCTCGTCGCGAGTCGCGGCTGGAAGCGAGTTCTGGTGGTGACCTCGAACTACCATGCGCGGCGCACGCGCTTCATTTTTGGGCGTGTTTTCCCGCCCGGTGTGGCTCTGCGCGTGAGTGCAGCGCGCGATTCCGAGTTTGATCCCTCTCACTGGTGGGAATCGCGTCTGGGTGTAAAGTTGTTTTTCGACGAAGTGCTGGGGTACGGTGTTGCGTGGTGGGAATTGCGAGGCAAGCCCCCTGCGGCAGGGGGCGCGAATCTCTTCCTACTCACTTGGGCGCGCTCAGGTCCTTGACCCTTTCGCGGGTCGCGTTTCTGGAGCAGTCCCCTCCCGTACCTGTTTGGAAACATTTCGCGCCCAAAAATAGAAGCCCGTATACGGCGGTATTCGCGTATATTATAGTCCTCAGTCTACCGTCCTCTCCGGGCTGCTTTGCGGTCGCCCCGGCCCCTTGGCTACGGAGTTTCGGTTGGGAGGAACCCATGTGGCGTAAACCAGAAGACCCCAGACCGTCATCACCTGTTTCCGACGTTCCCGCACCACCACGACCCGAACCAGTCCGCAGCGTTGCCGGGATGACCGCGGAAGTTGTGCAACCTTCGGGCGGGATCGTAACATCTTCATTAGTGATTAAAGGCGAGATTCGAGGCCGCGAAGATCTCTACATCGATGGTGAGGTACAAGGCTCGATCCATGTCGTTGACGGCCGGGTCACGATCGGCCCGCACGGCAAAATTTCCGCGGATGTGGAAGCGCGTGAGATTGTGATTCGAGGAACTGTCAAGGGTTCACTGCGCGGCCGCGATCGCGTCGAAGTGGGACGCACCGGAAACATTCGCGGTGACATCACGACGCTGCGCATCGCCATTGAAGAGGGAGCGCAAGTTCACAGTAAAGTCGAGATCGCGCGCGGTGAAGATTCGCGGAGCACTCGCCCCAACGAAAAATCACCCGGCGTATCATCGCTCCAGCCTTTGACCATGAAAGCCGGCAGTGACGGCACGAACTGAGATGAGCCTGTTCGACAAATTACGGAGCGGCAACAGCCAGAATTTCCCCCGCCCAGCGTTGGCGTCTGCGCGTGGACGTGTGGCAACTGCTGCGTCCGCCCCGCCGGTGAAAGCGATGAAGACTGGACCAGGCACTAACCCTACCATTGTCCCGCGTGCACTGCGGCTTTCCAACGGCCTGAAAGAATTCCTATGCCAGTTGGATGGCATCGGTCGTGGCCATCTGCTGGATTTGGGGCCCGCGCGGCAGACGACAATCACTTTCTTCATCGAGCGGGGTTTCAAGGTTTATACCGAAGACTTGCTGGCAACCTGGAAGCTCTTTCTGGATGCGGAGGAAAAACAGTGGCGCGAACTTCCGCCCGGCGCGGCCGCTCTTGAAATGACGCCTGCGGCCCGGGCAGAGCGTTTTCTGGAGAGCACACTGACCCATCCGGCGGACACATTCGATGCCGTGCTGGTGTGGGATCTGCTGGATTACCTCGATGGCGACTTAGTGTCGAGGCTGGTGTCTCGCGTCACGTCACTGGTTCGCGATGGCGGAGTTGCTTTCGCGATCTTTCACTCTCGCAAGCCGGAAGCATTTCATCGTTATCGGGTCGTGGACGCGCAAAACCTGGAGCTGATTCCTGCCCCCTGTCCATTCGCTCCTCAGCGCGTCTTTCAAAACCGCGAAATTGCCGACTTGTTCAGGAGGTTTCATTCCTCCAAGACGTTTGTGGGGCGCGACCAGCTCCGCGAAGGTCTTTTCGTCAAGTAAGCTCCCAACCATTCTTGTTTCGCAATTGATGGACGCTCGCGGGCATCAACTCGGGAATTAAAGGAGTGTGCCTCACGTTTCGCTCTTCGGGGCGGGGGGGGCTTGCCGATTCCTCAGAAGCTCTTGCCAAATCCAATCCACAGGCGTACAAGGGAATTGTAGTGCAAAAGCCATGGAGGCGAGGATGACTCCACCGGGCTTAGAACAAAGCACAGCTTAGATCACACCGCGCACGCGGTGCGTACTGCTACCGGAGCCCATGTGGCGCCGCTGCAGCGAAAGCAAAGTGTCCAAACGGGGAGCCGCCAAGCTCCCCGTTTTGGTTGAATCAGTTTCTACGGGGTCCTTACTTCCTGAGATGCGAGTGTAACGCCGCTATCGAATGACCGCGCATGCGGTGCAATTAAACGAGCTGCGCGCCGTGCTGCGCGCTTTTATTCCGTACTGTCGAACGCCTAGGTCAGTATGAATGCCAACAAAGATGCCCATTACGACCAGGCCCTTGCGGGGGCTTCTTTCATACGCGTACTGAGCAAATGGATGCTCGATTAGCAACGAGAGTGCTGTGCCCAGCCCGAACATTCGGACAGGGCTGGGCCGCCCGGACCCAAACAGCGGGTTGCTCTCCGTGCAACTGACGCAATTGCGGAGACCATACTGTGTGGATTTGTAATCGAAGAAATCGGCGCCAAAGATCGCGTAATGAAGCCCGGCGCACTTCCAATCCCTCCATGGCCGCGTCATGCAGCCAATGGAGCGTTCTGTCTCGCCGAGCGGGCCCTTTTGAAACCAATGCTTCGTTGGAGCGGCCGAGGTTTGGTTCGCAATTAGAAAGAGAAACGCTGCTAAGATAGGTACTCTTATCATTTTACTCGAAACCTGTTTGAGAATTTCCCCGAATTCCAGGTCTTCACCAAACCGTGTTCGGACTGGTTGCCACCATAGCCAGCGCAGTTCGCCGTGCAGCCGCAAACCCCAGCCACTATTTGTTTCACTCTTCGTGCGGTAGGACATTCGTTGCTACCCCGGCTGCGGTATCGTAAGGTCATGCTTCGTGAGGAAGGATGTCACTCTCCTACATGCCTTAAGGTTACCCGCCAAACTTCACAGACCACATCCATTGGATTACATGACGCTGGCTCTCGATAATGCTGGATTGCCACATGATGCCACAAAGCATCAAGGCCATCGTGACAGCCGCCACGGTCAATGCCACAGCCAACGTCGATTCACTCACTGGTTCGCGTAGACGAAGAAACAGTTTCATTATGGTTCTCTCCCCGCGCACGCATGAACCGATTCTGTTTTGGTTCATTCGCCCAAGTCGCGCGCGCCGGAAGGATCTCCATGCCGCCGCATTGCACAAACACTTTGGCAAGCGCAGGGCCAAGTCATCGGGGAAACCGCTGAAACTGTAAGTTCATATCCACGAGTAAAATAGTGCGATCGAATCGAATTTCCGTAGAATTTGAACGCGTGCTTACGGCTGCGGATGTGTGTTCGATTTCCGGGAGTAGGCAAACGGATGCTCATAATGTGCGGTTCTGAAAGTACTAGAACTAACTGATAATGTTAAGAATAGAGGCGTTCCAGCCAGCGGGGCCGGGGGCATTTACGGGGGTGCTGTCCTCGGGCTCAATCGTGTCGGCACGGTCTGAATTCGCCTGTGGACCACCCAGCAACACCGCCTGATCCACGGCGCGAAGCCAGGGCAGATCTTGGAACGCTGGCCCAATCCCCACGGCGCGCAGTTTGAGCCGGGTAGCGTCACGAAACAGCTTCGTCAGCGAACGGACCGCCCGTCCAGCATCGCACCCGGAAGAAAAATGCCAGAATGTTTGGCCGGGGCGCGCGTCGAAGCCACGCTCCTTTGCCGCCGCAACAAAACGCGCGATGGCTCGCTCGTCCGCGGAAGTGAAGAAGAAGGGCTCATCAAATCCACGGCTGCGCGCAAGCTCGGCATCTCGCGGCTTGAGCCCTGTGTTTTCCGCGATCTCCCGTGCGCTCATATGGTGGAATCCTGCGACGCCAACACCAGTCTGTTCGGCAACGTCATCCAGTGCGGCGCAGACTTCCTCGTATGGGCGCCCTAGGGCCACGCAAAGATAACGTCCAGACCGCTTGGCGTTTGGGATTTTAATGTTGAAGTAACCATCCGGAAAAAAGGTCCCGCCACCGCTTTCCGTAATGAAGGGATGGGCATGCCCCATCTTTCGGCGGAGCGGCTCTATTTCATCGCGCGTGCGAGAGGTCACGAGCACCAGAGGGATGCGGCGCCGATCCAGTTCGGACAGTGCCTCCTCGGCTTCGGCAAAGAAGCCGGTGCGATGGTCCAGCAGGGCGCCTTCAAGAGCCGTGAAAATTAAATGACGAGGAGCGAGCAAGGCAGGGATGAGTGTAACGCGGGTGAACGAAGTGCGATACGGCCGTTTTTAAAGCCCCAGCGGCGGACAGGCCACCCCCGTGCCCTATCCGCCGTAACGGCGGCGGGCCCCGCCTGGAGCCCGCCAGAGAATCGAACCACGCTCGCCCATGCGAGCGCGACCACGCACCCCGCTAATTGCCCCCAGCACTCGCTGTGGATGGAGCGCCAGCGGTTTTCGGAACGCTGATGTAGCCGGTTACCTTGTCCTTGGCAACCTGGTTGACGACCAGTTCCAATGGGCGGCGGTCGCTGCCCTGATGGAAGAAGACCGGCTCATTCACCGGCATATTCTTCTTGTCAATGTGGACATCATCGACGATCAAGGAAACGGTATAGCGCTTTTTGTTGAGGTTCGTGCCGCGAAGTTCGACCACGAAGGCGCCAACCTTCTGCGGTTTATTCTTCGTGTCAATGGTGAACTCGATGTATTCTCTCTCACCAAGTCTTCGAAGCTGTTCTACATCTTCGTGGTTGCGGGCGATCAACGTCCCAAGCTCGCTGCGTGCCATTTTCAGGTCGCTTTGAGTGGTTTCAAGGTCCGTGCGGACCCCGCTCACCCGGCCATCCACGGTCTTGACGTCATCTCTCGACGCTTTTGTGGCCAGCTCCGTCTTCACGGCGCCGTCCATTTCGGCTATCTTCTGCTCGCTCTCGGTCTTGATTTCCGCCGCTTCCGCATGCGCCTTCTTCAGGTCGCCCTGGGTGAGGCGGAGCTTCTTGGTCATCACGCTCAAGTCGCTCTGCAACCCGGAGTTGGCAGCGTCGGTTTGTGTTTCATGCTGCTGGATCGTTGCAATTTGGTTGGTGAAATCCGTTTGCAGCGCCTTGACCTTGTTTTCAAGCGCCTGCTGGATTTCCTGAGCTTGCGTTGAGGCGTTGTGCGCGAGCACCAGCCCCACAAGTGCCACTACCCCAAGGACTGCAACCGCCGCGAACATCCATCCCGGTGTCCCTCGGCGACTGTCAGATATTCCATCGATTTCGTCTTTCATAATATCCTTCCCCCTTTAAAGTGCAAACACTATTGCGAGGATATGCACGTAGCCCGCCATGTAAATGCCAGGCTGTTCAGGCTGTATCCTAATGATAAAAAGGAGGATGCCAAATGCCCCCCTTTCCGGCCAGCAAGTTCTCCATGCAAACTTTACTTCCTACAGGAGTTTTCTGGATATGTCGAGTGGTTCTCCAGCGAGGACGTCCTGCGCGTCGGTTTTAGGCGTGGGGTTCCCATGGTGCCGGTACAATCCATCCGTTTCCTGGGCAGAACCTGGGGAACGACCAGACCACTAGCCATACAGGCAAACCCAACCTGTGAGGTGCTCCGTTTCAGCTCCTCACTTGGCCTCCAGGTCGCCCGCCCTGGTACGCCCAAGGTCACGAGTCCCCGGCCTCATCGGAAGTAAAAGCCGCTCTTGGAGAGAATGACGTAATTTCGTCCCTTCGTCCCGAACGACGGCGCCAGGCGAACATCCAACTTGTGCGGTTTGCCCTCGGCGCCGTTGACCGAAGTGTAGTACCCCAGCGTATAACGCGTCTTGATCCTCTCCATCAGCGCACGGAAAACGGCGCTCAGGTTTGCCACGGTTTGGACGTCGAAGATTTCTCCACCCGTCTGGTCCATGACCTTGCGAATGCTTACCAGTCCTGGAATCATGCCCGCTGCGAAAAGCGTCTGTGGTGAGTTGTATCCGGGGATCTTCAGATTATACAAGGTAGCGTCTGCGGCGATGGTTTCCGTGACGATGTCGCGCGTCCCTTGTCCGCCCGCATCCGTCCCGACGTCATCGCTGATCAGGATGATTACCCGGCGGCCCTTCGGCGCTGACTGGAGCAGATACTCGGCGGCGACGAAGATGCCGTCGTTGATGTTTGTAGCACCGCCCGCCTGGAATGAACTGATCTGTTCGGCAATCTTGGTTTTGTCTTTTGTGAGCGGCGTGCGTAATTCCGCTTCCGTGGAAAATGTAAACAGGGCCACTTCGTCCTCGGGTTTGAGCGCCGCAAGCGTTGTCGCCGCCGCGTCCCGCAAAGGGTCCAGGAACGGATCTATCGAATCACTTAGGTCCAGCACGAGGGCGACATTGAGAGGCAATTCGTCACGGCTGAAGAGCTCGATTTTCTTGGCGATACCGTCTTCGCGAACCTCGAAGTCCTCTTTCTTCAGATCGCCCATGATTTGACCGTCCTTCGTCTTCACGGTCGCGTCAAGCACAACCAGATTCACATCCAGTCGAATCGTACCTGGGCCTTGGTCCTGGGCTTGAACTGGGATTTCCCATAGGTGCGCTATGAGGGCGATAAGGAAGAGGAACAGTCTCGCAGAACGCCGCCAGTTTCGCCAAAATCTGGTCGCCGTCAAGAAGACCGCCCTCTATAGTGAAAACGAGATGTAAATGAGCTGTCCGTAACGCTCCACCTGAAGGGCGATGGCGTCACCCGCCTTCTGCTTTGCCAAGGCCGCGCGCAATCCATCCATCGTCGTTATGGTTGTTCCGTTCAAGCCGTGAATCACGTCTCCAGTCTGGAGAGGAATCTCCACGGTTCCCGACCCCAAAGTTCTGGCAGCAACGATGACACCCGTGGGAATGCGCAGGTCCGGCAGCGACTGAGCCAAATCGAGAGTAAGCTCGATCCCGAGAATACTCAGCGGCCTGACAAGATTTTTTGCTGGGTCGGCAACATCCGCGAGACTGTCCTCCTTGTGCGGCCGCTCCACCAGGGGAATGTCCAATAGCACCCGGTCCGATCCACGCAGGACCTCGACCTTGACACGCTCGCCACTCTTGTGGAGATACAGGCTATGAGCAAATAGAGGAAGGCTTCCCGTGGGTGTGCCATCCACGCTAAGGATGATGTCCTGAATTCTCAAACCTGCTTTGTCCGCCGAACTGCCCGGCGAAATGTCGGATATGATGACTCCAAAATCTCTTGGTAAGTGAAGTCCAGCCGCCAAATCCGGGGTGACGGTTTGCACCAGAGCTCCGATGGCGGGTTGATGGATGTGACCATACTTCACCAGTTGTGGATAGGCGTACGCCACGACCCCGGCGGGAATGGCGAAGCCCAAACCCTGATTGCCGCCCGATGTGGACAGAATGAACGTATTAATTCCCACGAGTTCGCCATCCGCGTCCACCAGTGGACCGCCGCTGTTGCCTGGATTGATTGGCGTGTCTGTTTGAACGTACACGAGCGGGCTATCAGGATCGGGCTGCCGTGCAACCGCGCTGACCACGCCCATCGTCACGGTGTTGCGCAAGCCTTCGGGACTTCCGAAGGCCAAGACCATTTCGCCTTGTCTGGGCGGTGGGCTGGAGCTGCGGACCGATAAGGCCGGCAAGGCGTGCGCTTCAATCTTAATTACGGCGAGGTCAATCTCTCGTGTGACTCCAACGACGCGCGCTTGGTAGCTCTTTCCCTGGTTATCCTGAGCCGCCTCGAGCAGCGAAGTGGGCGCGTTTCGAGGCGGCACGATCACCTCGATTTTCTCCGCCCCGTTCACGACGTGCGCGTTGGTCACGATGTAGCCATCGGGATCCACGATTACTCCCGAGCCGATGGCCTGCCGTCTCCCGATTACATCGTTGGTCTGCTTCTGATTCCGGTCCTCGGCCGAGCCGTATCCCGTGACCAGGATTTGAACGACAGTAGGGGAGACGCGTTGAACCAGCGCCTCGATGGAGTTGTTCAGCTGATGCAGGGCATCGGAAGGACGGTCTCGCGGAGTCTGGCCCGCCGCAGGTCCCGGCGACAGGAAATGCGCAGCAGCGAGAAGAACCACAATCCACTGGTTGCGGCTGGGGCCCTCCCTGCCACCTTCATTGGCGATAATCATTTCGCATTTCCTTTTCACGTTACCGGAATCTCTATTTCAAGTTTCCAACTGACCGATAACGTACACCTACGCCCCTCAGTGTGCAATCTTCCAAACAGGCTGCTTATGTGCGGAGCTTTTCCGGTGAGCGTGGCAAGAATAGCAAGCCCAAAACTAAAACCTCTCCAGCGCAGTACTAGATAGCGTAATAATTCTGCGGGAATTTTCTGAAAGCAGTTGGATGTTAGCATTTCAGGAGGTTGGGGCTTCAGAATCTGCGTGGTAACCCGTAAAAATCGATTTCCACACCCCTAATTGCATTTTCGTTTTTGTTGAAGCGGCTCAACTTGCGCGATTCCGCAAAAAATACAAGCTATGGAAAACGGGGTTGTCACACAGACTCTTCAGTCTGGCCGAAACGAGTTTTCTTCAACCGGCTTTAGCTACAGAAATTGATTTTGGTTGTGGCTTCGCCGTGCTGTGAGCCAATTCTTTGGTGATTTCATTGGGATGAGCTGTTGCTCCCGTCGGGATGCCTTTTCAGCACAGGCTGATCCGGATCGGAATCGCGTCCAGTCTGCGCATTTTTCGGAATAGCGATGTCGAACACGTATCGTACGACCAGCGGCCCTCTGGATTTGCCCCTGTCGACGCTCAGCGTTTCGTAAACCTGCCGGCCGTCTCGCGACAATTCAAAAGTTCGGCTCATTTTCCCGCCCTGCGGACTCTTTTCGTCCGACACAAGCTGGCCTCCATTCCAGTGAGCAGCGATTTCTTGATGGTTTTCGTTTGCGGACTTCTGCAACTGCCGGCCATCGGTATAGAAAACAAGCATGCGGTATTGGTCGTCGGTGACGTCTACTTCCGCATTCTTTAGCGCGAAACTCAGCGAACCCGCGGGGCGAATCAACTCTTGGATCCTTTCGTCATTCTCGGTATTCCGCCCGCCATCATCTTGTCCCCCTCGGGGTCTTCCACCGCCGGGGTACCCTCCTCCAGGGTAGCCACCACCCGGGTAGCCGCCTCCAGGGTAGCGACCACCTCCTCCGGGGTAGCCACCACCTGGGTATCCTCCGCCAGGGTAGCCGCCGCCGTTACCAGCGCTTGTGCCTCTTGAATCCTGGGCTTTCGTCCGAGGATCATCGCTTTCATCGCGATTCAGTTTCCAAGCTCCCTCAAGGCTGGTCCTCGGCTGAATTTCTTGCTGTTTGGGTTTGGCCGTTGACTGGTTGCGCGGGGTTTGCGACTGCGCTGGCGGTGCAAGCGGCCCCGCTGACGCCTGCGCCTTCAAGTGGTTTGGACTGATCGAAACAGCGACGAGAATTCCACAAAGGGTGGCCATTACCGTGTTTCTTGTTTTCAAGTTCGCCTCGACTTCAGCGCTCCCGAAAGCGCAGCAGGTTTCAAAATGTTTGACACTCGCCGGACAGACCCCAACCCTTTAACACCCGCTAGTATAGATGGAAACCGTTCCCTCTGGAGTTGCCTCCCGCTCGCACAAATATCTTCACACGGGGAACGCTCTTCTGAAGTGCAACTACTCCACTCGCCCCGATCATCACTTTCAATGAGCAATGTCGTGCCACACGCATACAGACTTGAGAAAGTGGCAGCATAATTCTGGCGAAGTTTTTGTGTGCCACGGGGTAAAACTGCAAGCCATGCCATTTCAAACCGCTTGTGTTTCTTGACTAACGCGGGGTTTTCAACACGGGAAAAACCCACTTGACTTCCACTACCGCCCAGAGGAGTATAGCGAGATTATAGCGGATCGCGAAGGCTCAGGATCCGCACGGATCGACCGAGGAATGAAACAGGGAAACGTGCGTGGGTGTAGGTTTGTCCCGGGGCCGGACCGTTTGCCTCACAAAGTGGGGTGCTCAACTCCTGGTATGAGAAAATGTGTGGATGTGGTTTGGGCGTATTGCTGTGGCTACTCGGGAGAGCAAATTGCAAATTTTGATAAATACTCTCTTGCGCAGAATTCGAAACTTCATTTGAGTCAGTCCAGAGCCTTGGGGCGTAATAACTCGGCTGGCGTGCACTTAGTGAGGATATCATGAAGCAAACCTTCGCTGTCGCGATCGGTGGTGCGGCCGGTCAGGGTGTTGCCACCCCCGGCGACATTTTCGCAAAGATCTTCAGTCGTCGGGGCCTTCACTTGAATGCCTACAACGCCTATCAATCAATTATTCGCGGCGGCCACACTTTTCTAACCATTCGTACGGGACCTGAGAAGGTTACCAATATGGGCGACCGGATCGACTTGATGATTCCCTTGAACCAGGACACCATGAATCGCCATCTGGGCCTGCTCACTGCCGGCGCTGCATGTATTTATAACTCTGACACGATTAAGCCGGGAGCCCCCGGGAGCGGCGTGCAGATCTGCCCGCTTCCGGTTTCAAAGCTGGCAGACATTACCCGAAATAAGGTAGCCCAAAACACGCTCGCGATCGGAGCAGGCCTCAGCATGATGGGTATCAGCTTCCAGGCGCTCGAGGACGTCCTCAAAGAGCAATTCAGGAAAAAAGGCGACGCTGTGGTGGCCGAAAACGTTGGCGTTGCGCGCGCCGGATATGATTACGCCGCCTCCAACTTCAAGCCTTTTTCTTATCCTCTTCCCAAGACCGAGAATCGTTATGCGATTCTCAGCGGCAACACTGCGATGGCCATGGGAGGCGCGGCAGGAGGCGTGAAGTTCTATTGCGCCTATCCAATGAGCCCTGCGACCGGCGTTCTGCACTGGATGGCCGCGCACGCGCGCAAAGCCGGCATTATGGTCCGCCAGGTGGAGGACGAGATCGGAGTGATCAATATGGCGATCGGCGCCGCGCATGCCGGCGTCCGCTCGATGTGCGCTACCTCGGGCGGAGGTTTCGCTTTGATGAGCGAGGGCCTTGGCATGTCCGCCATGATTGAAACCCCGGTAGTCGTGATCGACTGCCAGCGAGCCGGCCCATCCACGGGGGTGCCCACCAAGACCGAACAGGGTGACCTTTGGCAAATGTTGGGCGCCGCTTTTGGCGATTACCCCCGAGTGATTGCCGCGCCGCTTGACATCGGGGATTGCTTCAAGGTCATCCCCGAGATGTTTAACATTGTCGACCGCTTCCAGTGTCCGGGCATCGTTCTCTGCGATCTGTTGCTGTCGGAAGGTAGGCTCAGCGTGGATGCGAAAGATCTGGATTTCGCCCCACCCATTGATCGCGGCGAGCTAATCACCTCGGGCAACGGGGAATCCTCCGGGTTTGCCTCGAACGGAGGCTACAAGCGCTACCTGATCACGAAGAGTGGTATTTCCCCGCGCGCCATTCCCGGTGTGCCCGGCCACACCCACACGGCTGGTACTGACGAACACGACGAAGACGGCGTATTGATCAGCGACGAGTTCACCAATCCGATCAAGCGCCGCGCCATGATGGAAAAGCGCATGCGCAAGATGGTCGGCATTGAGGCCGCCGTTCCACCGCCCGCGCTGCTGGGGCCCCGCAATGCTGAGGTTACCTTGATCGGCTGGGGGTCCACCAAAGGGGTCATCGAGGAATCCTGTGAGATCCTCAGAGAGCAGGGAATCTCGGCCAATCAGTTACAAATCCGCTGGCTCGTCCCGCTGCATGGCGAAGCGATTCTCGACATTCTGAAAGGCTCGCGGCACACAATCATCGTCGAGAACAACTTCAGTGGCCAGTTTGCACGCTATCTGCGCAGCGAAACCAGCTATGTGCCGAATGGCCACATTCGCAAGTACGATGGCGAACCGTTCATGCCGCACCACATCGTCGAAGCGGTGAAGGAACAGCTCGCTGGGAAAACGAAACTGTCCGTTCCCGTGCATGAAATCATGGTTTGAGGAGAAGACGAAAATGGCGACCGGCGTAGCACCTCCCGAACAACTGAAGATGACTGATTTTAAAGGCAAAGTGGATCCTGACTGGTGCCCCGGCTGCGGCGATTTTGGCGTGCTCTCGGCCGTTCAGAAAGCCTTGGTCGAACTGCAGATTCCGAACCACAATGTGGTGACCATCAGCGGCATCGGATGTTCGTCTAACTTCCCCGGCTTCATAGAGACCTACGGCATGCACACCCTGCATGGCCGGGCTCTGGCGGTCGCCACCGGTATGAAGCTCGCCAATCACGAACTGACTGTACTGGTGACGGGCGGCGACGGTGACGGCTTCGGGATCGGCGGCAACCACTTCGTCCACACGATGCGCCGCAATGTGGATCTGCTGTACATCGTCATGGACAACCAGATCTACGGCCTCACCACTGGCCAGACCTCACCGACCAGCCGCATCGGCATGAAGACGAAAAGCATGCCCTTCGGTAACATCGAGGCGCCCGTCAATCCCATTTCGCTGGCCCTGGCCGCCGGGGCCACCTTCATCGCCCGCGGTTACAGCGCCGAGCAGAAGCAGCTCACCCAGCTGATCAAGCAAGGCATCGAGCATAAGGGCTTCTCGTTTCTGGACGTCTTCAGCCCTTGCGTCACGTACAATCATGACAATACCTACCAATGGTTCAAGCCGCGCGTGAAGAAGCTCGAGGACGACCCCGCTTACGACCCGTCTGACTGGAAGGCCGCCATGGGAAAATCGCTGCTCTGGGACGATGAGATTCCCATCGGGAAATTTTTCGAGCGCACCGACGTAGCCACTCTGCACGGTGCCGAGCCCGTTCTGAACGAAGGCCCGCTGGTCCATCAGGACCTGAGGGTACCTAGCGACGTGGCCCGCTCTTTCATTGAAGAGTTGATGTAGCGGCGTGGGCACGCTGTCACGCCTATAATGTGCCCATCCTCGCTCTCCAGCAGCGGCAATCCGCTCCAAGTGCCCAGAAGCTCGGCTTGCTGGAAATTGGGTGCCTTGTCAAATCGTTGGCGTAATTTAGCCTTCTCACTCGAAATTACCCGCCAATGGCTCGACAGTCCTGACCTAATGCTGGGAAATTGCATCGATAGAGTTGTTGGGGACATTAGAAACAAGCTGAAAGGAGGCTAGGCATGGCAGCGCAAGTGACCAGGAAAAAGAAACAGCATAAGAAACCGACCGATCGCGAGCAACTTGTACAGAGGCGATTTATGGAAATTGACGTCGATCCGGGTCACGATGCCGACCTCGGGTGGATCGATAAAGCTGAAGACGCCGAAACCGAAAGAACCGCTGAACTGAAGGGCAATCGTCTTGGCACTGCCAGTTCGAAAAGACGAGAGGATTAAACCGGGGTCGTCGGTGGGTTTTCCCTCGCCACAATACTATCCGCACCAGAATCGCGCGGCGTCCTCGACAAAGAAGGCGCGTAACTGCCAGACTTGACCTCGAAAGAGAAATAACCTGAGCCGATGCCTGGCCAATGGGCGGGTGACCCAGGTTTTCGTTTGCTTTTGACGGCGCATCACGGCCTCATAATACCACTCCCATAAGGTGATACCGAGTTACGGTACCCGGTTTGGTGGGTGCCCCGTCCTTGATGTTTTTCAAGGGCGGGGCTTTTGGTTTGATTTCCTTTGCTCAGAGTCCCAGGCGGGAAAATTCGGACAAAAGTTCACCGGGCGAAGTGCAGTGGAATCCAGTCATGCCCAGGCGGACAGCGGTGTCAACGTTTTCTCGCAAATCGTCGATGTATAAGGCTTCTTCAGGCAAGGCGTCTAGCTCGCGCAACGCGTGGTGGTAGATCATGGGGGCTGGTTTGCTGGCTCCGACTCTGCAGGAATAAACGCGTGCGGGGAAATGCCGGACGAATCCGAACGTGGCTTCGATGTGCGCGACGTGGATGGGGTCCGTATTCGAAAGCAAGGCCAGGCGGCAGCTTGCCGCGAGGCGTTCGAAAAGCGCTTCGGGGAGAAGCGTGACAGGGTCGAGCACACGGTTCCAACTCTCGCAGAATTCTTCAAAGCTGAAAGACAATTGAAATTTTTCGGAGAGATGTTTGTGCCAATCTCGCGGCGTCATCCGGCCTTCCTGCCAGTCATCCCAGCGCGCATCGGTCTGAAGAGCATTCCACACTTGCTCCGCGGAAAGGTTATCGCGCTTACCAAACGCTTCGAAAGAACGGGCCAGGTCGACGTGGATGATGACTCGGCCAATGTCGAAAATGATCGCTCGAGGTCGTTCGCGGATTGGGCCGCCCAGAATCGGCATGGCTAGTCGCGGTCGGAGGGCGCGGGCTGGACCGTGGGAACAGGCTTTCGGGCTCCCGAGAATCTGGCGCGGAGCACGCTGATGATAGGGGGCAACAGCGAGAGAAAAATGACGGCCGCAATAACGTAGTGAATCCGGCTGCCAATGTCGGGGATGGCTCGTCCTAGAAAAAATCCGCCCAGAATCATACTCCCCACCCATACGATCCCGCCGGCGATGTCATATGCAAAGTAGCGCCCGTAGGGCATCATGGCCGCCCCGGCAACCGGCGGACAGAACGTGCGAACGATGGGCACAAAGCGCGCCAGGATCACCGTCTTGCCGCCGTATTTTTCATAGAACTGATGCGCCCGCTCCAGATGGCGCTTGCGGAACAGGAACGAATCCTCACGGCCATAAAGCGCCTTTCCTGCCCGCCGGCCGATCCAATAGCCAATCTGGTCTCCCGCGATCGCGCACAGGGGAACGAAGAGGAGCAATTTTGCAAGGCCGAGATTGCCGGTCGCTGCGAAGACGCCCGCGGTAACCAGCAGGGAATCGCCGGGCAGGAAAAATCCCACGAAGAATCCTGTCTCAATGAAGACAATCGCGCAAACCAGCAGCGTGCCGCCCCATTCAATCAGGCCCTGAACGTTAAAGAGGAAATGAATCAAATGTTCGAACGATCCGATCATGAATGAATATTCCGGCGGGCTCCCCTTCTGAATTCAGGGTAAAAAAGTAGAGCCCCCACCCGTGTCAACGCGGCGCGCCGTGTCTCCTGATGGAGATGCAAATACCGTACACCCTATACGATAACAGAAAACGAACGGATCTTCGCTGCAGAGATCCCACTCGAGGGCCAACAGGACGATGAGCGTTCTCAGTTGATGACCGATCATCAGGACGCCATCCGGTTTTCGAACTGGTCTAGAATTCCTGCTGGGGGCAGCCGCTCCGACCGGAGGGCAATCAATTCTCGCAGGTAGGGGAGTGCGCACCGCATCGCTTTGGCGCCCGCGGCGTGTGCTTCATCCACGCGCGAGAAATCACTCCATCCGATCTGTTGAACCTCGGGTTCAAGTATCAAGTCAGCTTTTCTGGTCCACGAGGGCGAAGACTTCGTTTTATGCGAAACCTCAAGTAATTGTTTAGATGTTGAGGCGGCGCTGCTGGCGAAAGAGGCAGTGCCCACTCCCGAATTCACAGCCACACCCAGGACGCAACCCAAATTCATCCGCGCAGCCGCAACCGTCGGGACCGGGGCGACGATGCAGCCGTCGGCGAGCGTGCGTCCTTCGTATTCGACCGGTTCGAACAGTCCGGGGAAGGCGCAGCTCGCGCGAATCGCGACGTCCAGCGGCCCTCGGGTGAAAACGTAGGGTCCGCACGAGTCAATATCGGTGGTGACGATCGCTGTTGGAATGCTGAGTTCCTCAACCCGGCTGGAATGGAAAGACTCGCGGACAAATTGACCGAGACGATCGTTACTTTGCGCTTGCGGCTGAGATTTCCGGAAGCGAATGAAATCGCGAACATTTACGCGTCGCCCCAGCTCGCAGAGTTCATGGATCGGAATCCCGTCGGCAAACGCAGTGCCCAGCAGGCTCCCAATGCTTGTGCCGACTATCCCAGTAATAGGAATGCATTCCTGCTGGAGGACTTCAATGACCCCCAGATGCGCAAATCCCCGGGAGAAGCCGCCGCCCAAGGCTAGGACGACGCCGGCCGCCCTATCCGCACCTGTTTGTGCGTGTTGGCGCGGGGTCTCGGCTGGCGAACCAGCTACGCTTGGGTCGGGGCCACGTAGAACCGTCATGCAAGCAGTTTGAATGGAGGCTACGGCCCAGGCAATGAAGCGCGGGGACTAGTTAGGCGGTACCCGCGTACCCGTACGTTTGGGGGGCCGCGATTCAATATTTCGGCAGCTCCTCTGCTGGATTCAGGGTAAACAAGTGGAGCCCACACCCAAAAATTTTGTGCCCCAACCGGTAACAGTACTTTCTTCCTATGACTTTGAGGCCTCAGTACCATTGTTGAGGACGACTCCCGAATGCAAAATGGCAAGTGTTCGAGGCAATTCAATCGTCACTGAGGGGGGATCGACACCATGCCAAGCGCTTACGCATCCTGGATAGGGCAGGCGGTGGTCCTACAAGTAGCGGCTGGCGATTTGCGAGTGCCACTACGCGGCGTAATTGTCGGGGAGTCAGAAGGCGCGGTGCGGTTCCGCGTCGGTGAAGGCTGGGACATCGACATCTACAAACCAATGATTCTGGCAGTGGAGCAAGACAGTTGGGCCAGCATCATCATGAACTAGGAATTTTGGCCGCGCAATCTGCGGCATAACGAAGACTGACAACGAGTTTACTCCGGCCCTGCCTCTGTCTCAACCCCCCGGCCCCGGGTTTGCATCCCCCTGACGAACCCGGGGCCTTCTCCTCCAGAAGACGTGACTCGTGATCCGTGAATCGTGATTCGTGTCCACCCCAGCTCGGATCGATCGAGTTGCGCGGGATGACTCGTCATTTTCGGGCAATGAGCGCTCTCTAAGTTGGCCAGTTGGGTGGGACGTTCAAGTACGATTCATTAAGATCGGCTATTGAAGAACAGCCTAGCAATTTCATTGTTCGCACCATGTCAGCGCGCAGGATTGCGACGGCTCTCGACACTCCCGCTTCTCCGGCGGCGCCCAACCCATACGCATAGGCGCGTCCTACCAGGACGGCACGAGCTCCCATGCAGATGGCTTTGACAATGTCGCTGCCGCGTCGCACGCCTCCGTCCATCAGCACCTCAAT
>Ga0137409_10002528_pt1 | contig 19573 bp, 17 predicted proteins | sample CZODoug1_16funga_FD_122059 | JGI IMG/M metagenome (GOLD analysis project Ga0137409, IMG submission 122059) | Vadose zone soil fungal communities from Angelo Coast Range Reserve, California, USA - CZODoug1_16fungal (Hybrid Assembly) | ecosystem: Environmental > Terrestrial > Soil > Vadose zone... | reverse complement strand
AGAAATGCATGTTCTCGGACTGCGGACCGGTCAGGTGATAGATCTTGCCGATGTGCGGCTGCGGATTGGCGAGCAGCGCGGCGATCACCCGCGCAACGTCTTCCACTGCCACCGGCGAAGTCTTGCCCTCCCCGAACGGTAGCCTGATCTGATCGGATTCCCTGACTGAATCCGGAGTCAAAGTCAGGAAGAAGCCTTCGAGAAACACTGTCGGCCGCACGTGCACAACCGGCAGACCGGACCAGTTCAGCGTCTGCTCGGCGAGCCAGTGCAGCTTGTGCTGCGGGCTCGGAGTAGTTTCGGTAATGCTCATCTGAGAGACCGTCATCTGCGACATATTGATGAACGCCTTCACGCCGTGATGCTTCGCCACCGCCGCCGCATTGACCGTCGCGGCCAGGTAGGCATCCGAAACAGACATGCCGAAGTACATCGTCTCGCAGCCGGCAATCACCCCATGCATGGAATCGAGATCGAGCAGATCGCCGATCACGACCTCCGCACCCAGAGTGCGCAATGCTTGCGCGCGCTCGTCTTCATTTCGCACCATCGCACGCACCGCTTCGCCTTGCTTCAACAGCAGTTCGGTGACCGTGCGCCCTACTGCGCCTACGCGGCCCGCCGCGCCGGTAACCAGAATCGGATTTGCCATGTTTTTTCCTCTTATGCCTTCAGTTAAATCGAAGGCAGATTTTGACCAACCGTTTGGCACTATGCACCCCTGGGGTCGGCGACGCTGCGCCCATTCGAACCTGCCTCGACTCCCGAGTGGTCGGCTACTCTTCCCTTATAAGGTTATGGAAGAGTTGTCCGTCATCCGCGCTCCTAGGCGGATGCTGCTGTATTTCCTTTCAGAGCCTTCGCGGTTGCCCAGAGCGAGCCTGGATTCACGCGGTTTGGATGCAATGCCAGCATCTTCTCGTAAAGGTTGACCGCAGTCGATGTCTTCGCCACGACCTGGTTGAAGTCGCGGAGGTAGGCGCGGGTTTCCTCGATGTGACGAGGAGAGCTGTCGGGATCAAGCACACCATGACCGGCTACCACGGCTTTCGGATGCAGAGCCTCGATTGCATCAAGCGCTCGCAGCCACTCGCCCCGGGCCTTTTCATCGCACTCGGCCAGATAGGGATGTGTGTTGTTATAGACGGCGTCTCCGGATATGACCAGTCCAATGGAAGGAACATGAAGCGCGGTTGAATTCGCCGTGTCGGTATGGCCGAGGTCGATTACCCTTAGCTCTTCTCCCTCCAGATAGAGCGTGTCTCCTTTGAGGATCTCCGGCACCGCCAATTGCGAAGGAACCTGGCCTGGAAAGCGCGGCTCCCAGAAGGATCTTACAAAATCGGGGTTTATCTGGTTTCGCATGCCCGCAACGCTGGAAGCGGTGGCAAACGCCGTTGCCTTGGGAAACCTGTCCAATAGGAGCTTCAGACCGAAGAAATGGTCACCGTGGGCATGGGTGATGTAAATTGTCGTTAGATTCTTGCCGCTCTCGACTACCCAATCTACCAGTTCCTCGGAATGCTGCACGGACAAAAACGTGTCGACGAGGATAGCATCACGTTGGCCGTAAATAAGTGTGACGGTATTCGTAACCCAAGCCAGATCTTCCTTGCCCGGCGGGAGTCCTTGGGTAGAGCTACCGCGCTTCTTTGTCAAAAGCTTCCAGTTCAGCCCAGTCATATTCTCCTTTCACATTCCGTGGGAATTCATAAAGGCACTTGGCCGCCAGCGCAAGTGGACTGAAAACATGCGTCGGTGCCGGTTCCAGCATTGCTGAGGATTCGTCATTTTGCGGATGACCGAGCGTCGCCCTCACCATTCCGCACGCGTAGCAGGACTTCGGGTCAAGAGGACCCGGCTCACTACCAGGACCCACACGATGCCGATGATGGGCGAGACGAACCTCGAATAGGCGCCGTCTGGTGCCCAGAATCCACCGCTCAGCCACGTGGTGCCGCCCAGCAAGGCAAGCACAACGGCTGCGACCCCCGCCGCGAAGAGCGCGTTCGAGATCAGCCGGGCCCGCCAGAGCCCAAACGCCGCGGACATGGTCAACATGGCTCTCGGGAACGAACTCAACACAAAGGCTGCCCATACGAAGTCGTTCAGGCCCGATGTGAGCACGTGACTTCCCGAGCCGGCGACGGAGTACGCGAGGGCTGCGACCACCGCGATGAGCAGGAGGAAAAGCGCTCCGAGTGCGGCACTTGAGGCGGTCGCCGCCGCGCCCCAACCGTCTTGCCCCGCATCCGCCAAGGTAGTCCTGAGCGCCGCAGCGAACCACAGGAGGTTGAGGATCGACAGGCCGAAGAACACCGCAGCGATCAGGATATGCGTGCGATCGCCGTCGTAGAACGCGGCCAATGCGTCGGTCGACGCGCCGATATGCGGCTGGTAGCCGTAGATGACGTAACCAATGATGAAGAGCCCGACAGACTGGATGCCAGCCGTGCGCCACAGGCGTTCCCAAAACGCGGGGGTCGTGTACGCGCTGGTGGATGAGGTCACGGCTGTAGTGGATGCGCTCATGAGGATCTCCTCTCGAACTGAATGTGAATTCGGAAGCCCTGCCGCCAAATTTTTCGGCAATGCCCTAGTGCGATAGTGTTCGGCCGATGATTTGGGTGGAATGCTACGTCCAGGGCCAGAGCAAGTCAATGGAAGCGGACACTTTGCGAAAGCGCCGACCAATCCATTGGCGATAAATCCCATAGCGCTCACGACTTCACAACAGGCCTTCCCACGGACGGTTGGTCGGCAAACCGAAAACGAGCACACACATTGGCAATCCTCCGTTGCGGTCACAGATTGTTTTTGGGACCACCAAAGCACCCTGAGTGGATGAAGGCAAATGGTGTGATATCTTACCCGCGCGCCTGCGTGATTGCGAGATGGGGAGGTCAGAGAGATGCTGGATCGGCGGAATTTCATGAAGACCTGTTCGGGAATGGGCCTGGCCGGAACGCTTTTTCCGGGAGTGCTTTGGGCGCAAGCACAAGCGCAGGGCGCGAAGAAAATCACCAAAGAGATGATTGACAACGCGGCCGCCATCGCGGACGTCCCCATTTCCGAAGAATACAAAGAAATGATGCTCGAAAACCTGAGCGACCAGGCTAAAGGCTACGAAGAAATCTTCAAGCTGCACATTCCGAATTCCGTCGAGCCCGCCCTGATTTTTGATCCAGTTACATCCGGGACAAAGTTCGAGACAGAAAAGTGGCCGATGAAAATGTCGGCGGCTTCGAAAAGCTGGTCGACCCAGACTCCGAAGAACATCGAAGACCTGGCGTTTGCGAGCGTGCGGCAATTGGCAGAGCTTGTCCGAACCAAGAGTGTTTCGTCTTTAGCGCTCACCGAAATGTATCTGGGACGATTGAAGAAGTATGACCCGGCCTTGAAATTTGTTGTGACCCTGACGGAAGAACGCGCGCTCGCCCAAGCCAAAAAAGCGGACACGGAGATCGCCGCAGGGAAATATCGCGGGCCGCTGCACGGTTTGCCTTGGGGCGCGAAGGATTTGCTCGCGGTGAAGGGTTACCGGACAACCTGGGGCGCTGGCGGATTCGAGAACCAGATGATCGACGAAGATGCCACCGTGGTGAAACGGTTGGACAAAGCGGGCGCGGTGCTCGTCGCGAAATTGACACTGGGGGCATTGGCGCAAGGCGATGTGTGGTTCGGCGGTGTGACCAGAAATCCGTGGAACACCAATCAAGGGTCGAGCGGTTCGTCGGCGGGACCGGCTTCGGCGACCGCTGCGGGTTGCGTGGCGTTCAGCATCGGCTCCGAAACACTCGGGTCGATTTCATCGCCATCCACGCGTTGCGGCTGCACCGGTCTGCGGCCGTCGTTTGGGCTTGTCCCGCGAACGGGCGCGATGGCACTTTCCTGGAGCATGGACAAGCTTGGCCCCATATGCCGAACCGTGGAAGATTGCGCGCTCGTTCTGGACGCGATTTACGGGCGCGACGGCCTGGATCGCTCCGTGCAGCCCGCAGCTTTCAATTGGGACGCGAATCTCGATTGGCGAAAATTGCGCGTCGGGTATTTGAAGACCGCATTCGAACGAAGACCCGACGACCAGCAGGAAGCCGCGAAGGAAGAGCCGCCCGCGACTCCCGAAGAACAAAAGAAGCGCGAAGAACAGAAGAAACGTCGCGAAGCCGCGCGCGCACGCGCCGAGTACGACAGAAAATACAACGATGCCGCTCTGGCGAAACTACGTGAAATGGGCGTAAACCTTGTTGCCGTCGAAATGCCCAAGTTTCCCTACGATGCCATGGTAGCCATGCTGACAGCCGAATCCGCGGCGGCTTTCGATGATTTAACTCGTAGTGGCAAAGATAAACTGCTCACCTCGCAAAAAGATTACGACTGGCCGAATACCTTTCGAACCGCCCGCTTCATCCCCGCTGTCGAATACCTCCAGGCCGCGCGGGCGCGCCGGATGGCGATGGATGCGGTGGCAAAAATATTCGATAGTTTTGACGTGATCGTGGCGCCCACGAGCGGCGAACAACTTGTCATCACAAACATGACCGGGCACCCGGCGTTGATTTTGCCGAACGGTTTGCGCGGCAGCGATGCCCCGAAGCCGCCATCGGACGATATCAGTGATTTCCGGAGCTCCGGCGGCCCCGGAACTCCCACCAGCCTGACGTTTCTCGGGAAACTGTACGGTGAGCCAGCCCTGCTTGCTTTCGCGCGCGCCTATCAGGAAGCCACGGCCTTCCATCTCCAGCATCCCAATTTGCCGCCCGCTTCCTGATCCGATTCGAATGCTCAGTGGATGAGCCGCGCTAGATCCCTTTCTGAATGGGAAAGTCTTTCTCGGCCCAATCCTTCACAAAACTTGTAGGAAGAATAAGCACTCGCAAATTCTTGAATCCCATCCCGCTGAGCGCCGTGAACGCTGGCCGGATGTTAGGACATTTTTCGAACGGGCAGCAGCCGCAATAAATCACCAGATTCGCTGTCCGCGGCAGACCATCCGCCCACTTCTTCAATTCCGCCAATCCCTGCTCGTTCGAAGCGGAGCCGTGAAACGTAGCCCCCGGAATATGCCCGCCGGCGAAGAGAGTGTGGAATCCGACGTAGACAGGCACGGCGGGCGTCACGCTTTTGTCCACCATTTCATGGGCAAGCTTGGCCGCCTGCACTGTCTGTGCGGAAGTCCAAGGATCCGAGGACTGCTTATCGTCCGCGCGTATCGCCGGAACAATAACGAGCGCCGCTGATACGGCAGCCAGAACCAAAAGCATTGAGATCAAGAAAACAATTTGGAGACGGAATTTTACGGGCGCCAAAGGAGTCCTCCGGGAAACACTCCAATTCTAAACCCAATTGAATTGGTAGACTCAAAAGAGCGACGAATTATTTTTTGAGTTCAGCGCGCGTTTTCTGGAGCTTGATGGCCGTGGTGCGCAGAGTCTCGGGAACATTCTTATTGGAGGTGAGACGCTTTAGGTCAACAACGTTGAGCATCGGCAGCATGTGCATGGTGACGTCCAGTGGCGTCTTGGGATTGTTGATGAGGTTGCGGACGACGCTGTAATTCTTACGGAAAACGCGGTTTCCGGCGATGAGCCGAAGAATTTCGTCGGTGAGGCTGGTCATCCCCGCGAAAGCTTCGACTTCCTGGTCGGTGAGCCGGGGAGATTGCAGCACGGCGCGTTGAACAACTTTGTTATTGTCGCGAATCAGCGTGCGGCGCGCCTCCGGGCCGCCCTTCATCGCAAATTGTACCCGCTGCGCAACGGTCATTTTCGCCAGCCGCTGAATGAGGGTCTGGCGCCGGACGGCGTCGGGTTCAACCGCAGCTGCGGCTTCCTCGAGTGCGGCTTCGTCGATAGGATTTCCCGGGCCGTGAAGTTCGTGGAGCTGATTTTTTTGCTCGACGGTCAACGAACTGGAATGTTCGAGGGCCAGAGCGAGGGCGGGAGATTCGCTGATGCGGTCCAGCTCTTCCATCAGCGACTGGATGCCCAGCGTCGAAAGGTGGCGAACCAGCGGCACGAGCTGTTCGGCTGGACAGTTTTTGTTTTGCACCATGGCGTCGCAGACGCCGGGCTTATCCGCAAGATTCCTGGCCGCGTAGGCAAAAAGCGCGGGCAAGGCGTGCTCGCGTTTCAGCGCCTCGACGAAAGATTCCAGGGGCGCTGAGAGAATCGCATCCTGCGCGCGGACTGCCACCATTTCGTCGGCGTCGTGCGTAAGGACGGCAAGAATCTCCGCGTGATCCGCGGGAGAAAGATGCGCTCCGCCGGTGCAGACCGCGATTTTGCGTTCGCGCGTGGCGCGCCCGTGGCGCAGGTCTTCTAAAACTTCAGGGCTGAGAGCTTCCACTGGGTTACGGCCTCAAGTCCTTCTCACTCAGGACTATTCTACCGGAGGCACCGGGCGCGCCAATAGGCGGCATGGCCTTGTGGTTCAATTCCAGCAACACCGCGGAGGAGTCCCCCGCACTCACCTCGAAATGGTCGTTGGCGGGAAAATGACGAGTCTCTCCGGCCGGCAGCTCCGCGTCGAGCAAAAGTTTATCGTCAGCCAGGACACGCACGCGCGTGGCCGCCGAGGTGGAGACGGAAAGATCGAGCGGAGCCTTGGCAGGGGCCCCGGCAGAAAACTGCTCCGCTGATCCTGGCGAACTGGGATCAAATTGAAGCTGTGGCTGCGTCGGCGAGGAAGCTTCGGCCGATTTTTTTGTAGCGCGATACGCGGCGTAGCGATGCCAGCCATAGCGGCCTGCGTAGAAAAGCCCCAAGAGGAAAAGCAGCAGGATCAAAGCGGCCGCGACGGGCAGCCATTTCGGCGGCGAGGGAATGCGCTCCTCGACTTTGGAGGGAGCCGCTGCCAAATGATCGGTGCGGGCCAAGTCATATTCGCCGAGCAGCGCTTCTTCATTGAGGCCCAGATAGCGCGCGATGGTGCGCACAAAGCCGTGACCAAAGACGCCGCCGGGCAGCTTGGCCCAATCTTCATTCTCGAGGGCTTCCACAAATCGGGTGCTAATGCGCGTGGCTTTGGTCAGTTCGTCCATGGAAACTTCGCGGAGCTCGCGCTCGCGCTTCAGGCGTTCACCAAAATTTCCCCTGGCCATGAACCGAAACCTGTCCTCAACTAACTTATTGTAACCGCGAAGTAGTTGACGTAGTGGGCGCGCGCAAAAAAACGGCGTGGGATCCCTGAACGGACTATAGGCGGAGCAATCCTGAAGTGTCAAACCTGGTTCAGCCCCTTGCTTTTGCAGTGGCGCGGATGGCGAAGTGTTTCTCATGACGCTCACCCGTCAATCGCGGTCGGGTCCAGGCATATCAATGATGATTCTCTGTGACTCCACAGCGGGGCGGGCAGCGGCGAGGGGAAGCCACGAGGCCAATCTGGGATTTTTTCCTCAGGGCAAAAGCCCAATTAAAGCGCGCCTTTGATGTCGGAGCTAAAGCTCCGACCCCCTTTGCGGTAAGCCGCGAGAGCGATAGCATGTAGCGGGAGAATTGCATGGGAATTGAGATACGAGGGATGGCGCCGCTGTTGCAAGTTTTCGACATGCCGACATCCATCAAGTTTTATCGGGATATGCTGGGGTTTGAGGTGGTTACGACATCGACGCCTCGGGGAGAGCACTTTGATTGGGCGCTGCTGCGGCTTAGCGGGGTGGAGTTGATGTTGAACACGGCTTATGAGCAGGATGCGCGGCCAGGAGCTCCGGATGCGGGGCGGGTTGCGGCGCACGAGGATACGTGCTTGTACTCTGGGTGCCCGGACGTGGATGGGGCGTATTCGTACCTACGGGCGCGGGGCGTTGCTGCCGAAGAGCCCAAGGTTGCGCATTATGGGATGAAGCAGTTGTACCTGCGCGATCCGGACGGGTATAGCTTGTGCTTTCAGTGGGCGGCCAAGTAGTGAGTTGCGATCGTCTCCATTTCAGGAAGGTCGGTCAGAGGCGTGTTCCGCGGACTCTTTATCGCGGGGCCAAAAGAAAAATAGACATCCGGCAAATCCAGAGAGTGCGGCTGCGCAAGCCGCGAGCACGCCCCATCCTAAAGTCGCCATTTCGTCGGGGTCAGTCTGCCTAGGTCCTAGGCGATCTCGAAGATAGCCTGCGATGAGAAAGCCGAAGAATCCGAGCAAGATTGCCATGACAAATGCGAAAGCAACGGTCGCCGTCGCGCGCGCTCTTCGATTCGCTTTGTGCATCAAGCCCCCGTGAAGCGGCGACACCCGGTTGTCTCCGGACCCTGGATTTGGTGGAGTCTAACACCCGGGGGCGAGGATGGCGAGATAGCCACGCCTGTACCACGAGCGGGTTGCATGGCTTTTTGGGAGGGGCCTATACTGACCAAGATTCGCCGCTGTAGGTCAGAATCGCGCGAATTCGTGTTTCTTGGCGTTAGGATGGAGCCAGGAGCGCGCGCGAGCAGTGCCAAGGTTTGCGATCTCCAAGGGGAAGGAACCAGCGCGAGTGGAAGAAGTAAATCAATTTCCGGCCGTTGAACGCCGCCGCAATCCGGGGTTGCCGGCGGAGCAGAGAGAAAAAGGCGAAGTGGCGATCTTCCAGGAGTTGGGGAAGGCGCTGACCTCTTCACTGCAGCTCGACCAAGTTCTCCGCACGATCATGGAGAAGATCGATGAATTCCTGCGCCCGGACAATTGGTCGCTGCTGCTGCTGGATGAGGCCAAACAGGAATTGTATTTTGAACTGGCGGTGGGAAAAGCATCGCAGGCGTTGAAGGATGTGCGCATCAAGATGGGGCAGGGAATTGCCGGCTGGGTGGCGCAACATCAGGAGACCGTGGTGGTGCCGGACACCGCGAAGGACACAAGGTTTTTCTCCAAGGTAGACGAGAAGACCAAGACCGAGACGCAATCGATCGTCGCGGTTCCGGTGCGATTCCGCGACACCTGCCTGGGAGTGATCGAGCTGATCAACTGCATGGGGCCGGAAGGATTTGATCCCCGCGACTTGAAGCTGCTGGAAGCGCTTTCGGATTTTGCGGCGATTGCGCTGGAGAACGCGCGGCACGTCAAAAAAATTCACGAGCTGACGATTACGGACGATTGCACGTCGCTCTATAACGCGCGGCATATGGGATTCATTCTGGAAACGGAGATTTACCGTTCGCAGCGCTACAACTACGAATTCTCGATCGTGTTCATCGACCTGGACCACTTCAAGCAAGTGAACGATACGCACGGGCACTTGGTGGGCTCGCGACTGCTGGCGGAAATTGGGAACGCGCTGAAGGAACATTGCCGGCTGATCGATTTCGCGTTCCGCTACGGCGGCGATGAATTTGTGATTCTGCTGCCGCAAACTTCGAAAGATAACGCGTTGAACGTGGCGCGGCGCTTGCACAAACTGGTGCGCGAGAGCGTGTGGCTGGTGGATCAGGGCTTGAACATCAAGCTGACGCCGAGCGTGGGCGTGGCATCGTACCCGGTGGATTCGCGAACCAAGGAAGGCTTGCTGCACCTCGCCGACGAAGCCATGTACCTGGTGAAAAATACCAAGCGCGACAGCGTGGCTGCGGCGAATATCGGAATCCTGCCGGCGGCCGCAACCGCGGAATCCGCCAGCTAAAGCACCTCTTTTTCTGTAAGAATGCCGCACCAGAGTTCCCACTTCTATACACTCCCGCGAAATTTTGCTTAACTGAAGGCATGAAGCGCAGCGAAGCGGCGAAGTATGCGCGCTGGTCGGCGGCAGTAGCGTTGTTGCTGGCGAGCGTGACAGCTGGAGTGTATCTGGAGCGCAAATGGGTGGCGTATCGAGAAAAGCAAAAAGCGCCGCCGCCGGCTCCGCAAGATGTGTCGCGTCTTTCGAACGGGTTGACCTTTTCCAAAGGGGAGGGAACACAAAAAATCTTCACGGTGGAAGCGTCAAAGATGACGGATTTCAAGGGTAAGGACGCGAGCCTGCTGGAGGACGTTAAGATCACCATCTTTGGAAACAGGGGAGAGAGGCGCGACACTCTGCATACGCAGAGCTGCCAATATGAAAGAACGGGCGGAAACATCGCCTGCAGCGGCGAAGTGCAGATCGACCTGGAGAGCAGTGGGGAAGCCGAGCGCGCGGCAAAAAATCCAGGAAATACGGCGCAGCAAAAAGTGCACCTGGAGACCCGCGGGGTGGTCTTTAACCGCGCGAGCGGCCTGGCGCGCACGGATCAACCGGTGAAATTTGTATTTCCGAACGGGACTGGCGAGGCCGTCGGGGTGGAATATCACTCCGAAGAGGGGAAAGTGCGGCTGTTGAGAGATGTGCAGTTTTTTTTGGTGGCCACGGGAAAAGACACCGGGGAGAAAAAAACAGCGGCTGCGATCGCGAAAGAACCGATTCACGTGACGGGGAAGACCCTGGATTTTGAGCGGGAGTCGAGAACCATGCAGTTATACGGACCGGTGGAAGCGAAAACGCAGACGACGAGTTTGCATGCCGGAAAGCTGACGCTCACGCTGGACACGGCGTTTCGCGCGGAGAAACTCGTGGTTACGCCGGGGCCGGATGGGAAAAACCCAGAATTGGAATCTCAGGGGGTGGATGGGCCGACGAATCTAAGCGCGGAAACCATCACGGCACAATTTGCTCCTGCGGGGTGGCTGACGAAAATTGAAGCGGCGGGAAGCGTTCGCGGCGCGCGGCGCACTGGAAAAGAAACGGAGGACTTCCGCGCGGAACACGGTGCGATGGAGATGTGGCCGATAGTAAACCAGCCGCGAGAGATGCACTTGAAAGGCGGCGTGATCCTGAAAACCCAAGCGGAAGCATCCAGCGAGGGGCGCACCCTGCAGACCGGCGAACTCCAGATAGAATTCACCGACAGAAAAAATGGCGAAGGCAGCAAGCTCAAGCGAGCGGAGACAATGGGGCCGGGCACCATGGAATGGACGGATGCAGTGGCGCAAGGCGGCACGCCCGGAGTGCCCCCGAATAGCGATGCCGCGCGAACAAAACTGCAGGCCGATAAGCTTGAAATGGAATTCGGAGAAGAGGGCAAGGCGCGGCGGTTGATTGCGACCGGAAATGTTTTGACGGAGCGCGCGGTGGCTGGGAAGCCGGCGCAGACGGCCAGGGCACAAAGCGGAGTGGCGCAACTGCTGGCGAGCGGCGGGTGGGCGCAGATGGATTTGCAGGGAAGTGTGAAACTGAAAGAAGGCGACCGGAGCGGCCAAGCGGACCACGCCACATTTGTGCGAGCCACGCAGACGGCTTTGTTGACTGGAAGAGCGCTGGCGCGCGATGCCACCGCGGAGACGCAAGCGCAGCGAATCACATTTGTGCAGGCCACCGGAGAGATTCGTGCCGAAGGCGGGGTGCGGTCGACGGAATTTTCGACCAAAGGGGGCGGAGCGCAGCTCGGCGCCGTGCCGGCGAACATTTCGGCGGACACGCTGCAAGGAAATTCAAAGACGGGCCGAGCTTTGTACACCGGACACGCCCGATTGTGGCAAGGAGATTCCGTGATGGAAGCGGATTCGATCGAGTTGCTGCGCGAAGCGCGGGTCATGAATGCGGCGGGGAATGTCCGTGCCGTATTCCCGCAGGCCGCGGCGCAGCCGCCAGCGCAGACGGTGGCCGTGCAAGCCGGTTCGAAGAAGGCGCGCTTATGGCACGTGACGGCGGCGACGCTGACGTACCGCGACGCGGAGAGCCGCGCGCACCTGGAAAAAAACGTGGTGGCACAGTCGGCGGAGCAAACAATGCGCGCGGCGGCAGTGGATCTCTATTTCACGCGTTCTGATAAACCCAATCCGAATGGGACACCCGGTTCCGTCCCAGCAAATTCAGCGGCCGGCGCTCAGCAGATCAGCAAGGCAGTCGGCACGGGCGGTGTGATCGTCGAGCAAGGAAACCGAAAAGCGACGGCCGATCGCGGAGAATACTCCGCGGCGGATGGAAAATTCGTGATGAGCGGCGGAACTCCCACGATTTTTGACGCGACGGAAGGGACTACGACGGGCCATCAATTGACCTTCTTTTTAGCGGATGATACGATCATCGTCGACTCAGAAAAAGGTTCGCGGACTGTGACCAAGCACCGAGTCGAGAAATAATCCTACAAATCCGCGGCCGCCCGTGAAGAGGTATGCTGAAGCTCCAGGCCGTCGATTTAAGCAAGTCTTACCGTGGTCGCAAGGTCGTTGACGACGTTGAGCTGGAGATTGGACAAGGTGAAGTCGTCGGGTTGCTCGGTCCCAACGGCGCAGGCAAGACGACAACGTTTTATATCCTGGTAGGCCTTGCCCGGCCCGACTCCGGCCGCGTTCTCCTGAACGACGAAGAAATCACGGACCTCCCCATGTACCTCCGGGCCCGTAGCGGAATCAGCTATCTTCCCCAGGAACCCTCGGTTTTCCGGCAATTGACCAGCGAAGAGAATCTGCTTGCGGTGTTGGAGACGCTTCCGCTGACCCCGGAGCAGCAGCGCGACCGCCTGGAAGAACTCCTGGCGCAAATGGGGCTGGAAACCGTTCGAACGAGCAAGGCGTACACGCTATCCGGGGGAGAGCGCCGGCGGCTGGAAATCGCGCGCTCCCTGACTTTGCAGCCCTCTTTTATCCTGCTCGACGAACCTTTTTCGGGGATCGACCCTCTAACGGTGAAGGATCTCCAGGAATTGATCCGGGACCTTGCAAAGTCGGGAATTGGCGTGCTCATTACCGATCATAACGTCCGGGAAACTCTCAGCGTGACGGATCGCGCGTACATCCTGAAAAGTGGCAAAATATTCCGGAAGGGCCGCCCGGACGAATTAAGCAACGATGCGGAAGTCCGGCGCGTTTATCTGGGCGATCATTTCCGCCTGAACTAAAGTTTGGGAATTGGGTTAGAAAAGGGAGTACGGGACCATCCATGGCCTGGCAGGGACTTAAACTCAACCTCCGAGTGTCGCAGAAGCAGATTCTGACGCCCGGCCTTGTCCAGATGGTGAGCGTCCTGGCGCTGAACCGCCTCGAACTCCGCGAGATGATCAACCAGGAGATGATTGCCAACCCGGTCCTCGAAGAGCAGAGCGAAGAGCCTACCCAGACTGACAACTACAGCGACGAAACCTTCCTGAAAGCCGAAACTGAAAAAGTTCCTGAGAAACCGGAAGCCAATCCCTTTGACGAATTCGACGTCGGAAGCTTCTTTAACCAGTACCTGGATACCGGCGGCGACGGCGGGCAATCCCAGGAGCGCGAAGTTTCCGAGCGGCCTTCCTTCGAGAAGTTCCTCTCTTCGTCGACCGGGTTGGCCGACCACCTCCAGTGGCAATTGAGCGTCACCATCTGTTCGGACACCGTGTCGGAAATCGTCGAAAGCATCATCGGCAACCTGGACGAGAACGGCTACCTGACCGCTTCCACCGAAGAGCTGACGCAAAACGGAAAATATTCGCAGGATGATTTCGAGGACGCCCTGGCAGTGGTGCAGGACTTCGATCCGATAGGAGTGGGCGCTCGGGATTTGCGGGAATGCCTGCTGCTGCAATTGAAAGCGTTCGATCCGCAGAACACGCTGGCCCACCAAATCGTTTCCGAGCATTTGAAGCAAGTGCAATCCAATCAGCTGAAGGAAGTGGCCCGCGCTCTCAACCGGCCCCTGGAGATCGTCAAACACTCCCTGGAAGTGATCCGGAAACTCGATCCCCGGCCTGGGCTGCGCTACAACAAGACGGAGCCGCGGTTGGTCGAGCCGGACGTCTATTTTCGCAAAGTGGATGACGCGTGGCAGGCTTTCCTGAATGAAGACGATATGCCGCAACTGCGGCTAAGTCCAACGTACCGGCGTCTGCTGGTGAAAGATGCCGCCGACCGCGACGTGCGCAACTACGTAAAGGAACGATTCACGGCTGCCGTGCAGTTGATGAAGAACATCGAACAGCGCAAGCACACTATTTTGCGTGTCTGTCAGTCGATCATCGCGCGGCAGGGCGAATTCCTCGATCACGGCCAGGATGCGCTGAAGCCCATGATGATCAAGGAAGTTGCGGAAGAAGTCGGCGTGCACCCCTCGACGGTGAGCCGCGCGGTGGCCAGCAAGTACGCGCACACTTCGCAAGGCGTGCTGGAACTGCGGTCGTTCTTCAGCGAGAGCGTGAACGGGCCGGAGGGCGGCGGGATGTCGCTACTGACGCTCAAGCGCCTGGTCAAAAAAATGATCGAAGAGGAAGACGCCGCGCATCCCCTGACCGACGAGCAGATTGCGCACAAACTGGATGACGCGGGCATTCACGTCACCCGGCGCACGGTCGCGAAATACCGCGAAGACATGAGAATTCCCAGCACCCACCAACGCCGGGAAAAGAGCTGAGCGGCAGCACCCGTGAAGCCGCAGAAGCGCCACGACGCACGGCACCTCGTTATTCTCACGGGACTTTCCGGCTCCGGGAAAAGCACTGTCCTGCACGCCTTCGAAGATATGGGCTTCTACTGCGTGGATAATCTTCCCGTGGAGCTCATCCCTATTTTTGCGGAACTGCATGCGGCGGGTGAAGGAGACTTCACGCGCGCGGCGCTGCTGGTCGATGCACGCGAAGGCGCGCAATTGGAGAAATTGCCGCCACTTCTGAAGCACCTGAAAAAAGATCATCCCATTACGCTGGTCTATATCGAAGCAAATGAGGATGCCCTGCTGCGGCGGTACAGCGAGACGCGGCGCCCGCATCCGCTGGGCAAGAATTTTTCCGTGCGGGAAAGTTTGTCGCACGAACGCGCGCTGATGGAGCCGATCCGCAAGTTGGCGGATGTGGTGATTGAAACCACACAATTTAATGTGCATGAGTTGCGCCACTTCGTGACGCAGCGGTTCAAGAATCCGGACAAGCGGCCGATGCTGGTTTCCGTGGTGAGTTTCGGCTACCGCTACGGAGTGCCGTCGGACGCGGACTTGGTGCTCGACGTGCGATTCCTTCCGAACCCGCATTTCGTGCCGCGTTTGCGGCCGTTCACGGGGAAAGATCCAAAAGTGCGGCGGTACATCCGCTCGTTTCCGCAGACCGGGGAATTTTTGCGGCGCATGGAAGGCTTGCTGACCTATCTGATTCCGCATTACATCCGTGAAGGAAAAAGTTATTTGACCATCGCGTTCGGCTGCACGGGTGGGAAGCACCGCTCGGTGATGCTGGCGGAGTCGGTAAGGAAGTCGCTTGAGAAGCGCGGATATTCCGCCAAGGTCATTCATCGCGATATCGAGAAGTGAACCGGGCGATAGAATTATGAGCATGGAAAAGGAACTTCACCTGGGCCAGCAGAAAATTCTATTCGACCGAGAAGCGACAGTTGCCCTATATCAGCAGACAATCGTGATTCCGGGTGCAGACCAGTGCAAATGTGTTCCTTGCAAGAACTTCGGTGCTCAGCGCGGGAAGCTATTTCCCGAAGAGTTTCTTCTCATTTTGGAGGAACTTGGCGTCGATCCCCTCAAGGAGTGGGAAGCGTTTGACTATAATTTCGACCCGAAAACGCCGCGCAAGAATCTCCTCTATGGCGGATGGTTCCTGTTTGCTGGTGAAGTCGTCGAAGGACTTGACAAACGGCCTGGAGCGGATCAGAAACAGTTCGCTTACTGGTTTACGTCCTCTTTCCCTGTCGGTACCCTTCCGACAGGCTTGAAACTGTGTGCAATAGAGTTTCTTGCTGAAATTCCTTGGGTTCTCCCGGAAATTCCCGGTTCAAGCGCGCAGACAGAGTTAAACTAAGTCGCGTTGGCGCATAGCTCCCGAATCGTCGGATAGCCGGAACTTGACCTCTACTGGAGGCCGCGGAAACTTGACAGGCTGCGACGCGGCGAATAGCGTACCAAGTGGACTAGTCAGGGAGCCTGCGGCGTGGCCTCGTTGTTATCACCACAACTGAAAAGACTCTTCGCCTATGTGCGGCCGTACTCCTTTCGGCTGGGTGTGGGCATTGCGCTAGTGGCGGTCACGGCGTTGGCCGATGGCATTGTGGCGTTGATGCTGCGGCCGGGCTTCGACTACGTACTGAATCCGTCCGTTTCCGGTTCGCTGGTGCCGCTGGTGACTTTTCCGAACGGCTACACGATCTACCTCAATCAGTTTTTTCCGCCCAGTATCCATCACGTATGGACGATGTTCGCCCTGACGGTGGTTACTCTCTACGTCGCCAAAGGAATCTCCGAATATCTCGGCGTCACGCAGATTCAGTACGTTGGGCAAGCGGCGGTGACCGGGCTGCGGAACCAGGTGTACGCCAAAATCATTCGTCAGCCGATTGGATTTTTTCAGAGCCATCCGACGGGACGGTTGCTCTCGACCACCATCAACGACGTGGAGCGCACGCGCATCGCACTCTCCGAATACCTGGCTGACCTGTTCCAGAAGGGCTTCACGCTGATCGTGTTTTTGGCGGTTGTCGTCGTGCTCAATTGGAAGATGGCGCTGGGAACGGCCATTCTGGTGCCGTTGGTGGTCGTCCCGGTGGGAAAACTGGGAAAGAAAATTCGCCGCTCCTCGGAAAGCAGCCAGAGCAGGCTTGGGGATCTCAGCCAGATCTTGCAAGAGACGGTCAGCGGCAACCGCGTTGTGAAAGCCTTCGGGATGGAAGATTTTGAAATCGACAAGTTTAAACAGACGGCGCAAAAGCTGCTGCGCGAAAATATGCGCTGGGTTCGCGCGGCGGTAGCTACCGGGCCGATCATGGATTTGCTGGGCGCGCTGGTCATCCCGTTGCTCATTTTGTTCGCCCGCGACCAGATCAAGCACGGCTTAATGACGCCTGGAATCTTCATGGCGTTTCTTTTTGCCATGTTCAACGCCTACATGCCGTTGAAGCGCATTGGCCAGGTGTACCAGCAATTTCAGCTGGCGCAGGGAGCCAGCACGCAGGTATTTGCCTATCTGGACAGCCAGGAAGAGCAGAGTGAGCAGCCCGGGGCGAAGCCACTGGCGCCATTTTCAACCGAAATTGCTTTTGAGAACGTGGGCTTTGCCTATGACGAGGATTCGAACCACGTGCTCGAGCACATTCATTTCCGCGCGCGCCGCGGAGAAGTGATTGCACTGGTAGGCTCGAGCGGCGCGGGAAAAACCACCCTGGTAAACTTGCTGCCGCGATTCCACGAGGCGACCTCTGGAGCGATCCGCATCGACGACCAGAACATTCGCGATGTGACCATCAAGTCGCTGCGCGAACAGATCGCCATGGTGACGCAGGAGAACATCCTGTTTCACGATACGGTGTGGAACAACATTTGCTACGGTTTGACGAATATCCCCAAGGAAAAAGTGATCGCCGCCGCGCAAGCCGCGCTGGCCCACGATTTCATCACCGAGCTTCCGCTGGGCTACGACACCGTGATTGGCGAACGCGGTACGCGCTTGAGCGGTGGACAGCGCCAGCGCATCGCCATCGCACGCGCTATCTTGAAAGACTCCCCGATTTTGATCCTGGACGAAGCCACTTCCGAGCTCGATGCCGAGTCCGAGATGTTCGTGCAAAAGGCGCTCGCCAACCTGATGGTTGGACGAACCACTTTCGTGATCGCCCATCGCCTGGCCACGATTCGCCGCGCCGATAGCATACTTGTCCTGGAAGACGGCCAAATCCGGGAAAGCGGCACGCACGCGGAGCTGATAGCAAGTGGCGGAACCTACGCCCGGCTACACGATTTGCAGTTTGCGGACGACGACATGCTGGCGCCGGCGCAAGCCGCGCCCGGAAAGTTGAACGGAACATTGGATTCCCTATGAGCCAAACGACCACAGTACCGAGGAAAAAAATCGAATGCTTCTCCATGACCGGATACGCGCAAGCGCGAGCCGAGCAGGACGGCTGGGCAGTCCGCGTGAGCGTGAAAAGCGTCAACCACCGCTTTTTGGACTTGAAGCTGCGCATGCCCGAGGGGTTTGATTTGTACGATTTGCGATTGCGGCAAATCGTGCGCGAAAGAATTCATCGTGGGCACGTGGAAGTGACCGTGAGCGTGGAACCGGGGAAAGCTGCGCCGGTGCAGGTGAATCGCGAGCTGGTGCAATCGTATCTGAAAGCCGCCGAAGCGCTGCGGCAGGAGACCCGGGCAGCAACGGACATGGACGTCGTCGCGCTTCTGCGATTGCCCGGAGTGATTACCGGCGTTACCACCGCCGTACCGGAGTCGGAAGAAGAACAAGAGAAACTCGGGCGAGTGCTGGACACCGGCTTGCGCGATGCGCTTGCAAAGCTGGATGATATGCGTCGCGCGGAAGGACGACACTTGGTCGATGAGTTGCGCGAGCGCTTGGCGCGCATCGAAACTCATGTGGAGCAAGTGCGCGGCTTGGTTGCCACGTTGCGTCCGGCTTTTGCGCGGCGCTTGGACAATAAATTGAAGGAACTGCTCGGCGGGGTCGGCATCGATCCGGCACGGCTCGCGCAAGAGGCCGCGCTACTTGCAGAGCGCAGCGATATCAGTGAAGAATTAGACCGACTGCGAAGCCACCTGCAACAGTTCACCAAGTTGCTGGACGGCGCCGGAGAGCTGGGAAAGAAACTGGATTTTCTTCTGCAGGAGATGCATCGCGAGGCCAATACCATGCTCTCGAAAACGCCCGGCGTGGAAAGCGAGGCCTTGGCGATCACCGGAGTAGCGCTGGAAATCAAGGCGGAGATCGAAAAACTGCGAGAGCAGGTGCAGAACATCGAATGAGCACGGAGACTGTGATCGCGCCGCTGGTGTTGATCGTATCGGGGCCGTCGGGATCGGGGAAATCGACTTTGGTCCAGCGAATTTTGGAGCTGCCCGGCACGATGCCCTCGATCTCATGTACTACCCGGGCGCGTCGCGCGACCGAGGCCAGCGGGAAGTGTTATGATTTCGTCACGGAAGCGGAATTCGACTCCATGGTCGCCCGCGGCGAATTTCTGGAGTACGCGCGGGTTTTCGGAAAACATTCTTACGGCACGCCGAGGAAGTGGCTGGAGGAATCGCGGAAGACGGGACTCGACCTGGTGCTGGAGATCGATGTGCAAGGCGCGGCGCAGGTAAAGGAAAAGCTTCCTGAGTCGGTGGCGATTTTTATTTTGCCGCCATCGCGCGAGGAGTTGGAGCGCCGACTGCGCAGCCGCGGGCAGGATTCGGACGAAGAGATTGCGCGGCGGCTGGCAAAGTCGCACGACGAAATTGCGCAGTTCGGCAAGTACTACGATTTTTGCGTGATGAATGAGGATGTGGAACGCGCGGGACGTGAAGCGCAGGCGATCGTAACCGCCGTGCGATGCACTACCGCTCGACGGAGGGCGAGAGTGGAACAACTTCTGGCATCGTTTGGGAGGGCATGACGGACATGACTATGCAGACAAAAGCTCCGGAGAGCCAGTTTGCGTATGTGGTGCTGGCAGCGCGGCGTGCGCGGCAGATCATGGCAGGCGCGCCACCGCTGATCGAAAACCCTAGAACCCTGAAAGCCACGCGCATCGCGTGCGAAGAGCTGGAAAACAGCCTGATCGAGTACGACTTCACCGAGCCGTCTTCGATCGACGTCGACAAGGAAGGGAATAAGCGGCGCAAGTAACGGGCCGCGAAAGGCAGCGATGCGAATCACGCTTGGTGTGACCGGCGGAGTGGCGGCTTACAAAGCCGCGGAACTCG
>Ga0137409_10002525_pt1 | contig 19584 bp, 54 predicted proteins | sample CZODoug1_16funga_FD_122059 | JGI IMG/M metagenome (GOLD analysis project Ga0137409, IMG submission 122059) | Vadose zone soil fungal communities from Angelo Coast Range Reserve, California, USA - CZODoug1_16fungal (Hybrid Assembly) | ecosystem: Environmental > Terrestrial > Soil > Vadose zone... | reverse complement strand
ACGGTCGGGTCGAAGACCAAGAACCGGGGCGACAGGGCCAACTCGTAGGAGGCTGGCTGGAGACGATCCTTCACCCAAGGGAAGATACTCAGGTCTCGCTTGTTGACGACCCTATTAAAAATGTCAGCTTGTTCGAGGATCACTGCACGTCTCCGTTCAAGTAGGCGAAGTCTCCGAATACTCTGGGTGCGGCAGCGTCATAGGCCCAGTCCATCTAGGTTGGTCTCCCTGGCTTGAGCACGATGGATGCAACCTGCGAAGCGGGGATGTCGATCCAGCCGGTATCACCCTGAAGGTGATAGACCCCACCCGTGAGCGGGCTGGCTGGGACGGAGGGGTTGCCCGTGCTGGCGGGGGACATCCGATAGTTCAGGCCAATGAGGACTCTGCCGTCAGTCGTCGTGATGGTCACCTGGCTGCTCATGGAGCGCCTTTCTCTAGGGTGCTACCAACAGGAAAATCAGGCCGTCGCTGACCTCACCAGAGGCGTTCCGGGCGGTGACCAAGTAGTTGCCGAGAACTGTCAGGGTTGCTGGAACGGTCGATTGGATTGACGTGACGGTCTGGGAAGTGAAGGAAGTTTGAGTTGCAGTGGAGCCTCCCAGGGTGCGGGTGAAGGTGATCGAGATCACAGTGTCGAGGTTTATCCCTTGGAGGCTGAACGAGTCACCGGCCGAACCGCCGCCCGGCGTCATGCTGTTCAGGATTGGCCTCGTAAGGCTCGGCATGCTGGTCCTGGCGCTCATTCCCACACCTATCTGGGTGGTCGCAGTCACTATCAGCCCACTGTTGGCGCCCAGGCCAATACCGAAGGTGCTGTAGCCGATGGCCTGGAGCACGCTGACTGCCTGCATGATCACTTGGGCCGTCTGGAAGGGCGTTACGGCTCCCTGGACATCCATGAGACTCTCTGCGACAAACTGAGCACCAGGCAGCGTGGAGAACACCACAGCCAGGTTCCCATTGATGAACATGGCGACCTGACCGTTCACCAGGTTGCCTGGCACCACCGGAGGTGTGATGGGGGGAGGCGGAGGAACGTACTCCTCACCGGCAAACTCAAAGACCCAGGAGGTGTCCCAGGTGTCGAAATCTGGATCACCTGGGTTCGGGGGCCGACCTTGCCGAACGAAGCTGTAGATCACCTGGAGACCCAGATCGACCACAGTGGTCCCGTCGGGAGCGAAGGTCTGCCAGTTGGGGATGTTGAAGACCATCACCGAACCAGGATCGGTAGGCAGCACCTCCACGATCTGGCTCTCGCCGTCGAGCGGCCCATCCTGCAGGATCATCAAGACCGTCATAGAAGCGATTGTAAAGACGGCGCCACTGCAGTCATGGGGCACTGCGGAAAGTTTCTTCGGAGAACTTTCCGCCAACGCCCAAATCAGCGATAGTGCTCTGTCAGGCTCGGAGGCATGGAAGACGACTTCATCGATGAGGCCAAATACGAGGTCTACAAAGCCGATCACACACCGGTCGATGATGCGGTGGTCATCCGGCTGAAGGATCCCTTCGCCGCCACGGCCCTGCACACCTACGCCAACACGATCGTGTCGTTCGTGGAACTCATGAAGAGCGTGTCTGCCCTCAGCAAAGAGGAGGAGATCAGGCTCATGGACATCGCCGACTACTTCCAGGAGAAGGGCGATGAGTCCCGCCAGATCGCCGACAAGAGGTTGCCGGATTGAACTGGCTGACCTGGAGGTGGAGGTGCTGGCGGGCCAGGCATTTCGCCTGGCAGGCCTACATGCGCTGGAACGAGGAACCCACCGACGTCAACTACTGCCGTTGGAAGCGGAGAAGCGCTACGAGGACATGGTCGCTCAAGGAGGTTGAACGATGAAGCGAGTCATGATGGTGCTGGCCCTGGTGGGCGTGGCGGCGTGTGGGAGTAGCCAACGCCAGGCGATATCCCCACCGGCGCCAACGGTGGCGCTCGACGTGACCACGGAGGCGACCTCGACCACGACTGCGCCTCCACCGACCACAACCACCGCAACCACCACCCTCCCCCCAACCACATTGCCTGCCCCCCAACCCACAGCGAGGATTTCGACTCCCACAACTGCCCGCTCCGTTGAAGCGGCTCCGGCCATGGGCGGGTTCCAGGCCTGTGTGGCCCGGCGGGAATCAGGCAACAATCCACACATCGGGGGTGGGTTGTACGGCATCCTGGACTCCACCTGGCACTCGCTGGGTTACAGCGGGCATGCCAGGGATGCATCGGTGGCGACCCAGACAGCGGCGTTCAACACCCTGTATGGCCGCTTCGGGGCGGCACCGTGGAGGCCTTACGACGGCTGCTAGGTCGACATCGTTCGACGGATAGCCTGCTCGGCCTTGTCCGGGTCGGTCTTGCGGAGGGTCTCGGCTCTCTCGGCGCCGAACAGCCTGGCCAGGACACCGGCCTGTGCTCGCCCCTCGACGGTCACCTTGAGGAAGTCCCGGTTGTCTTGGATCTCCTTGACGCTCTGGGTCATCCGCATGAAGCGGTCCAGTTCGTTGCTCAGGTTGGCGTCGGGGTAGCCGCCCTGAAGCTGCTCGGAGAAGAAGCCGAAGGCCACCCGTTGGCCCTGCATCTCCAAAAGCGAGTGTAGGATGCCCATCAGTTGATCACGATTGCGGATCTCGATCGGGATCGAGTAGCTGCACGACGACCCCGACTCAAACAGCGGACAGACCACAGCCAACGAGCAGCTATCACACTGCCGTAGCCCTGACCTGCCCATTACCGCCACCTGGGATGTCACTTCCACCGTCCCAGGACCGTCGGGGTTCTGCACGGTGGAGCGCACCGGACGGAAATCGAAGACCGGGAGAGGCCTGGCGACGTCAGGGAGCAGATGCCCGTCTTCTACGATCTCGACAGCTAAGTGATCAACTGACGGTTCGAGATCTGGCGCCGTTTCGGGAAGCACCTCTACGTGTCCGTTAGTTGATCGGTTACGTCGTTTGAGGATGTGGACCCGCTCAGGAGCGTCCATGCTGGCCTCCATCTGTCTCCAGGCCCAGATGGTGTACCGGGCGAGTTCGGTGCTGTCGTCGGCGGCGATGCGGTCGGCGTCGAACCCGGCGCTGACGAAGTTGGCATGGTGGCGGCGGCGCACCTGTTCCTTGTCCTCGGCCGGGTAGCGGCGCAGACGGTTGTGGTCCCAGACCTGGGTCTCCCCGAATCTCATAGGCGAGATCCAGGAGGACGACACTATGGTCGAGTACAGCCCGCCGGGAGCGTCATACGGATGGCTGAAGCTCAGCCCGTGCAGGGTGATCCTTGTACGTCGAACAAGAGAGGAGAGTTGATTCCTTGTCGACGGCGCTACCGGCGGCATCCCCACGTTGGCGTGCGTCTCGACCATCTTGCGGAGCAGGGGAGCGCCCCAGTCCTCACGCCATACCGGCACGAACTTGTCGTCAGCCAGGCCATCCCACACCTCACGCTGGCGCAGCACCCAGTCGACCCCCAGGCCGTCGGCGTCGTATTCAGAGAAGTAGCTCAGCCGCTCCAGGTTGTCCTGGACGAACGTCAAATAGTCGGCGAGGTGCTGCTCGTGCTCGGTGAGGGACCACTTCTTCCTAGCCGTACTGGAGGCGCCTGCAGTCAGGAAGATCTGCTGCTCGGGCGGGAAGTGATCAGCCAGCAACCAGGGGCGCTTGGTGAGCCGAGGACGGAGGTAGTGGTAGTTGATGGCCACACAACCGACGCCCTCGCTGGCGAGAAGTCTCCTCCAAGTAGGGACTTCTGCGCCAGCGAGGAACAGCTTCAGGTTAGGCATGGGTCGTCAGGTTGGGGCTGGACTGAGGCGGCGAGGGCAGGTTTGTCGGTCGCCACATTATGGGCTCATGGCTCATCGGTCGTCCATTCCCCAACGTGTCCGCATGTCCCGTGTTTCCTTCGGCGTGTGGACACCGTAGCTGCGGCACTTCACGTTCCTGTGCTCGGGCGGGATCCGACCCTGATAAAGCCGCTCGTCGCAGTCGACGCAGTAGACACAGCGACCGACCTGCTCCCAGGTGTGATCCTGATGACGGGCGATCCCCTCAAAATATGCTGTTACCGCAGCTAGCTGTTCCTGGTCAAGGCTCACGGGGCTTCCTCGTCATCCTCGTACCAAAGTCATCTTCACCCTCCGGCTCAAAACCCATCGAGCCATACCACTTCTCCAACCGTGGCTGAGCGGTGTGAAGGGTCAGGGTGGTACCGGCGATGTCATGCTCCTTCAACAACTTGCCCATGAATTGAGTGCCAATACCCTTTCCCCGCTGCTCTGGACGTACCGACAAGTTCCGCAAGTAATAGTGCCCCGTCTTGACCTCACTGACGATGGCGCCGACGTGCGGCTCGTGGATGTCCCCGGTACGAGGGGCGAACTGACCGGGCGACAGGACGTCACGACTCATCTCTGTCCCTCAGGATCTCGACCATGACCGGTAGGACCACCAGCCTTCCGGTCATGGGCACCGATGGCCCACGAGCAGTTCTTGCAGACACTAGGACCATCTTCAGGATCCGGCTGGAAGGAACCGCAAGGCTTGTCAGCCGCTTCACGTTCTGGGAACTGGCCTGGCGACAGGGCGTCACGGCTCAACCTTCACCACCCACCCGCCACAACAGCTAGGCATCTGGATCACACCCCTGACGATGACCTCGATCCAGGATCTCCACTTCCTGCCACAGACCATGCATTGATAGGTGCCAACGGCACCGTCATCCTGAGGGCCAGCCATCAGTTCGGCTTCTGGCCGATGTCCTCGTCCTCCTTCTCCGGGATCACGTTCTCCGGGTCAGGCGAGTCGACGCTCTTCTCTTCAGGCAGGTCAACGACGTGAGCGAACTGCTGGTTGGACAGGACCTGATGGCTCATCACAGCTTCCCGAACTGCATGGGGTGGAGGTGTCCCTCGGGTGGCGCTGCCACATTCAGGTTGATCCCATGACCGGTGGCCTTGGGGTTCTGGGAGCGACTGCCCTTGTCGTAGAGCATCTCGGGCTGGAAGCTAGCATCTGCTCTGTCGGCGGCTGCTTGACGGATCCTGGCATCCCTGGCAATGGGAGTGGTGCGGGCCTTCATGTAGGCGGCGTGAGACCTCTTGCCTCCGATGCCTTCGTGGGCGCTCTCGGACTCATAGGACGGGCTGGGTGGACTGGATTTTCCCTTCCGCACGTCTCGGGGGTCGGGGCGCCACCGGTTCATCATGTTGTCGTCGGCGAAGGCTTCTTCCTTGCCCCGATTGGTCGGGGTGTCGACGTAGGAGTGAGGTGTCCAGGATCGGTTGGAACGCCAGTGGCCCAGTTCGTGCAGGAGGGTCTGGCCCTCCTTCTCTGCACTCTCGGCCTGACCCGAGAGGTGGATCTCACCATGTGCCCCTTGCAGACCCTGGGCGTTCCTCTGGTTGATGTAGGCCCCTGCTGCCTCAGGCTGTCCACGACGACCACCACTGATGCCACTGACACCCGTGCGGATCCCCAGGTGGAACCCGCCGCCCTTGCTGTAGTCCGGATTCTTTTCGAGGATCTCATCTACCGGGGTGGTCGACCGGGCGATGACCTGATGCACCTGGTGCTCACCATGGGGGCCACTGAAGTGTCCCTCCTTGCCTGGGTAGACGGCGTAGGGCATCGTCTCTTGGACCGCCCGCATGCGCTCGGGCGTGTAGCCCCGCTGGTAGCGGTGCTCATCGATCGGCTTGGGGTCCTTGAACAGCTTCCCCTGCCCGCCCTTGGTGAAGTACGGCTTCGGGTCAGAGAGGCCGGTGAACTGCTTCCCAGAGAGCGCTTGGCGACTCATGACATTGGCTGCCATTGCTTGCTGAGCAGCCCACTGCCCGGTTGCTCAGTGCTGAAGGCGAAGGCGCCCTTTCTCTGGCCCCCTTCGGTTGTGTACTGGGTGCGATGAGTGTCGGTGCGATCTGGGTGAAGCTCTAGGAACGAGGAGAGGCGGCGAGGATCGGCTCCCTTGCCATAGCTATCACCCTTGTCGAACTGTTCATGCAAGCCCTGCTGACTCCCTTGTGGTTCTGTTCGCTGGCCCCAGCGCCCCCTGACGGCCTCTCCGGTGTGCTCGGGAGCCTTCTTGGCTGCCCAGTCGATCAGGGGGTGCACGTACTCGCCCCGTGCCTTGGCCTGGGTGACCATCTCCTTGTGGGTCGCCATGAACCCCTTGCGCTGGGGCACACCGACCGAGATCGACCCGGCGTCCTCGACGTCGTTCTTGTAGAGGTAGCCGGTGGAGCGACCGCCGTAGCTTGACCCACCCCAGGAGCCATACCGCTGCGGACCCAGTTCGACATGCTTGTTCATGTCGCTCTTGATGTTCTCGGGTCCCTCAACGGGTCCCGTTACCCGTAGGGGGAACATCCGGCCCACCTTGTTTTCGGCCAGACCTCGGCGCTTGAGGTTGTGCCCCAGGCGCTGCCGGGCGGCAGCCTGGGTACCGGCGTGGAAGCCTTCGCTTCCCTGACCACCACCGAGGCGGCTCTTGGGGCTGTCGGTCACGACCCGACCGTGCCACCAGGTCTTGGGGTCCTGGGCGAAGCGCTCGGGCGTCTGGTGGTGGGCGGCGGGATTAGGGATCGACTCGGCGTCGAACAAGCGGCCCCGTTCGTGGGGATGACCCAACAGGCCTTCGAACCCTCCCTCATTCCCGTGCCCCTTCAGGAAGCTGTCGAGGTGGCCCATCTTGGCCTCCTCGGGGCCACCCGTGAAGGCGTGGAACTGGGTGCCGTTGACGTTGAGCGTCGAGGTCACTCCTCTTCTGACTCCGCACTGGCCGGTGACCGGAGGGACTGCACCTGGGTGTAGTCGGAGGAGAAGCTCGGCTTATACACGTTGGAGGTCATGTTCTGGATGCCTCGGACCCTGGCCGTCAACTCGTCGGGGTTGCCCTGGGCAATGATGGCTCGCTCGGTGTTGAACTGTTTGTTACTAATCGCATTAATTGACATGACAAAGCGCTCCTGCGCTCATGCGGACTCCTCGGTGTTGTTCAGTCTCGGGTCGCTTGCCTTGAGGACACGCTGACGGGTCACCTCGTCATCGATGTCCTGCCAGGGCCGGGGAAGGCGTTTGCGGTCGGGGCGATATTCGGCCCACCGGTAGGACGGGTTGACGAAGAGCAGGCTCGGGAAGCCAAGCTCGGTAACGGCCAGGATCCCCTCAGGGTCCCCGGAGATGACCATGCCGACATCGGCGCCACCGGCCCGTAGGGCCTGGGCGTGCTTGGCGATGATGTCCTCATCCAGGTCGGTCCGTTGCCGGTGGACAAGCTCCTCATAGAACGACGGCCTTGCCATGCCATTCATCCGCAGCCAGAACTCGGTACCGGTCGGATCATCTTGGAGCGTGCTGAAGACGACCTGAAAAGTCGAGTGAATCGCTCTGGCGAGGCGGAGGCCGTCAGGGATCGGGTAGAAGCCGTGGATCTGACTGTGTTCTCCCAGCACCCCTTCTACCGAGATCAGGGCGGTCGCCATCAGTATTGACTCGCTCTGGACCCACGACTCTCGATGTTGTCGGGGGCGTAGGGAAGCGGCTGCACCGGCTCGTCAGCCCGCAGGCCCCAAGCCTGTTGCAACACTTCGGGCCACTGGCCGGGATTCCGGCTGCCATAGGCGGCATCCAGGAACTGGGACCAGTTCGTTGCCCTCGGTGTGCGCCCTGGCGGAGGCTTCTTCACTTGACCCGCCTCACCCAGATGTGGGTGTCCCCCCGTTCGATGGCACCACCCACCCGATGGTGGCCGTCAGCGACGTAGTACCGACCGCCATGGGAGTGGACAACCGGATCCCTGCCGTCGGGCGGTTTGGCGGCGATCGACGCCACCTTGGACGGGTCCAACTTGCCCTGCGTTGCCACGAGCTTGTCGAGCCGGACCTTTGTTCGGGGCATGAAGCGGTTCGGTTTTTCTTCAAACTGCTTGGTGGAAAATGGTACCGACACGGTCTGAGCTTATGCGCCCTCTAGGCTGGCTCTGTGTCTATGGAAGGACTTGCCGGAGGCTTCTGCTTCATCTGTGGCACGCCGGTCGATGCTGACCTTGTGGCGCATTTCGAGGCCGAACATCCTGTCCCGTCCGTGAAACCCAGGACCGGGAACCTCTCGTGGCGCAAGCGTCTGGAGAAAGTTTCCAAGACGATAGAGCAGATACTCCAGGAGAGCGATACGAACGTCCAGATCCAGTTGATGGATGAGGATGTGATCAAGGAGTTGTACTTGGTGCGAGCTAGATTGGCTGAGACCAAGCGAACGCCCGCCCTGCGAGCAAAGGAGTAGCCCCATGGGAGTAGCTGACTGGAGAGCCTGGACTGACCAGAGCGGGGGCACCCTGCCGACGGCCCCGAACCCTCCAGGGACGCCTGCAATCCCCAACAGCATGTTCCCCGGCGTGAACCCGATCTCGGATCTCATCAACGGGCCGACCTCGATCCCGTCCTACCCGAACGTGCCGACCTACGTCCCGGCGGTGGACCCCTTCGGCGGCTGGACCGACCAGAAGGAACTGGGACCGACTTACCTCATGCGACCGGTGGTCCCCGGCGTCACCTCGTAGATGGCTGAGCGGGACTACTCGGCGGAGCAAGCCGCCCGCAACATACGGGCCAGCGCCCGAGGCCTGAAGAGCTACGCCGACGAACGAAAGATGCGGCTCAAGGCCAAGGGTCTTGGCCTCGACGCCAACGTCCGGTATCCAGAGCAGGCCCCGGCAGGCGAAGCCCCTCGTGGTGGAGATCCCAAACCGGCTCCCGACTGGGACTACTACTGGCCGACCAGGACCGGTAGCCCGCAGCGCAAGTACACCCAGATGGCCCGGTACTCCCGGAACTACCAGTGCCTAGAAGTGGTATTTCGAGATGGAACACCATGGAACTGGAGCAACATCGATGAGGACTGGTGGGTCACCTTCAAAAGTTGGAACACCACGCACCCCACGTACGATTTTCTGCGAGGGCCGAATGCGCCTCTTCCGGCCATAAAGGGCAAGGGGAGGAAAGGCGGCTGGGGGACCATCGTGGGGGAGGCCTGCCTGTAAGAAGGAGGGGGCCGTGTCCGGCAAGCAGCAGGCCGAAACCCAGCAATGTCGTCACGACAGGATGGTTCAAGAGGCCGACGACTTCCTCGCCGAGATCGACAAGGCCCTCGGAGACAATATCTGCGATGACCCAGGACCACCCAGAAGACCCGGAGCAGAACACCTGGGTACTACCCAGTCTCCCTGACCCTGCCTCGGTTCCTGACAATACGTCCTGTTTCGGCCCAATCTATTTCTGGCGAGGCGTCGCCAACCCGGCGCAAGCTCGGGTCTCGGTGGCGGTGACACGGGAGATCACCCCGCCCTGGCGGCGTGGTCTTGGCATCACTGTGCGGGGCGCTCATGCCAAGGGGTTGAAGGCCTACGCAGTGGGTATGTGGTGGCCGGGGAAGGCGCCCCGCATCCTCACGGAGGCGCCGGTCGAGCTTGCTTGGAAGGACGTGGTGAGACCTCCGACTAAAAAACGGAGAATTTACGGCGACGATGTTTATTAGCCACATCCAGTTGCTATATTTTCAGTACACAAACTTCAGTTCATGAACCCGGCTGAAGGGAGGCGACGAATGAGTGCTGAGGCAACCACTGTGTGGACCAAGATCGTGTCATCGATGGGCGGAGGCAAGTCGCACGACTTCGTCATCCTCCGTTATGCCGGTTGCATACCTGTCCACGACGAAGGTGTCTGGCGAGTTTTCAAGAACACTCTCACGATCTACCCAGGGGCGGAAAACTGTGCTGATCCGGCCAAGGTCGATGCACTGCGTGAGAACGCCAAGAGTCTCCTGGAACACTACCCAGAGACGGTTCCGCAGCTAGAGAAGCTCGGCGTGCGAGTGCGAGCGCTGGTCAACAAGCCGATCACTGACTTCGAAGGGGTCGTGGCCTGGGCGCTGTCGATTTTTAACACAGGGCCAGTCTCCAAACTTCCTCCACACGTTCACGACACCGTCGACATAGCTTACGGTGATGTAGTTATCGGAGTGAAGCACGGTCGAGACGCCGTCTACGTCATCCCTGCGGCTCCCAGAGGCGAAGGCATCTTCGCCACCCTCGACTTCTCCGTGCCCGGCTCGAAGACTCGGTATGGCCCCAGGCATGACTACACCAGGCTCGCATTTGCCAAGCAGGTACCCCAGAGCGGTCGGAAGGCCCGGTACCGAGGCACGACGGCAGACGGAGAGCCACGCAGGCTGCGGGGGAGGCCCAGGAAGGATGGCCTCATGCCCGGATCCGCTGAGGCCAAGGCAGCCGACGAGCAGAAGGAAGCAGAGCGGCAGGCAGGAGTTCAACAACGGCGAGAAGCTCGTGCGGCGAAGCGAGCCGAGAAGCTGGCTGCTACCCAGCTACCCAAAGCTGAAAAGCCACCGGAGGAAGTCGCCAGCATCACGAACCTGCCACGTCGGAAGAAGCGCTTGGCTCGAAAAGGAGACCAGCAGCAAGCGAAGACTTCTTGACGTCGGCTCTCAAGATCTGGAGGCAGTCCAGGCGGGCGAGTGAGTACTGGATAAAGGCCCGGACACGGTCGGAGAACTTGCCTCCGGCAACGGTCGTTGAGTACCTGGAGACAACGCTAATGCTGTCCGGTCAAGCGCTCAGCAAATATCGCAATGCGATAGCTCCAGAGACCAGACAGGACCAACTCCTGGAGCTACGAATGAACCTAGAGGCGGCTCTAGGAATGCTCGACAACCTCCTCAGAGAAAGATAAGGACAATGAGACCTCATCTATAGCACCCAGGTACTACCCGGCTGGTCTCCCTCATCTCTTGTATTTCAGGACCGCCTAGGGGTGCGTACAAGCCTCTTGCCAGACCTACGAGTCTCTGGGACTACTGGTGCCTCGTTAACGGCCCAGAAGGCCCTACGGAAGGACTCAACAGCCCTCAGGTAGGCACGAGCACCAGGCACGACATCATGCGTCGGGTAGCGGTGCTTAGCCTCGGCCTCCAGTAGCTCCCACAGAGCACGGAACGCTCCAGCGTCTAGCTCGATGTTGTAGACCGGCTTGGTGCTGTTGTGCAGCTTGGGTCCGGTGTAGTTGACGACCGGTGGCGGTCCCAGATGCCTGGGGAACTGCTCCTCGTAGGTCTGAACGGCTGGGGCGACCTCAGCCATCGGACGCTCCAGATCTGTCGATCTGTACGGCATTCAGACGGTCACGTTCGGCCACTGCGTCCTTGTACCGACCGAACCAGTCACTCTGCTCTTGGCACCGCACGACCACCCACATGGTGTAGTAGTGCGTCTCGGAGCCAGGGCAGAGATAGCCCTTCATGCTACGGTCAATGGCGTCTGCCCGTTCCCAAGTCTCTCCATGCTCATGGTGGGCGTTGCGACCCAGGCGCACGGGATGAGCGGTGTCGCAGAGAGTCTCGAAGTCGTCGTCCCTTTCGATCCGCCAGCGCACAGAATCGGCGTTCGGTTCACTCATGACTCCTCCTTCCAGTCCTTGATCGCTGTCTGGAGGTGGATCCGAAGAGCGTCAATGTCCATCCACCGGTACTCGTTGCTGTCGTAGCTCCAGCCATTGCCGGAGACCTTACGACCGAAACGGCAACGACTGGTGCCACCAACGGCGTCGGCGATGCGGGCCAGGACGTCAGCGACGTCAACGGGACGGCCCCACCTGGCGTCCTGATCAGCGAAGCGCCTCCCCAGGCGGCGGTACGTCTTGACCAATGCTTCGGCCCGACGGACGTCGACACGGTAGATGTCGAAGGTGATGAGATCAGTGCCGAAGGAGAAGTCGTCGTCGCCCACGTAGCAGCGGCCCTCGATCTTGAGGCCGTCATACTCCCCGGCTCCGGTATCGTCACTCCAGCCGAAGCTGAGGTTGCGGATGTTGCCTTCGGGCGTCACCACGACAGGCGTCACGACGAGTTCGAGAGCCTTGTTGTCGAGGCTGGACTTGGATGGTTGGACGTCTGTGATGAAGCGGATGTCTCCTTGTGGTTTGGTAGCCATGACGTCCAGTGTAGCAGGTCAAGATCTGCTCTGCACGTCAGGATGAGAGGAAATGTGTGACACAGTTCCCCGCACCCTGACTTGTGAAGCCTGGTCAGGCTGCTATACTGTTCCTATGGCTACCACTGTCACTTCCATGAAGTACCACCAGCCTGGCTGGGACCTGACCATCAGACGAGACGGGGAACGCACCGTCGAGTACCAGTACCAGGTCTGGGGACCCCAGACCCAGGAGGACCAGGATCGCCAGGGTTCACTCAACCCTCCCCGTACCCACTGGTCAGCGTGCATCCAGGTCGGCTGGGTTGATGACGAGGAGTACCACGATCTCGATGGCGGTGGGTTCTGGAGTGGCGACAGCTTCGAGGCCGTCACCCCGGAGTTCCCAGCCGACATCCGGCGAGCTTTCGAGAAAGCGGTGAGCAAGTGAGCAAGCCCGAGAAGGGGACACCTGAGTACGACCTGTGGATCTGCGCCATCGAAGTGGCTATTCACGCTCCCTGGACACAGAACCAGTTCACCGTTGCCGCCAAGATCCCCTGGCAGGACATCAACGCCCTGCGAACAGCCCTGGAGAAGGTGGGCATCGATTGGCGTCCGGCCAAGGAAACAGAGGACACCAGGCTCAAAGAGGCTGCGGGCCGCAGCCAAGCCAAACGTGAGGCACGACAGCGGGAAGAGAACGATCGAGCCGATGAGGCCCGCCGTGGCTGAGTGGAGATCCTGCGACTACTGCAAGGGGACAGGACGTAGGGGTGCAGGGACGATGTCGTACGACTGCCCTGACTGTGGCGGGTCGGGGCGCCTGACCCAGGAGCAAGCCGAGGCCATCGCACGTCGGTATCCAACCTGAGAAGATGCTGAACCCACACACTTCCTCTCACCCGAGTGTGTTACACTGAAGCCATGGCTTACGAACCACACCTCAGTGCAGCACCCCTCAGTGCAGCGCCCGAACCTCTGCCGAATCCCTTCGCCTCCAAGAACTACTGGGCCGGGCACACCGGCCAGGAGTACCCTCCGGCGCCGTCCTACCGGGAGGTGAAAGGCAAGCTCAAGCTGGGCCGGTACATGGATCCCTACGGCTGCGAAGCTCACATACGGGGCGTCAAGAACCGCTGGGCCGAGTGGTACACCGGGTTCTTCATCTCGGCGGGCATTGGCGTCCTGTTGGGGACGGTGGACTGGGTCTTCATCTTCGTGGTCGTGCCGATCTTTGCGGCCTGGTACTTCGGGATCCGGCGCACGTTCGTCAAGCAGTACGACCTGTACTACCGGATCGAGGAGCGCCTCCTCGCCACCGACCAGCCCGAGTGGGTGGCCTACGACCGAGACAGGCTGAAGCTGCTGGACCGTAACCCCCTGGCCGTGTGGCCGTGACCGCCGTCCTAGCAACACTGCTTGGCGTGGCTCTCGCTGGCCTCCTGGGGTTGATGCAGTTCCAGTTCAGCCAGATCAATCACCGCCTCGATCGCATCGAAAGCCGTCTTGATGAACTGACCAAGCAGGTCGTTGCCATAGGCCAGCACATTGACGATCACATCACCGACCATCCCGGCCCCGGCAAACGGGTCGCCATAGAAAGGAACCCATGACTCCGAGAAAAGCAGCACCGAAACCGACACCGCCGCCGCCGCCAGCAACGATGAACCCGAAGGTGGTGCGTATCATCCCCCTGGGGGACAACAGAGAGATACGGATCCTGAAGATCCCAACCGGCGTTGGCGAGAGCCTCATCCGAGTGGGGGTCAACCTTATGCCCAGCGGAGAGAACATGAGCGGCGCCGTCTTCCCTGAGTCCTCTGTGGAAGACGTGATCAGTGGCCTCCTGGGAGTCCGAAGTGCCTAGCGTCGTAGAACGTCGAGCGAGGGTGAAGGCCATCCTGAACAGTGACCTCTCCGAGGTGCGGTGCCGTTCCTGTGGCACGTTCCTCGGTTACCGGCGCCGCAGTGGCATGTTCCTGTTCTGGTGCAGTGAGGAGTGCGCCATGACCCTCATGGCGAAGTTCGACAAGGACCAGATCCGTGACGAGGTAGCGGTCGAGATGTACTTGAGGGGCGACGGCATCGTAGAGATCGCCCGCTTCACCGAGTCGCCCTACACCAGGATCCAACAGGTGCTGTGGCGACGAGGGATCGACCTCCTGGGACGCCGGATACCAGAGCAGAACACAGCATGAGTGAACCTGAACCTACCCTCGCTGATCTCGACCGTCATCTGATTGCCATCGATCGAGACCTCGTCAGCTATGACCGACGCTTCGCTGCCCTCGATGAACGGCTGAGCGCCATCGATGAACGGCTGAGCGCCCTGGACAGTCGTATCCTTACGCTGGCCGGACAAGTCGCCGCTGGCTTCGAGGCGATCGGTGGGCGCTTCGATACTCTCACCGACTCGATCGCCGAACTGGGACGACTGCTGCGTGAGCATCACCACGGTGACGACGGTCGAGCGATCGTCGAATGAGTCCGCTCAGCAACCTGCCTGGACCCTGGCGGTGGGAACAACGGGGCGATCGCTGGTGGCGGATCCATGACCGGCTCAACGTCGAGGACGGACCGCACCCGACACCGCCGACAGACTCTCTCCCTCACTACGCTGGCACACTGGTCGGTGGACCGGAGTTGATAGACGTGTGCTGCTGCCAGAAGCACGCCGGGGCGAACATCTGCCCCGACTGCCCTCGGCATGGGGAGGGACTGACGTGACCCGTTACCTTGTCCAGATCCGCCTGGTCAGATTGCCCAACCCCGATGACGAGCCGGATCGGTGGTCGTCAGCGACCTCGACGATGACCGATCAGGAGGTATCGGTCCCCTTTGACGCTGAGGACTCACCGGAGTTGACAACATCACATGCGTATCTTGACGCTGTGACGAGGGCCATCGGTCTCCTAGCGAACGTCGGGAAGAAGCGCCCCTGGCCGGACTTCCTGGTGGTCTGCGACTACGAGAAGATCAAGCCGCACGAACTGAACGACGGGCACCTCGATTCGGAGCAACCGAACGGTCGGGTGTGCCACAACCCACGGCCAGCCCCGTGACCCCGAACGCCGACTCATGGACACCATGCACCGACTGCCCCGACGAGGACCCATGTTTCGATGCGACCGAGTGTGCCTCTGTCCGAGCGGCCATTCGGGCCGATCATCAGCACGAATGGTCTGACTGGGTTACGGGCATGGTTGCCCAGCATCGCTACTGCCGTTGTGGTGACGCCGAGTCCCGACCCCTGCCCCAAGAACGACGGGAGTGAGGCGTGACCCCGAACGCTGAGACAGGGGGGCCGCAGACGAGCGGGATTGTTAAGTGGCTCAGATGGCTGATCGTGCGGGCGCTCGAATCATTGTGTGGTCTGTTCCACCCGGTCACGCACCATCGCCCTTGGTTGTGGCTACCCATTCATAACGTCTGGTGCCTGCCCGCAACGTGGTCATCACAACTTGAGGAACGGTGGCACACAGGAGTCTGGACGGACTCACAGTCGGGCCGTCAGGGAGGCGAGGATGGATGACCTTCCCGAGTGGGTGACCCCCGCTGACGCCAAGCTGACGCTCGAAACCGACCTCCTCGTCGTGGTCACGAAGTACGGCGGCGAGCCAATCGTGGCAGGCCCGTGCATGGACCAGATGAACGCCGATCTCTACGACCTGATCGTCAGCGAACGCACCCGTCAACTGGTCGAGCGTATTCAACACACTGGCCGTCAGGGAGGCGAGAATGCCTGATACCAAGAGCTTTCCCAAAGGTTCAACCTGGGATCAGACGGACCCAGACAATCCACAACCATTGATCTACCCAGTGTGCGGAGACTGCGACGTGGCATACGTCTACACCCGGTGCCTGTCATTCACAACGGGTGGCTACGTGTGGGCGTGGATCAAGCCAGCGAAGGTACCGAAGGGCTGCCGACATAAGAGTCCCGCCAAGATCCATGAACCCGCACAAACAGGGGCACGGTGATGGCCTTCACCTGTCCACGATGTGGCGCCGTCAGCCACAATCCGACCGACCAGGCCGAAGGGTACTGCGGGCGATGTCACGACTGGACAGCACCAGTCGACTCAGAGCCACTGTGGGAGCGGTGCGCCGAGTGTATGAGGTACTACCGAAGTCAACCGCACTTGCTTGGTGCTTTTGCGTCGGTCGGTATAGAACACGGCAAGTCGACCTATCAGATGGCCGTGGACTACTTCGACTACTACCACTCCTCCCATCACAGGAAGCCATCATGACCTCCGACGTCGAGTCAGTGGGACACCTCGCCTTGAGAGCCTTGGTTGGTGTCATCGCTGTCATAGCCGCCATCATCAGCATCTTCGGATCCATGTCGTTGACTGCCCACACTGCACTAGCGGTCGTGAGCCTCATCGGCGGGATCGTGAGTATCCGTTGGATGATCCTTGACATCCGAGCGACCCAGTGACTCCGACCCCCGACACCGGAAGCAACTTCGTGAACGATCGCCACGCTCTCTATGTCGGATGGGTGCTTGGCATCGCCCGAGAGAATGGTCTGGATGTCTGGCCGACCATGGACGAGGCCGGGAACTACACCGACCGGATAATGCTCCACCTGGACGCCGAGACCTTCACGATCAAACTGGTCGTCCCGCCGCCGCCAGACGACTGGAACCCTGAGTGATGCCGCCTAACGCCGAGACGGGGGGACACCTCGTAAAGTGTCCGGGGTGCGATCTGACGCTTGCCGAGGATGATGTCTACGGGCAGATGCGCCACATGACCGCCAGCCATCCCGAGATCATCGCTGAGCGCTGCGCCGAGGCCGCTCGCTGGGACGGATGGGAAGATCAGTGATCCCGAACACCGACTCAGGGGGACACGTCAACATGGGCTGGCACCACCCATGCGAGCACGTGGGACACCCCTGGACACCGTGGATTCCGTTCGTCATGGTCGAGTGCGGCGAATGCTCTGCGCTCGTCATAGACAAGCCCGAAGCCCGCACCAACCACGAAACCTGGCACAAGAAGGCTGACACATGACCCCGAACGCCGATTTCAAGGCACCTGCCATGGAGCTAGGTCTCATGCTCTTACGGCTGCCACCGCCCTGGTTCGTGCCTATCGAAGCACCCGCCTGCGGTGCGGTCCTAGATGTCCCGGCCGAGCGCACAAAGGACAATCTGGCCCGCCGGTTCGTATGTGACAAGCAAACTGGACACGACGACAAGCACCGCCAGGTGACTGACAACGAGCTAGGGCACACCATTGAGTGGGGCGTACAGATCGACGGAGCGCCATGATCCCGAACGCCGATGATGTGGACATCCTCACTCGGATCGAGGAGGCGCTGGCCGAGGTCTACGACCCCGAGGGCGTCGAGATCTGGATGATGGCCTCGCACAAGCAATGGGACGGGTGGACCGTGTCGGAGATGCTGAACCACGGTCGAGGCGATGAAGTTCTCGCCGCAGTCGAGAGGCTCGCAACGGGGGCGTTCGGATGACCCCGACCGCCGATTATATGGACATGCCCTGGCGGGTCGGTAGCCAGGTTGGCCGGACCATCTACGCCCAAGCGGAGGCCGACGACAAGGGCGTGCTCATCGGGGTGATGGATACTCCGGAGCTGGCCGACGACGTCGTCAAATGTCACAACCGGCTGCACGGCCTACCGACGACGGGATGGAGGCACCGTGAGCCGCTATGAGCACATTTGTTGGATCTGTGACCACTGCGGGGCGCATCTAACAGATATCCAGCCTGATCGACATAATCCGGGCTACCCGTGGTGCCCCGGATCGACGGGAGACTGACGTGGTCCCGAACGCCGACACTGGGGCACGGTGCTCGATGTGTGAGGAAGGTCCAGCGACGGTCTTTAACAAGTGGCCCGCCCCCGTCTGCGCCACCTGCGACGAATGGCTTAGCGGGTTGGATCAAGACCTCGACCAGATGGAGAAGGATGATCCTGCGTTGGGCAAGGCAGCAGGCGAGATTGCTGACGCTATCCAACAGTTGGGCCGATATGACCTGCCGCCGATCGACGGGACCGAGCCATGACCCCGAAGGCCGACTCAAGGGCGCACTATGCCGTCCAGGTCACGAACATGCCCCCGACGGAGATCGTCTGCAAGTGCGGCGAGCGCTTCGTGTCGGGCGACGTGATCGGGAGGATGAAGGCCCACATGGACGCTCGCAACAACCCGCCCCCTAACGACGGCCCAAGGACAGAGTGATGCCGAAGCGTCTCTGGCACTACTGCTGTGATCACAGCCTGGAGTCGATCAAGGCCAGCGGAGTGCTGAAGCCCAACCCGCACGCCGGTTACCAGGAGGGAGTGAGCGTGGCGACCGGCTTTCGGATCACAGCGCTGCCTGTCATCTGGCTGACCGACATCGATGTGACCAACGCCGAGGACGCCGAGTTGATCGGCCTTGGTCCCAATACCGGCATCGTCACCTGTAACCGGATCGAATACCGGTTCCGGGTGTCGTCCCTGGCCGGGATCTGGTGGCCGACGTGGGCCGACGCCGCCGTGGAGCGGGAGTTCATCACGCCCAAGTACCGGGAGCTTCTAGAACTGGGTCGTGCGCCACAGCGGTGGTGGGTGAGCGAACTACCTATCTCTTCGCCCCGACTGGATGAGCGCTACCGTGCTCCTCTGATGACACGGTGACTGAGCCAAACGCCGATTTGAGACCGCATGTCAAGCGGCACAAGCACCAGTTCGCTGCGATCTGGTGGCACTTCGGTCAGTATGGCCGACAAGACGTCCACGTCCATAGCTGCTGCGCCGAGGATTGCGATCGGGTGCTTGTCGGCGCTGGGCGTGACTGCGATCCCGAGGACTGCGATCACCACAGGGAGACGCTTCATTGACCACACTTATCGAGCGTCAAGCCGAGTTCGTGTATGAGGGGGCCAGGCTGGCAGCACGGGCAGCCAACGCCCCCATCGTCCCCGCACCGTGGGCCGAGCGTGAGGATGCCTTCCGATGGCAGTTCCGCAAGGTCATCGACAGACAGTGCGGCCCCGATCGTTCGGGATCACCCGAGGAACTGCATGGCTCATGGATGCAGGCCTACATCATGATGGGATGGCGTTATGGCGACACGTACGATCCAGTCGCCAAGACTCACCCCGACATGGTCCCGTACGCCCAGCTTGGTCAGTTGGAGCAGGACAAGGACTCGGTCTTCGTGGCGCTGTGCGAGATCGCCCGCCAGTGGGTATACGACCTACCCCAGAGCGACGGGAGTGGGGCATGAGCATGGGGCCAACTGCTAAGGGACCGGTCGAGGATTACATCATCTTCCAGGTCCCCGATGAAGTCGACCCGAACGAGCCCGAGCAGCGCAACCGAATGGACCGAACGGCAGAGGCTCAGGTCATCGCCCAATACGAGCGCCCGCCGAAAGCGGTGGTGATGGACTCGATCGACTGGCTGGTGACTTCCGACTGGCGGGAGGTCGAGCGCTTCCAGCCAGCCCACGACTGCGCCACTTGCCGAGCGGCCAATGACCAGGCAGTGGCCTTTCTGAAGGAGCATCCCGAGGAGCGCCTTGCACTCGGCAACCTGCGCTACTGGGAGGTCTGGTGATGGTTGAGTGGTTCGACCGCCAGGGTCG
>Ga0137409_10002524_pt1 | contig 19584 bp, 18 predicted proteins | sample CZODoug1_16funga_FD_122059 | JGI IMG/M metagenome (GOLD analysis project Ga0137409, IMG submission 122059) | Vadose zone soil fungal communities from Angelo Coast Range Reserve, California, USA - CZODoug1_16fungal (Hybrid Assembly) | ecosystem: Environmental > Terrestrial > Soil > Vadose zone... | reverse complement strand
GTGGGCTGCACATGCACACCCTTTCCGAGACCCCAGTCGCCTTCGAGCACAGCGTAGGATACGTCAACGCCATTGATAATGATGGGCACACCGGGCCGGCCTGGAATGACCTTCACAGGACCGCTGTCGGCCAGGGCCGTCCACGTCGTTCCGATCAAAATGGCCAGTACGAAGCCTGCGCGCATGGTTTCGGGTTCCGGTTGCGAACCCACTCTACGCCAACGCGCAAACCTAAGGGTTAAGGCCTCCGGCCAAATTGTGGGTATGCCTAACACGCCAGCATTCGCGCGCGTTCAACCCTGGAAAACCGCGATATGGAGCTGTTAACGGCGCCGGATCGGAACTTGGCGCTTACGCGGACGTCGCTACCGAAACACTTCATCAAGCAGGCTTCGCATCGACGCCCATGAGCGGCGGTCGGCCTGCTCGCTGTAGAGCGCCGCGCGCATGATCGAACCGTCGGCATCCGGATTGGTGAATCCGTGCACGGTGTTGCCGTAACTGACGAGCTGCCAGTCGCGAACCGCTGCCGCGCGCATCTCGTCTTCGAAGGCTCTGACCTGGTCGGGCGGCGCCAGCGGATCGTCGGCGCCGGTGCAGACCAGCACGCTGGCCTTCACCTTGCCGGAAGCCGCGGGCGACTTGGTGGCGAGAACACCGTGGAAACTGACGACGGCCTTGAGATCGGCGCCGCCGCGCGCGAGCTCCAGCGCCACCGAGCCGCCGAAGCAAAAGCCGATCGCGGCAAGGCTGCTCGCATCGACCTGCGGCAAGGCGGCGAGCGTCGCCAGCGCGGCCCGGCCGCGGGCGCGCAGCGCTTCCGGTTGGTTGCGGAGTTCGCCAATCAGTTGAGCCGCCTCCTCCAGATTGCGTGCCTGCCGGCGATCGCCGAACATGTCGGCTGCCAGCGCCACATGGCCAAGCTCCGCCAACATCCGCGCTCGCGCCATCGCGAACTCGCCCAGTCCCAATCCCTCGTGAAAGACCAGCACGCCCGGCCGCCGCTCCGCCGCGGTTTCATCCCAGGCGAGATATCCGCGCAAATTGGCGAATTGGTCGCGGTAGTCGATGTCGCGCGTTTGCATGGATGGTCGGCTTTCCTTTCCGGAACACCGGAACTTCACACCGCTTTGAAGGCCGCACAACCCGGATCGGGAACAGATGCCGCGGCAGCCTGTTTTTCTCCCACAACGATGTTCGGAGAAAATCAACCATGACCAAATCAAAACTTCTCGGCGCGGCGGCGATGCTGGCGGCGGCGATCGCTACCCCTGCGATGGCGCAGGAAGCGATACAGGAGCCCGGCGCCTATGCGCAGGCCCATCCGTGGGCGAGCGACTATCATTATCGCTACGGACGATCCGGTTTCTGGCCGGGCGATGTGGCGGCCGGCGTGGTCGGTGGCGCGATCGGCGTCGCGGGCGCGATCGCCTCCGCGCCGTTCCGCGGTGGCGATCCCTACGCTTATGACTCCTATGCCTATTATGGCGGCAGCGCGCCCTATGACGATCCTTACGCCTATTACGACCGGCCCCGATACCGCAGGACGACCTGCGGACTGCAGCCCGGCGCAACTTATCTCGGCCCGGATGGACGCTGGTATCCGTGCTGAGGAACGTGTGAAGGAACCCGAAAAAGGCGGCCGCAAAAGGTCCGCCTTTTTCCATGTTCGCAACCCATCACATCTCTTTGAATCGTCAACGGATAAATTTCGGAACGCCTTTTGACGCACGCGCTTGGTTCTCCGTCCAACAAACGGAGAAACGCATGACGAAACTCAGACTTCTTGGCGCGGCGGCCGTGGTTCTTTCATCCGCGCTGGCAAGCCCTGTGATGGCGCAGGAGGTGATCTACAATCCCGGCTATTGTGCGCAGTTCTATCCGAACGCCAATTGCCAGAATAAGGGACCGGGAAATCCCTACACCGGCGATTATCAGCGCCGGACACTCTATCAAAACAGCTACAACCGCCGGGCCAACGATCCCAACTGGAACAACGGCTGGCATGACAGCTGGAATGACAACCGCTGGGACCGACGCGATTCCGGCTTCTGGCCCGGGGATGTTGCAGCAGGCGTCGTGGGCGGCGCGATCGGAACCGCAGGCGCCATCGCCGCGTCACCGTTCCGCGGCGATAGCTATGCCTACAGCGGCCCCTATAACGACAGCTATGCTGCGCGCAACGGCTTCGTCTGTCAGCCCGGCACATGGTTCAAGGGCGAAGACGGCCGACGTCACATCTGCCAGTAAAAATGTCGAGATCGCGAAAGCAAAAAGGCGGTTGCGAGGCCGCCTTTTTCATGCCCGCCTTTGGTCACAGGTTGTCCTTTAGGCGTGTTGCAACAAATCATCACCCGCTTTCGAAGTTCAACATCGAAAGGGAATCCTTTTGACTGTGCGCTGGCGCATGCCGTTAGGTCTGAACGCTGGGCATTAGGATCATCGCCATGTTGGAAGCTGTCACTGCGATCTTCGGCATTATGAGCGTCGGCATATTCATCGCTCACGCCGTCGACGGTTACATGTCGGGCCTTTAAGGGCCGACCACATTTCTCATCGTCCGGGAGCAGATGCCGCGTAACGACACGGCGTCAGCATCCCCGGCACGACACGCGCCGCCGCGGGGTTGCCGGGCCGGTCGCGCTGCCAATCTTCCATCTCGGCAAGCCTTACCCAATATTCGGCGATGCTCAACAACCGCTGCGCTTCGTTCGCGTCCGGCTCCTCGCCGGCTTGACGGGCTACCTGGGCCGCCCATCTCCTGAAATTCCGCGCCTCGGACATACGGCATCCCTCCAAATTCCAGCCCTCCAGTTGAGTCTCGGGGATGTCCTGCAGGTTCAAAAAATGACTTGCGGCACCGCCGCTCATCGTCCGGTCCGCCGATCTCGATTCCGGCAACAGGTCTCGGCGTCCGGCCGGCCACGAACGATCTTCGCCCGCCATCCTGGTCTTGAGCTCAGTCCGCTTCCTGACCGCGCCATGCCTCGCAAGGGCGGCAGTTGAATCATCCCGTGTTATCAGGCGAAAGTTGAACTTGTGCTGCGCCATCAAATGATCTCTCCGGACACAGAATTCCGCCCCAATCTACCTCCGATACTCCCGACCGGGCGATTATTACCAAATGGGGGAATGGATATGGCTTGCGAACCGACTGATACTGCCATCGAGAAGATCATCGCATCGTGCGACGGTAACATGCGCGGGGCGCTTGAGGCGCTATTGCGCGTCAACGAGTTCCTGGAGGCCGAACTTCAACAGCTTTATGCTACCATTTCGAGCGCTTCTACGGATGTCGAGACGGTGCACTGATAGCGCGCCTCCCTCATGGACCGCTTCGCGGTTGATGAAATCGACGACCTGATCGGATCTCCACGAGTTCCACGGCGGCGCGATCCGGTGATTAACGGGGACAACCGTATCCGAACCCTGACCGGCGCTTCAATTTGCCGATCAGGCGCTCAGGATGGCACGGAAGCAAGCATGAGCCATGGAGGTGTCACATGCTCGTTCGTCCCCGGGATTTGGCAGACCGGATGTCTGGCGTCGCGCAGCGAGAGATTTTCACGCTGCCGGTTGATGCGGCCCGTCTGAAGGCCCGCGAAATCATCGATCAATCTCCGCAAAGCGGTTACCTGCCAATCGTCGAGAACTGGCGGCAGCTTTCCGACGGAAAGATCGAGTTTACGATGCGTCGGCTGCCGGCTGCGGACTGAACGCCGCGCGGGACAAGAGCAATGATCGGCGGAGCGCCGCAAGAAGCCCGCATCATCCGCCTTGCACTAAAATTAGACGCCGCCCGGCGCGACGTAGCAGTACACATAATCGCCCCGGTTCAAGAAAATGATCCCGTGGCCCGTCGGATTCGATTGATCATATTTCAGCTTGTGGTTCGGAACGACAATCCTAGTTCCGACGTCGATATGTTTTCGGCGTAGCGGTTCATCGGGTCTGGAGTCGGTGATGATGGCGACGTATTTGTCACCATCGACTTCAAACGAATCCGCCCAATAGGCGTCAGCTTCGCCGCAGCATGAAACCGAAGGATTGTCCGGCTGCATCAGCGCTTGATACCATTCGCGTATTTCCGGATTCACCGCTTCCCATTGCCCGAAATCGCGGGCATTCGCCACGCTCACCAAACAACTGAACGCTGTACCGAGGACGAGGCTTTTCATTGCCGCACTCCTGAGTTTTTCCAGCCGAGTCGTTCAAAGCAATGTTCGTGCCGCGAATCATCGCAATGTCATAATGTACTTTAAAATATCGACGCGGTTGCGGCAGCCGGTTCGATATCCCCGCTCTCGACGCTGCGTATGATCCGGAAATACCGTTGCCATATCCGGCGGAACATTAAGCGCGTTCAGTCAAACGTCGCGAGCGAGCGCTTGAGCGCGCCGAAGTGACGGGCCGAAGTTTTGATCGAGCGGCGGGCCTCTGGTTAAGGCGAACGGCGGCTGGTCGTCGCTGCCAGCAACGTTGCCGTCGCGACGTTCGTGAGTGCCGGGGCCGCGACTCCTGCCCTGCTCCGAATTAGGTTGCGCTCATTGCCGATGGTCCGCCGTCAATTCAGATCGCAATCTCAATGCACATGAAGCGGGGGTAGACGCCTCGGATCAGACCCAGCGCGCGCGGCATTCTTGCGCGACTGATAGAATTTGAGCACGCTCCTGGATGTAGCGATGTTAAGGTGGCCAAACTCGTTTTCCATGTCATTCAAGTCTCTTGCGGTGATGCGGTGATCCTTTGCGGCAAGAAAAAGCAATGACATTGTCGTCGCCCACGAGAAGTCGAGGGCTTTGGCCAAAACCAATATCATCTCTCTGTTCTTGTCCGCCAAGGCACGTTCGATCACGTCGCCCGGCAAGGAGCACAACAGGGACAGTCCGATCGTGACCTCCTCGTGCTTATGAGATCGGGCGTATTCGAATATGCTGTTCTCATTCAGGTTGCCGTATCGATGCAGCGTTGCGACGGCCCTTTTTGCGATGAAATAGCTTTTCGATGCGGGGCCGAATTTGGAATGCAGCGCGCCGGTGACGTCGGTCACCGAGGTCTGAATTTGGCCAACCATCTCGGGACGCTCGCGTTCGAGCCGCTTTCTCACGTCGTCCGACGCCTTTGCAATCAGCTGTTGGAAAAGGTGCCGGGGGATGTCCTTACGCAGACCAAGCTGTTCGGCGAGAATGGAGTCGCCTTCGGCACGTTTGATCATGTGCAAAAAGCCGAAGCCTGAGAAACGCGCACCGTTATTATTTGCGACAGAGTTCACAACCTCCCGGTTGCCGCGCGTCACGAGCACGTCGGTGACCGCGTTCTCGAGGGATTTTCGTTTCGAGATCGCGAGCAAATGCGGCTGACCTTTGGTGCGGGCGTTGGCAACCAGGGTTTTGGCGTCGAGCCGCGCCGACTCCCGGAGGACGGGGCCCGCGACTTCGATCGAATCGTCAAAGGCGAGTTTGTTGATGATCTGGTGTGGAGCGTTGTCAGTCCGGGCCAGCCGCCTTGCAAGCTGGGCGCGGGCCGCAACTTCAATCTCATCGGCAAGGCGCCCAATGACCTCGCCAAAGGTCCATATCTCGTCCTCGCTATACCGGCCGGCTATCAATAAATCAGTCGCGTGCCATAACGCCCGCGCACGGCTCTCGGGCGTTCCCCGCGAGATCGCTTCGTCGAGATCTTGCAGAAAGGATTTTGATTGGCTCATTTTGGCAGGCCTTAAATCAACCCCGGAGAAACCAATTCGGCATGGGCGCTGGCGACGCCAAAGTTCGACATCTCCTGGGTAGCTTGATCGACCTGCCGCGCGGCCGCCGCGAGAAGCTCCGGGCTGGTTGGCCGGCGCCGAATGCCGGGCGGTCCGCCCAGCGTTGCCCCGCCCAATCAACCCTGGGTTTGAAAAAAACGCCTTCAATCCTTAGGGAACCCGCGCTCCTCGTTCGTTAACTTGGCGCTCCGTACAGTTACGGATGCCGCCTTTCGAGCAGCAATGTCTGGCGATCTGGCTGTGCGGTGCTGAAGCCTGTACAGCCCCCGAGATGCCGGGGACGCAAGAAGAGGCTGCCGAACGCGTTGACGTGGCACCGCGGGCTGCCATAAACAGGCGCACCAAGGACATTGGGCAGCCATTCGGCGGCAAGACCAGCCGTCGAATTAGAAAAATGCTCTCAATATCTTAGCCGGTTTAGCTCAGCGGTAGAGCAGCGGTTTTGTAAACCGAAGGTCGGGAGTTCAATCCTCTCAACCGGCACCACCAAAACCTTATAGAATAAGCCTTTCCTCAAGCTTCATGCGATCGGCAAAGTCGGCATAAACGGCGAACAACAGCGGTTTCGCCAGCCCCAAAATCAGGATCAGTTGTTCACGGTGTGTTCTGGTTTATGTATGACTACCTAAGAGAGCATTGTTCTGGGGGTGAAATGGCTGGGAGTGTGGTCAATTTGGATGCGCTGATCCCGCGTGAGGACATGCTAACGCCCGCTGCGGAATACCGCGGGGCGACCCTCGAAAGGATCGACATAGGTCACCTTGACGATGCGTTTTTCGTAAATGCCCTTCGGAAACCCGATTTCCAACGTGAAACAGCACACTGGTCCCCCGACAAGGTCGTCGATCTCGTCCGCGCATTTGTAAGTGGAGACCTGATCCCAGCAGTAATTCTTTGGAGACGGGGCGCGAACGTTTTTGTCATTGATGGCGCGCACCGCCTAAGCGCACTTATTGCGTGGGTGAAAGACGATTACGGATCGGGCAAACAGTCGCTTGAGCATTACGGCGGCCGGGTGCCGGATGAGCAGCAAAGGATCGCTGAAAAAACGCGAAAGCTGTTAAACGGGCTGGTTGGCCCTTACGCACAGTTGGCAGGTGCAAAAAAGAATCCACAGAATGCCGCCCCAGACGTGCAAGTTATGTTGGGCCATCTAGCCGTCAATGCAATTGTTGCCCAATGGGTGCCCCAGGTTGACGAGAAGGCGGCCGAAGATTCGTTTTTCAAAATTAATCAAGCCGCGACTCCGATCGACCCGACTGAGCGCCTGATATTGCGGTCAAGAAACACTCCAAATGCTATCGCCGCTCGCGCAATCGTGAGGGGAGGAACGGGGCATAAGTATTGGGCGGGTTTTCCTGCTGCCGCCCAGCAACAAATTGAAACCGAGGCGAAAGCAATCCACGCTGCGCTTTATGAACCCCCATTGGGGGATCAACCGCTGAAGACCTTAGACTTGCCAGTGGCAGGACGCGGCTATAGCGCACTGCCGTTCGTTTATGAATTGGTGAATTGGTCGAACGATATACCAGACTTGTCTAAATCAAAGACCCAACTAGAGCCTGATCCCGACGGCTCGGGTACCATCGCCTATCTAAAATCCGTTGGAAGCTCCGTTAGCCTAATTACTGGAACCGAGATGAGGTCTCTTGGCCTGCATCCTGTCGTCTATTTCTATACAAGGGGTGGCGATTTTCAGCCGAACGCATTTATCGCGACGGCGGCATTTGTGCGCGATCTTGTTCAAAAACGGCGCCTTGTGGAGTTCACCAAGGTGCGTGCGAAACTTGAGAACTTTCTGCTCGCTCACAAAGAATATATCACGCTAATAATAAAACGGACTGGTGCCGGTCGGCGTAGTCTTGGAAGAATACTTAGATATCTGGAATTGCTGGTGAGCGAGTACAGTGCCGGCAAGACTGACGACGATGTGGCGGCTAAGCTGCAAGGCGATAGTGAGTTCGCTTTTTTAGTCCCAACAATGAAGGTGCCAAACATTCGGGATGGTGAAAACGTAACTCGGCGATTTAGTCGAGCAACCAAGTCTGCATCATTTCTAGAAACGGCCACAAGAAGCGCGGTTAGGTGCGGGGTTTGCGGCGCGCTCGTGCATCGCAATTCAATGCAGTTCGACCATATCGAAGCCGCTCGCGATGGCGGCGGGGCAGATGTAAAAAACGCGCAAGTCACGCATCCATTCTGCAATTCAGCAAAGCCTCTTTTGGAGAAGGCTTGGCCTTGGTGAAACGCTTCGGTCGATTCGATTTCACATGTTGAAGCGCGCTTGGGAGCCAATTCCGAACAGCCTCGCCAAGCTGTCGGCTCAACTCTCCCAACCAACTAATAAATTGCATAATTCCCTTGGACTCAGCTCCCCGACACAGGACGACGTTTCGCAACCTAAGCGCTAGCGCAATAGGACGGGCGGCGAATTCAGTGATGTTGCTAAGTTACATCGCGGATGGCAGCCTCACACCATCCCAAGCCGCCCAACAACCCGATAAGTGATCTGTTTTGACCAGCGCTGGTGGGTCCTTACGGTAGTGCGGCTGACCTACTGGAAGGTCGCCAATGTCCGCGCGCTCCATCTATCTGCGAGATCAGGCCGCCAAACTGTGAGTGGGCACGTTAACAATATCCGCGATGACGAAACAGAAGAGTAGCGTTGCGGAAAATAGCGGCTGAATATGTTGCCGAAGCGGACGATATTGAAAGCAAAGACTGAAATGAAAGAGGCCCCCAAATTTTACGACGACAGGCGTGAATCAATCCACGTGTGGCGGTCACTGCTTACATGATGCTCACGCACGTTTCCGAGCGCGAGCGGGTGTGGCCTTCTCGACCTTCTTCTTGTCCTCTTTGGCGGGACGCTTGACCAGCGCCTGCTGAATTGAAAACGATCTATCGAGGGTTCGGTGTTCCGTCGAGAGCCATGTTCTCAACGTATGATGAGGCTGCGGTACCGGCTACGTTCAGAAATACACCTTTAATGAAATGGGGTCAGGCACCACTGCAATCTATCATGAAAAATTGTCTATCAGCTATCATTGCGGTAACTGACCTCATTCCTCCAACACCACCCACCCTTACCGGTATCGGGACTCTTGCATGGCACCGCAGAAGCATTTGGCGGTATCGGCCAACACCACTCAAGTCTTTTCTCCGGAACACAGAGGTATCTGTACGGCTCTTCGTTGTGAGCCAAATACCAGCGCCTTCCTTCCCAAAGGAAAACATCCTTCCCCGCCCAGTCTTTGGCACAAAGAAACGGTCTCGGATAAGGACGCGGATACTCCTCTTGGCCGAGCTCTTCAAAATGATTGCGCGACTCGTCCGTGCGTTGCGGAGAGACATATGGCCGTCCGCTCGGCGTGTTGGTCGCTGACGCTTTCTGTTGCGGCACTTGAATTTGCTGCAGCCAAGACGTTAAATCTTCCCATGGCTTCTGCAAAAGCCAAGGCCAGTTTAGATACACGAGGAGTGCCAGGGCCAGGGCCGTCACTATGTGCCAAAACCAGGGCCAGGCTATATACACGAGGAGTGCCACGACCAGGATCGTCGCTATCAAGCTCGACATGCCCAACCCTTTCTTTGCGTTGGCGCTAGGCTTGTGCACACAAGCGAATTCTTACCAAGGAGAAATGGGGGCAGGCACCACTTCGTTCCACTTTAAGAGACTCTATCGCCCGCGCTCACGCAGTGGTCGTTCTCGACAAGAACTAAAAGAGAACAAATCGCGAGGGCCATAACCCAGCAAGACACCTTTCATTTGAAAGTCATTTGAAAGCCGGAACGATTCCGGCAACACTATTTTGAACCCTAAGCTTCTGTTGCGTTAGGAGTTTTTCATGGCACCCGCGCCGGCGCGGAACTGGCTCGCTTGCCTTGCAACTGCTGCCAGAACGCTTCAATCGCGGCAGTCGCCGCTTGCCGATCATCCGGCGCAGCTTCAGGCTAGCTCAGGGGCTTCCCTGGGCTCCAGGCCATCCGGATTGGATCGTGAGGCCTTCCACCGCGCGCGTGCTCGATATCAACCCAGATAGGATTTCAGAATCGAAGCACCCAGCGTGTATTTCGGATCCACCATATTTCCAAGACGGACACGGCCGCACTGGGTAAGAAGCATGTAGGCGTCAAGTTCTTCGAAACCGAAATCGGCGGCCATCCAGCGGATCAGTTCGCGGTAAGCGATACGGGCCGCATCTTCCATCGGCCGGCTCGAACCGATCGTCATGAAGAACTTCTCGTTTTCCAGGCGCGGCCATTTGAACGTCCACTTCTTGATCAAGTCGACCTGCACGGTGGTAACGGTCGGATGCTCCAGCGCCACGCCGCACAATTCACCGTCGCCTTGGATGGCGTGGCAATCGCCGAGATACAGCAACGCTCCCGGCGCATTGACGGGAAGATAGATCACCGCATCGACGCCGACATCCGGCAGATCCATGTTGCCGCCGTAATAGTCCGGCTGCAGCGAAGTGATCGCCTCGATTTCCGGCGAAGTCCCGATGGTTCCGATGAACGGCTGGTAAGGCAGCGTCAGCTTGTCGCTCCATTTGACGCCGCCTTCCAGCGTGACCTCGACCTTCTTGACCCGCTCCGGCAGCGGCGGATTCAGCAGCGCGGTATCGCCGGTCGCAACCAGGCCGCCGAATTCCCTGATCAGGCAGGTCGTTCCGACCGGCTGCGGGCCGCGCGGCACGATCGACTTGATGTACACCGCAAGCGTATCGCCCTTCTCGGCGCCGTTGACATAGATCGGCCCGTTCTGCGGGTTCAGGAACGGGAAGTTGAGAATCTCGCTTGGCTTGTCGGTCTCAAACTTGATCTTGCCCTCGAACGCGTCGTGGGTTTCAGCCGAAATCACCGAGCCCGGATCGACCTTCAGCACCGGCTTGGCAAACGGTCCATAGACGTAATGATACTGACCCTGGCTCTCTTCTGTGATGGTGTAAGTGGTGCCGGACTTGCCTTTCGCGAGGCCCCTGCGCGCCATGATGGAGGTTTCGAGCCATGACATGATGATGTTTCCTTCCTGCTGGTTGAATTCCTGCTCATACCGCCAGATGACGGCGAACGACCTCGCGATCGTCGAGATCGGCCGGCGTCAGCGCGGCGACAATCCGGCCCTTGTCCATGACGTAACAGCGCTGCGCCATCGCGCGTATCATGTCGAGATTCTGCTCGACAAAAACGATGGTGACGTCGGTCTGTCGATTGAGATCGACGATGGTGCGGGCAATGTCCTGCACGATGGAAGGCTGAATGCCTTCCGAAGGCTCGTCGAGCAGGATCAGGGAGGGACTGCCGATCATGACGCGCCCGATCGCCAGTTGCTGCTGCTGACCACCCGACATCGTCCCGGCTTGCTGGTGGCGGCGTTCGGCGAGAATGGGGAATGTGGCATAGACCCGCTCGTATTCCTCAGAACCGGCCTTGCCGCCGATCATTTCGCCGACCTTGAGGTTTTCCTCGACGCTCATGCGCGGAAACACGTCGCGGCCTTGCGGCACGTAGCCGATGCCAAGACGGGCGCGACGATGCGCGACCATCGTGCTGACGTCCTCGCCCTTGAACACGATAGAGCCCTCGGTCGGCGGCAGCAGCCCGATCAGCGTGCGCATCAGCGTCGACTTGCCGACGCCGTTGCGTCCGATCACCGCGACGATCTCGCCTTCGCGCACATCCATGTCGATGCCTTGCAGCACCGGCTTGCCGCCATAGCCCGACCGCAGCTTCAGGGTGGAGAGGACGACCTCCTTACGCATGGCCATGTCCCAGATAGATCGCCGCAACGCGTTCGTCGGCGACAACCTCGTCGATCGTGCCCTGGGTGAAAATCCGGCCCAAGTGAAGCACGGTGACGCGGCGGGCAACCTGCCGGACGAAACTCATGTCGTGCTCGACCGCGAGGATGGTCACACCGCCAGCGTTCAGTGTCTTGACGATCTCACCGGTTGCATAGGTCTCGGTCGGGGACATGCCCGCGGTCGGCTCATCCAGCAACAGCAACTTCGGCTTCAGGCTGATCGCCATGCCGATCTCCAGCCATTGCTTTTGGCCGTGGCTCAGATTGCCGGCAAGCTGGGCGCCAACCTCCGACAGATTGAGAAAGGCAAGCAGCCGGTCCGCTTCGGCGTTCAGCGAGCCGCCTTCCAGATGATGCTGAAGGGCGATCTCGAGATTCTGCCGCGCGCTCAACGCCTTGAAGATGCCAGGCACCTGAAACTTGACGCTCATGCCGCGCCTGATCCGCTGGAACGATTTCAGCGCGGTGATCTCCTCCCCTGCATAGATGATGCTGCCGCTGGAGGGCGTGTGCTCACCGAGGATCAATCGGAACAGCGTGCTCTTGCCGGCGCCGTTCGGGCCGATCAGGCAGTGAATCTCGCCCTCCTCCAGCGCAAGGTCGACATCCGCCGTCACGTGCAGGCCGCCGAAATGCTTGTTGAGACCGCGGGTTTCGAGAATGGACATCAGGCCGGTTCCTTGCGCCCACGCCGCATCCGCGCGACGAACTTGGCGAAGGTGACGATCAATCCCGCCGGCGCGATCAGTACCGTCGTCACCAGCAGAACGCCCATCACGACAAGAGCGTACTGGCTGCCGTAGATCGTCAATGCCTGGAAGGCCGAGAGCACCGCAAGCGTGCCGATCAGCGTAGCCGTCAGGTCGCCACGACCGCCGACGGCAACCCACACGATCGGCAATGCCGCCGCGGTAATGCTCATGCTCGATGGCGTGATGTATTGTCCCCACGCAGTGTAGAGCGTTCCGCTGAGACCGGCCAGCACCGCGCCGATCACGAACGCCCCAAGTTGATATTTGCGCACGTCGTAGCCCAGCATCTCGGCGCGCTCCGGGTTTTCCCGGATCGCAACCAGCACGTTGCCGAATTTGGAGTTCACCAGTATGCGCAGGCCCAGATACGTCAGGACCAGCAGCGCCAGCACCAGATAATAGAGACCGACATCCGGAAACAGCACGATGCTGCCGCCGAACCACGGCAGCGTCAGCGGCGGCATCCCGTTCATGCCGTTGTAGCCGTTCAGGCGCGCGATGCCGATATGCCATTCCGGACCGGCGGTCTGCGCCATGAAGCGTTCGAACACCAGCGTGACCGAGAGCGTGACGATGCCGAGGAAAACTCCGCTGATCCGCCCGAAATAGAGAAAATAGCCGAGCACGGCGGCGAAAGCCGCCGAGAACACCAGCGACGCCAGCAACGCAACCAGCGTGAAGCCATAGGCCGCGCCGAAATTCAGCGTGAGAACACCATAGGTGTAGCCCGACAGCCCGAAAAACGCGGTCTGGCCGAAGCTGAGCGTACCGCCATATCCCCAGACCACACAGAGCCCGAGCGCCATGAACGCCCAGGTAAAGAAGTACACCGTGTTGCCGACGGTGTAACCGTCCGCGAGCAGCGGGTAAGCCACCGCGGCCAGCAACGCGACGCCCGTCGCGCCCCAGAACAGCGGACCGCGGCCCAGGGTCTGCGGCCCCTGCAGCAGGCGAACGAATTGAAGTTGACTTGTCATGTCCGCAAACGCCCGCTCAACTTCGTTCGCGCAGGATGAAGCCCGAGATGCCCTTCGGCAGCACACGGATCACGATGATGACGGCGATCAGCAGTCCGATCTGTCCGAACAATTGCCCTTGCCACGACGTCATGGCGGCTTTGACAACCCCGAGCACCGTCGCAGCCGGCGCGGTGCCGAGAAAAATATCCGCGCCCCCGACCACCACGGTCACGAAGGCTTCCATGATGAAGGTGCCGCCCATGGCCGGCACAATGGTCATCGTCGGCGCGTACAGGCCTCCGGTCAGACCCGCAAGCGCCGCGCCAAGCGCGAACGTCATGCTGTAGACAAACTTGGTGTCGACGCCCAGGGATTCGGCCATGTGCGGCAGCTGGATGGTCGCGCGCGCGAGAATGCCAAACCTGGTCTTGTTGAAGGCGAGATATAGTCCAGCCAGGATCGCAAGCGCGGCGACCATCAGAACGAACCGGTAGGTCGAATAGGAATAGGAACCGACCGTGAAGCTGCCAAGGGGAACGCCGACGCCTTGCATGCTCGATCCCAGCACAATCAAGGTGCCCTGGGTCGCGATCAGGCTGAGCCCCCAGGTCGCAACAATGGTGTCCATCGGACGGTCGTAGAGCTGCCGGACCACGAGACGCTCGATAATCAGCCCGACCATTCCGGCAGCCAGCGCCCCGCACAGAATGGCAAGCGGCAACGGCAGCCCGGCACGCGCGGTCGCGACCGTCACATAGGCGCCGCACATGATGAATTCGCCATGGGCAAGATTGATCACGCCCATCATGCCGAAGATCACCGCGAGCCCGCACGCGGCCAGCACGAGAAACGCGAATGCGTCGCCGCATTGATAGAGAAATCCGAACAGCGAACTTGCGAAATCCATAAAGGCCTCGGAGCGAAGAGAATTCTCTTCCGGTCGTCGATGGCTGGGGCTTCATCGGAAATGTCGAGGGGGCGCGACCTGCGCCCCCCGACGTCGTCGCGATCAGGGTTTCGGCGGCGGATTGCTCGGGGTGTACTGCGCCATCGGGTCTTTCTTGGTCAGGTCGCATCCCGCCTCGCCCAGCCAATACGGCTTGATGTCGTTCCAGACCTTCGGGAACGTGATCGAATGATCGTCGCCGACCTTTGCCATGTAGATCGTGTGCGACGCATGCTGGCTCTTGGGATCGATGCAGACCTTGCCTTCCGGCGCATCGACACAGACATCGCCCTTGGCGATCACGGCGCGCAGATCGGCGCGTGTCGTCGAGCCGCTGGCCCGCTCCACCATCTGCTTGTAGAGGTAGACCGCGTGGTAGGAGTTTTCCGCTTCCTGATTGATGTAAGGCTCGTTCGGAAACTTCGCCTTCCACTTCGCCACGAACGCCTTGCTTTCCGGAGTGTCGACTTCCTCGACGTAGTTCACGGTGGCGTACATGTTGGCCAGGCTCGGCGGCTTGAAGCGCTTGTGCTCGTAACCCTGGCCGACATTGACCGAGCTTCCCATCGGAATCTTCAGGTTCGCCGAGGCGGCCTGTTCGTAATAGGACGCCTGCGCGGTGCCGACGAGCAACGTGATCAGAACGTCCGGCTTGACCTTCTGGATGTTCTGGATGGTCTGCGAGAACTGCGACACCCCGAGCGGGATGAACTCCTCGCCGACCATTTCGCCGCCATTCTGCTTGACGATCATGCGCACCCATTCGGCCGATATCTGGCCGAAATTATAGTCGGCTGCGATGGTGTAGACCCGCTTGCCGTATTTCTCCATCATCCAGGGGATCAGCGTCGAGAACTGCTGCTCCGGTACCGCGCCGGTGACGACCATGTGACCGTCGCAGACCCCGCCTTCATATTGATTGTTGTAGAAGGCAAAGCCGTCGAGCTGATCGACGATCGGGCGATAGGCCTCGCGCGAGGCGCTGGAGAATCCCGCGAACACGACATTGACCTTGTCGCGCTGCAGCACGCGCCGCATGAATTCCTGGTAGCGCGTGTTGTCGGATTGGGTATCGTAGATCACCAGCTCGATCTTGCGTCCGGAAATCCCGCCGGCCGCGTTGATCTCGTCGGTAGCGAGCTGAATGCCGTGTACTTTTCCGATGGTCGCCAGCGCAAAGTCGCCGGATTGGTCCTCCAGCACGCCAAGCCTGATCGGATCCGCCGCATAGGCCGCGCCTGCTGCAAGCAAGCCGGCGCCGATGAGGGACGCGAACCGCGACCCCCTCGCAATATTCTCTAGCATCTGACTCTCCTCTGTTGAGTTTAGTCGGCGAGTTTTCTCCTCGGAACGCATTCGCCGTGTTCTTGTCCGTCTGCCGATCGGATCAAGTCTTTGCAAAGATCTTCCATGGTCTGACGCGTCTTCATGCTGCGCCGTCGAAGGAGATCGTAGGCTTCGTCATCGTCGACCCCGTATTCGGCCATGGTCCGGATAATTGCCTTGACCACATCCCGCCGGCCGCGGCGACGGCGATCATGCCCCTCCAGCAGAGCCTCCAGGTGCCGGTGCCGGCGATATTCGTTGACGCCGACGAACAACGCCGGATAGACGGCGGCGCCGTGGATCGGCTTGCGAAGGAAAGAGGTGGCGCCTGCCCGCATCAAGGCCTTGAGACGGCTCGGCGCGCTCACGCCGAGCAATCCGATGATGGGCGCGGGAGCAAGCCTGCCGATCGGGCTGAGCGGGAGCACCGCCACATCATCGATGTCGCCGTCAATGAAAATGATATCCCGGTCCGGCTGAAGCGTCGTGGCATCGATCGCCGCAGCCCGCTCGAAGATGTCGGCGGGATCCGTTCCGACGCCAAGCCGATTGAGCGTCGTCAGCAATATCTCGAGCGACGAAGCCCGGTCCGTCACCACGATTGCGCGCCCGCCGCTGAAGTTCTGAAGCAGCCTCGGCTCGGTCATGATACCAGCCTCAGCGAAGGTACGGCGGCGGCTTCGAACCTGGCAGAATTATGTACGAGGTAAGGATCGGGCTGAACGGGCGCCCTCGCCGCGCTGATCAGGTCGAATTTCGCGTTGCGGTTGGAACGTCCGATCCGCGGCGTCAGGTAGGCATGGAACGTCTGCTCGTCGATCCACACCTTGCCCTGCGGCGCATCGAGACGCTGGTGGACGATTTCCGCCTTGATGACACGCGGATCGTCGGTCCCGGCCGCGGCGGCGCTGCGCGCCAGTAGCCAGACGGCGTTGTAGGACGCCTCGGCGTCCGCAGATGCGGTCGGGCCTTCCGGAAAACGCAACTCGTAGGCTTTGAGAAAGCGAAGGTTGGCCGGGCTCTGGATCGAGCAGAAATAGACGCTCGAGCTCAGATGACCGTCAACCGCTTCGCCGCCGATCGCTTCGAGTTCCGGCTCCGAGAGCGAGCAGCTGGCGACCGGCATTTCCTTTGCCTGGTCGATGCCGCGGGCGCGGCACGCCGCCCGGAAGTCGCGGAAAAACTGATACGCCGAAGTGCCGATCAAGGTCAGGAATACGAACGAAGGCCGCGCTTCGATGATCGCCTCGATGGCCTGATGAAAATCGGTCTCGCCGACGGCGAAATAGCGCTCGGCCAGCACCGATCCGCCGCGGGCGGTGATGCTCTCACGCAGGATGCGGTTGTTTTCCCAGGCCCAGATATAATTCGAGCCGACGCAAAACGCGCGATGGCCGTGATGCGCCAGCAGATATTCGACCAGCGGCAGGACATGCTGATTGGGCGCCGCTCCGGTGTAGATGACGTTGGTCGAGCTCTCGAAACCTTCGTAGTGCGACGGATACCAGAGCAGCGCGTCATGCTTTTCGAACAGGGGGATGACTTCCTTGCGCGACGATGACGTATAGCAACCGACGACGTGACGGATGTTGCGCTTCAGCAATGTCGTCGCGAGCGCCGAATATTGTGAAAGATCGCCACCGGGATTGACGACGGATGGTTCGAGACGAATGCCGAGGCCCGACGCGTTGACTTCCTCCGCGGCAAGCAGGGCGCCATTGAGCATCGACCGCGCGACCAGTTCGTACGAACCCGTCGAGGAGAACAGATAGCCGACTTGAAGATTTTGCAGCGGCATGAACTCGACCCAACGCAACCAGCCCGCTTGATCAGGCTCCGGCGAACTGTGCCGTCACAAACATTTGCGATTTGGGTACGCCATTTCGGGCAGCCTTGCCCAGCGCGTGAATGGAAAGCTCTCCTGAGAGCGCTACCCTGTCAAGAACAAATTTGTTTTGGGCATCGCATTTCGAAAGAATTCAATTCGAAAATTTCAAGACGCGATGTTTTGTAAGCAGCTTGAGTAAATTGTAAGCGCGAGACGACCAAAGAAACGGCATCGATCGAGATGAGCAGTCCGTCATTGCGGGCCAACGGGTCGCGCGAATGCGCGGGCGATACTCTTTCGTCGTCCCTGCGAACGCAGGGACCCATAGCCACCGGCGTTCGTTGGGACAGAAGGTCTCGGCTTTCGTGCTCAAGCGATAGGACACGGTGTATGGGTCCCTGCTTTCGCAGGGACGACGTAAGAGGATTCGATTGTCAAACAACAGACGCGACTTCGCGCCCCGCGGCGCGAAGCGCCCGAGCCGTTGCATTTATCTCTCGCCCAATAGAGGGCGTGGGGAATGCCGGGTGCCCGCTGCACCCATAGCCCCGCGTGCGAAGTTGGTAGTGCACGCGGGTCGTCGCCGCAGGTCCACCGGAATCACCCGGCATTCCCGCACGCAATGGTTTTAACAGCTTCCTTCGTGCTCTCCGCGGTGACCGGGCTTGTTTGCCACCGTCATCAGCGGATTAAGGTTTTGTCACTGCCCGGTCGGGCCGATAAAACCTCCGCGAACTTGACGCCAGCGTCGGGGCGTCAGGACCACACGACTTCGCCGTCCGCAGCAATCGTCTCTCGTCAGCGCGCTCTATGATCACTCACAAGTCTTTCGACCCGCCCTGCGATCCCTTCGCGCGCAAAACGCTGCCGCGTCCACCGCATCCCACCCCAACGTTCGTGACGATGGCCAACGCCCCTCTTGTGGGACGGGATGGCGAAGGTTCTAGATGTGATTTGGGGTGGACGAAAACCGAAATATTTTTGCAAAGAGGGATGGACACCCCTGTCAACAAACTGCCCGTCGGGCAAATCAGCAAGTGCCCCGGATGTCGCGGAGCCTGTCATCGGGCGCGCATTCCCGCGACCCGTTGGCGCATCCGGGCTGCGCTTGCTATTCCGCCCTACGCGCTGTCACCGTAATTGCTATTAGCTGTTATTGCCAAGAGCCGTCATACCCCGCGCATGCGGGGTATCAAGTATGCCTCTCGATTCCATCGTCAGCGTCTCTGGAATACTGGATCGCCCGCCTTCGCGGGCGATGACGACTGTGGGTATGGGCGTTCGCAATGAAGGAAGCCATTCGAGCTAACGGCCTTCAGCCAAAACGATTTTTGTATCTGTCTATGGTGAGTTCGGCGGTATCGATCTCGGGCTTGCGGCCCGACAGCAAATCCGCAAGCACGCGCCCCGAACCGCACGCCATGGTCCAGCCCAGCGTGCCGTGGCCGGTCGCGAGGAACAGCCTGCGCAAGCGCGTGCCGCCGACCACCGGCGTGCCGTCTGGCGTCATGGGTCGCAGGCCGCACCAGAAAGTGGCTTTCGACACGTCGCCGCCGCTCGGAAACAAATCGGTCACGACGTGTTCGAGCGTGCGGCGCCGCGCTTCGTGCAGCTTGAGCGTGTAGCCCGCAAGCTCGGCCGTGCCTCCGGCACGGATTCGGTCGCCCAGCCGCGTCACGGCCACCTTGTGCGTCTCATCCATCACCGTCGATTCAGGCGCGCCGCGGGCATCGGTGATCGGCAGGGTGATCGAATAGCCCTTCACCGGATACACAGGAATGCGGATGCCGATGCCCTTCAGGAAGAGCGGCGAGTAGCTGCCCATTGCAACGAGATAGGCGTCGGCAGTGAGCGTGCCCGCGTCGGTCTCGACGCCCGTGAGCTGCGTGCCGTCGGACAGCAGCTTGCGAATCGTCACGCCTTGTCGGAACGTGGCGCCGCGCTGACTTGCCAACTCCGCGAGCCGCTGCGTGAACTTGAAGCAGTCGCCCGTTTCGTCGCCGGGCAGAAGCAAGCCGCCGACAAACTTTTCCTGCACGGCGGCGAGCCCCGGCTCGTGGCGAATGCATCCCGCCCGATCGAGTACTTCGAAGCGAACGCCGTAGCGACGCAGGATCGCGATGTCGGCGGCCGTGCCGTCGAGCTGCTGCTGGGTTCGAAACAATTGCAGCGTGCCCTGCGTGCGCTCGTCGTAGTG
>Ga0137409_10002522_pt1 | contig 19593 bp, 13 predicted proteins | sample CZODoug1_16funga_FD_122059 | JGI IMG/M metagenome (GOLD analysis project Ga0137409, IMG submission 122059) | Vadose zone soil fungal communities from Angelo Coast Range Reserve, California, USA - CZODoug1_16fungal (Hybrid Assembly) | ecosystem: Environmental > Terrestrial > Soil > Vadose zone... | reverse complement strand
GCTTGGATCGAAGGGCAGCTCAAGAGTTATGGCTGCACGAATACTGAACGAATCAAATATGAGTATGCGCCACCGGCCCCGGCGAATGCTCAAGCCGCACCGCGTGTAACCCAGCCCCCCGTCAGCGCGATCGCAAGCGGCGAAGTTGTCACCAGCTCAGGAGGGAGCCGGCTGCGCGGCATCCGCGCGCGAACGGGAGTAAACACCAATCCGAACGCCCAGCCGGATGTCCGGCTGCGTGAACTCAACTCGGAGCCGACAACACCAGGACCGCGCGAAGAGGTGTACTGCACCAAGGTCGGCGCGATCCATCCCGACGAGATGTACATCGTCGCCGCGCACATGGATGGACACGGCTGGGGCGAGGCCGCCAACGACGATGGTTCGGGCACAGCGCTCGTCATGGAACTGGCCCGCATCTTCAGCATGCCGGACGTGGAAACCGATCGCTCGATTCGATTCGCTCTCTGGAATAACGAGGAAACCGGTCTCAACGGCGCCCGCGCCTACGTTGAGCAGAGAGTGGAACTCCAGGGCAAAGAGAATCCTCCTGGATCAGGCCGCTATCCGGAACCAGCGTGGCTTGGCATGATCCAGCACGACATGATGCTCTGGGACCACGGTATGCCTCGACCCGATGGCTCGCTAAACCCGGAGCAGCGGCCTGAAGCAGACGTCAACATCGAATTCCAATCCACCGCGAAGTTGGCCGACAGGGCCATGAAGCTGGCGTTCTTTTTCCGGGACGCCAACGAGAAATACGCCACCGATTATCCTGCCGCTGTCGGAAACCACATGACCAACACCGATTCCACGCCTTTCATGGATCTGGTCCCGTCGATCAGCCTTCGCGAAAACGAGCGCGGAATGCAGACCGGCGCAGGCTGGAATCCGACCTGGCATCAGCCGACTGATGTGTACTCGACATTCAGCGACAAGGATTTCCGTCTTGGTCTCAACGCTGCGCAAACAACTCTGGGCGCAGTTGGGCAACTGGCGGGAGCGAGACTGAAATAGCCTTAGATCGGAATTAGTCGCAGTGCACCCCGCAAACCGACCTCAACTCCCTGCCGAGATCGAAGAGTACCGCGACGCCCACTGGCAGCGCGAGGAGACAGCGCGCGTGGAAACCGTCCTGCAGGCCGAGCAGTTCATCGAACGCGCCGGGTTTACGGCCTGCCTGACGGACACGCGCCGGCCCGGGCCATCGCTCTACGTGGCTGTCTGCGGCAGGCGCGACGCCATCTTGCCCCGCAATGTGCAGAAAGACCCGGAATGCTCCCAAACCTGGACTTTGAAAGATCAAGTCATGCGCCGCGGACGCTTCTACTACGGCAAGCTCGGACGCCGCAGTGCGATGTTCGTGGCGCCGCGAATGATCCCCTACTTCAACGCGCTCTGGGGCATGCGGAAACGCGCGGAAAAAAAGCATTTGAGCAGGGCTGCGCTCGCCGTTCTGAAAGTGTTGCGTAAGGAATGGGAGATGGGGACGGCTGACCTGCGGGCCGAATCGGGCGTTTCGGATCGCAAGACGTTCCTGAAAACCATGGATGAACTGCAGGCTGCAATGATCGTCATACCCAGCGAGGTCGTCTACGACCCGAAGTTCACTTACCTGTGGGCGCTGGCCGAAGAGCGTTTTCCGGAAGAACTGTCGCGCAGAATCGATCGCCGAACGGCGTTGCGCGAAGTTGCCCGTTGTTTTCTGGACGGCGCGGGTCTGACGATACCGGGGGAACTGGCGCGTGTGACCGGCTTGTCGCGTCCCGAGGCGGGGCTTGGCAATCGCGCGCTGGTTAAGGAAGGCTACGCCGTGATGGTCGAGCAGGGAACTTATCTTCTCGCTGGATTCCCAGGGAAATTAGGATCTACTGTAGCGGCGCTCTATGAGCGCCGGCTTTTCGTGGAATCCACGAAGAACCGGCGGTCATAGACCGCCGCTACAGTACACTTTGTCGAACAATAGCCGCCCTTCATCCACAAAATTCCACCGTTCGCCGATTAATTGAAGACGGCCTCGCCAGAGTCCTCTATATTGACCGCCATGAACAGCGTGCTCAATGTAATGAATGCGGTGAAGAGTTTTGGATCCACCAAAGCTCTTGATGACGCCAGTTTCGAGCTGCGCGAGGGAGAGTGGCTGGCGCTTTTGGGACCGAACGGCGCCGGTAAAACCACCATCGTTCGATCGATCGCGGGCCGTGTCCGCCTGGACTCCGGGAAGATCATGCTGCTTGGAGCCCCGCTCAACGGCACCCGAGACGCCATGCGCCGCAAGCTGGGAATCGTCCCACAGGAGATTGCCCTGTATCCGCGCCTGACGGCTCAGGAAAACCTCCGATGCTTTGGCGAGCTGGTTGGGCTGAATGGCGCGGCGCTCGAGGAAAGAGTCGAGTGGGCTCTCGATTTTACGGCGCTCTCCGACCGGGCGAATGATCCGATCCAGACTTTCTCGGGCGGAATGAAGCGCAGGCTCAACCTCGTTTGCGCCGTTCTGCATCGTCCGCCGATCCTGCTGCTCGATGAGCCTACAGTCGGTGTAGACCCGCAAAGCCGCCAGCGCATCTGGGAAATGCTGGAGAGTCTCCGCCGCGACGGCGCTTCCTTATTGTTGACCACGCACCAGCTCGACGAGGCGCAGCAGATCTGCGACCGGATCGTCGTCATCGATCGCGGCAAGGTCATCGCGGACGGAACGCTCGACGAGCTCGTTCGGAAAACCATCGGTTCCAGGCGTCAGGTCGCGATCACATTCAGCACGGGAGAGACAGTCCGATCGGCCGTGAGTGACATCGGAGAAGACCTTTCAAAGATGCTTTCGGAAGCGAAATCGTCGGGCCACACGGTTACGGACGTGCATATCGAGTCGCCGACTCTGCAGGCCGTTTTCATTCATTTGACGGGAAGGGAGCTTCGAGAATGATTTCGACAATCATGAAAATCAGCCTGCTCAACATGAAGCGGGACAAGGTCGCCCTCCGCCTGACTTTTATTCTGCCGATCATCTTCTTTTCGATCTTTGCGATGATCTTTGGCGCATCGGACAGGACTACCCGAGACACCAGGTTCAAAGTGGTAGTCGCCGATCTCGACCATACCGACCTCAGCGGAAGGTTCATCGCGTCGCTGCAAAAGCAAAAAGCGCTGGAGATCTCAGCGGGTTCCGACAGGGAGTCTGTACACAAGCAGGTCCACGACGGGAAATCTCCTGTTGCCGTTGTCATTCAGAGCGGATTCTCGGCAACGAAGAGTGTCGAGGTGATCTACGATGCGTCGAATCCGATCGCCCAGAACGCCGTCAGCGGCTTGCTTCAAGCTTCAGCGATGATGATGGTGGCTCCCGCCATTCAGCCGTTGCTGACATCCCTGGTGCATGTCCAGTCCACCGATGTCCGCGCGGGGGAGACTCCGACCCAGCAACACTCGATGGTCGCGTACTACGCCGCAGGTATCGGCGTGATGTTTCTGCTCTTCTCGATGTCCGGAGCGGGCGGCGCGCTGATCGAGGAGCAGGAAAGCGGAACGCTGGAACGGGTGTTGGGAACGAATGCAACGATGTCCCGGCTCCTCGCCGGTAAATGGCTCTTCCTGTCTGCTGTTGGAGTGATGCAATTGACGATCATGTTCGTGTGGGCCGCGGTGGTGTTCCATATGGACTTTTTTACAGCGCAGCGTCTGAGCGGCTTCGCAGCAATGGCTCTCATCACGGCTCCCACCGCCGCAAGTTTCGGGCTCGTTCTCGCGACCGCATGCCGGACGCGCCAGCAACTGGGCGGAACTTCAAGCATCATTATCCTGATCATGTCCGCTCTCGGCGGCAGCATGGTGCCGCGCGTCATCATGCCGAAATTCATGGAGACGACATCGCTTTTCACCATCAATGGCTGGGCCCTGGACGGCTTTCTGAAGGTCTTCTGGTACGACGATCCGCACCGGACAGTTCTGCAATCCCTGATCGGGCTTCTCCCACAACTCGCAATGTTGTCAGCGTTCACGATGGTGTTCCTGGCAACCGCCCGCACCCTGGCGCGCCGGTGGGAATCGACCTGAAAATCAGCCGCGAATTACGCGAATTACACCAAATGGGCGCATCAAAGGATTCTTGACGCGCCCATTTGGTGTAATTCGCGTAATTCGCGGCTGATTTTCAGGCTTCCGGACTGATGGAGAGCACCAACGGGTAGTGGTCCGAGCCGAAGGTGTTATTGATGCGTATGCACTCGGCGCTTTGCCAGGCCTCGGGGAAGCGCGCGAACATGTGATCCAGAACAAGACCCGATTTATGAGTCGGTTTTGTTCCGGCGCTCCACCGGGCTGCTATCTTCGAGACAGTATTAACGGCCGGCTCGGCGGCACCCAGGTGGCTGTTGAGGTCCGCTCCCAGGACCAGCGGTAACCCGTCCTCGTCGAATTTTTTCAGGGCGTCCACGATTCCTCGAGCCTGCCGATTTCGCGCGGATGGTCCTCCGAAAAGCCAACCTTTGCGTAGAGGCGCGCGCGTGTCCAGGTGCGCTACGGCAACACGCAGCTTTGGTTTGTTTTGTGCATCGGTCACGGTGGCAATCAGGGCGACCCGCCTTTGCACAACAAACGGCAATTCCACAGCCTCGAGAGATTTCAGCGGCAAGCTACTGAGGATGGCATTGCCCCGATCCTCCGCTTCCCTGCCGACATGGCCGCCATTCCGCATCGACGGGACGTAATACATCCACCAGCCAAGCTGGCGAGCGATATCTTCAATGTCGACTCCGGAATCGGGTGGCGGAATACGGCGGGGAACACGCGAGCGGCCCGGGCACGGAACCTCCTCGCCCCGCCGGAAGCTTTCCTGTAGCAGCAAGACGAATTCGGGACGCTTAAAGCCCTTGGATTCCTCCTGCCTGGAAAGCTCCTCGATCAACTCCAGGATATTTCCGTTGCCCACGTGCATGTTCCAATTCACGACGAGCAGCCGGCCACCGCGATCCGCTGATGATAAAGGGGTCGCCGGAGCAAAGACGACAGGCGGACCCACGGTACTAACTTGTTGAAAAGACATGGAGGAGGACAGTGGCTGGTACACCTTTAAAACTTGGAATTCAGCAAAGCTGGCCTAAGGAGTGTCTCATTAACGGGGCCACCCTGTAAACAGGGTCAGTTTCCACTGTAGCGGCGGTCTATGACCGCCGACGCTCCCGCAAATTGCCGTACTGCCGGCGGTCATAGACCGCCGCTACAGTGGGACTACGTCTGGTCTTTGAGAAAAACGCAAACGGCACCGAACAATCGCGTCTTTAATCCACGGTGACGCCATTTTTCGAGTGTGACCTGGTCGCAGCCTTTCAAATCCTCCATGAAAATCTGTTCCAGTTGCTCGGCGAGTCTTCGGTCGTGGACGCAAACGTTGCTTTCTTCATTCAAAGCGAAAGAGCGATTATCGAAGTTTGTCGTTCCGACCGTTGACCATATTCCATCCACGACCATCGTCTTCTGATGCAGCATCGTGCGGTTGTACTCGTAAATCTCAATGCCGGCCTCGAGCAGTTTTCCATACAAATGAATGCTGCTGTAGCGGCTCAGTCGCATGTCGTTATGAATGCCGGTGATCATTAACTTCACATCGACACCGCGGTGCCTGGCGTCGATCAGGATCTCCGTTGCCGCATCGTCAGGAATGAAGTAAGGATTTGCGATGTAGATGCTATGCCGGGCCGAAACGATCGATAGATAGTACATGATACGAACGGCCGACGATCCAGCCTCCGGAGTGCTGAGAATCGTTAAGGCGGTCATTGTGCCCGCAGCGTCATATGGCGGGAAAAATCCTTCCCCACTCACGAGCTCTCCCGTCGTGTCCAGCCAGTTTTGGGCAAAGCCGGTCTGCAGCCCAAACGCATCCGGTCCTTCAAGACGTATCTGAATGTCGCGCCAGTGCGCGGGGTCCTGCGCGTTGCCGGTCCAGTGATCGGCGATACCTGCTCCTCCAGTGAACGCAATCCGGCCGTCCACGACCAGGGATTTCCGGTGAGTCCGGTTATTGAAGCGGCTTATCGTTCTCAAGCGGATCGGGTTATACCAGACGACCTCACATCCGCTTTCCTGCAGGATCTTCTCAATTTCGGCGCCGATGGATGCCGATCCGACAGCATCCAGCAGCAATTTTACGGTGACTCCAGCGCGGCGGCGATCTGCCAGCGCCTGAGCGAAACGGCGGCCGATATTGCCCTTCCAAAAAATGTAGGCTTCCATCGTGATCGTTTTCCTCGCATTGCCGATAGCCTCCAGCATCGCGGGGTAGAACTCATCCCCATTATTCAAAATGGTGATCTTGTTATTCTTCACGAGTGGAACGCCAGTGGTCCCCACGATACTCGTCAGGAATTCATGCGAGTGAACGGCGAATGCCGTATCCAGACCGTACCGCGGGACATGTTCCTGTGGGGTGAGGAGATAAAAAACGAATCCGATTGCCGCGCAGGCAACGCCGGGCCCCCAATGGCCAAGAATTTCAAGGGCAATGGCGGCAGCTATCCATAACCACCATGACCAGAATAGTTTCCGTCCGGAGCCAAGCCAGCCGAGCCGTCCCTTCGGCCGCCCTCTCCCACTCTCTCCGGCCCGCTTTTGAGGCGGAACTGGCGGGGACGGGTGCTTGAATCGCATGAGGGGCATAAATGGTATGGAAGCAAGCGGATTTCCTAATTTGTGATCGCACTATAGACTGAGATCGGGAGGTTGGATTGATCGATAGAAAACCGCTCGGCATCACCGAAGTTGCGCTGCGCGACGGGAATCAATCGCTGCTTGCCACGCGCATGCGAATCGACGACATGTTGCCCATCTGCGAAAAGCTGGACCGGATCGGCTATTGGTCCGCCGAAGTCTGGGGTGGCGCAACCTTCGACGCTTCCATTCGATTCCTGGGCGAAGATCCCTGGGAGCGGCTCCGCCTCATTCGCAAGTCGATGCCGAATACGCGTCTCCAGATGCTCTTCCGCGGCCAGAACATCCTCGGATACAGGCACTACGCCGACGACGTCGTGGAAACATTCGTGGAGCGCGCCGCCTCCAACGGCATGGACGTGTTCCGAATCTTCGACGCCATGAACGACCTGCGCAACCTGGAGTGCGCCGTGCGCGCCACACTGCGGGCCGGGAAACACGCCCAGGGAACTGTCGCGTTTACGGTCAGCCCAGTGCACACAACGGACACGTGGGTCGAATTGGGAAAACGTTTGGAACAGATGGGCTGCCACTCGATCTGCATCAAGGACATGGCCGGCCTGCTGAAGCCTTATGTCGCTTACGAGATCGTGTCCCGGTTGAAAGAAACCGTACGAATACCGATCGCGTTGCACTGTCACGCCACGACGGGGATGAGCACCGCCGCGATCGTCAAGGCGTCGGAGGCCGGACTCGACTACGCGGATACGTCGATCTCGTCGATGAGCATGACGTATGGGCATTCCGCTACCGAATCGATCGTCACGATACTCGAAGGAACGCAACGCGATACCGGACTCAACCTGCAGGCCATCGAAGAGATCGCCGCTTACTTGCGGCCGGTACGCCAGAAATACGCGAAGTTCGAAGGAGCATTAAAGGGTATCGACTCACGCATCCTTGTGGCCCAGGTGCCGGGTGGCATGTTCAGCAACATGGAAAATCAACTCCGCGAACAGGGGGCAGCCGGAAAGATCGACCAGGTACTCGCGGAAATTCCGCGCGTTCGAGAGGATCTGGGCTTCATACCTCTCGTCACTCCGACGTCACAAATCGTCGGAACGCAGGCCGTCCTGAACGTCTTGATGAAGCAACGCTACAAGATCATCAGCAAGGAAGCCGCAGCGCTGCTGCGAGGCGAGTATGGCGCGACGCCTGCGCCTGTTAATACAGACCTTCAGAAAAAAGTACTGAATGGCAAAGCGGCGATTACGTGCCGACCGGCGGATCTTCTCGAGCCTGAAATCCAGCGATTGCAGGAAAAACTTCAGGTACTTGCGCGGGAAAAGAATTTCAATCTGGCGGAGAACCTTATTGAGGATGTCCTGACGTATGCCCTGTTCCCCGATGCGGGACTGAAGTTCCTGGAGAACCGCGGGAATCCGGCCGCGTTCGAGCCGGTCCCGAACGCGGGCTAAAGCCCCCGACTACATTTTGGGATCACGCTTGCCCCCAATGTAGTCGCGGGCTTCAGCCCGCGTTCATGTCACTCAATCACTGCAAGTACCTGCTCCGAGTCCACCATGTCACCAGGTGCGACCTTGATTTCCTTGACCGTTCCACTGACTGGCGCGACAACGGGAATCTCCATCTTCATCGCTTCCATCACGATGATCGTGTCATCTTCCTGCACCTCGTCGCCGGCCTTTACCTGAATGTTCAGAATTTTGCCGACCATTGGAGATAGAACGGGCGTCATACCGGCATTAATCCATGTTTTTTGCGGGGCCGCTCTTCCTGCTTCGTAGCGAGCATCTCGAGAGCCTGGATCAGACGCATTCGAGTCTCCTCCGGCTTCACCGCGTCGTGGGCGTATTGTTTGGAAACGGCCTCGAAGGGGCCGCTGAATCTCTCGGTAAATTCTTCGAGCTTTTGCCGCCGCATGTCTTCGGGATTCGGTGCCTGCTCGATTTCCTTCTTATAAAGGACGCCGACAGCGCCCGCGGCCCCCATCACCGCAAGTTCAACGCCGGGCCAGACGAACACCTGATCAGCGCCCATTTCACGCGTGCACATCGCCTGCTTCGCGCCGCCGTACCCTTTGCGCAGATACACCGTGATCTTGGGAACCGAAGCCTCCGAATATGCGTAGAGCATTTTCGCGCCGTGCCGGATGATGCCGGCACGTTCCTGTTTCGTACCCGGCAAATATCCCGGCACGTCGACGAGCGTGATAATCGGAATGTTGAACGCGTTGCAGAACCGGATGAATCGGGATGCCTTGTCCGAGCAGTCCACGTCCAGGCTGCCTGCGAGAAACATCGGTTGATTGGCGACAAAGCCGGCAGAACGGCCATGGAGACGTGCAAAACCGGTGACGATATTGCGCGCCCACTTCGGCTTCAGTTCGAAAAACTCATCATTGTCGGCAAGACGGCGGATGACTTTTCGCACGTCATATGGCTTTTTCCCGTCTTCCGGCACAAGAGTCTCCATGTCGTCGATCAGCCGATTCGGCGGATCCGCGGCGGCAGTGCGCGGCGGCTCCTGGAACGCCCTCGAAGGAATGAAGGCGAGGAGTTTCCGAATCTGCTGCAAACAGTCCTCGTCGTTTTGAGCGACCACGTCCGCTACGCCGGAAATCTCCGAATGGACCTTTGCGCCGCCCAGCTCTTCCATCGAGACTTCCTCTCCCGTCACTTCCTTGATGACCGACGGTCCGGTGATGAACATCTGGCTGGTGCCCTTCACCATGATGATGAAGTCGGTCAGCGCAGGCGAGTACGCGGCAACTCCAATACACGGACCCATGATTGCGGAGATCTGAGGAACCGCTCCGGACGTGATGGAGTTCTGATAAAAGATCTTGCCGATAGCCCGCGTCACATCGAGGCCTTCCTGAATGCGGGCGCCCGCAGAGTCGTAGAGGCCGATCACCGGCGCTCCGATCTTGCGTGCCGTCTCGATACAGTACGCGATCTTCTCGGCGTGCGCCGCGCCAACCGTGCCGGCAATCACGGTGAAGTCTTGTGCGAACACGAAGACCGTCCGGCCTTCGATCTTTCCATAGCCTGCGACAACGCCGTCTGTCGGCTTCCTGCGCTCGGCCATACCGAAGTCTGTCGATGGCGTCTCGGCCAACATGAATTCTTCAACGAACGATCCCGAATCCAGCAACTTCTCGATCCGCTCTCGCGCGGTCAGCTTGCCCTCGGCATGCTGTTTCGCGACGGCCTTCTCATCGCCACGCTGCGTCTTGTCCTTCTGCTCCTGAAGCTTTGTCGCTAGTTCACGTCTCGATTTCGGCATGGGGGATGATTCTACGACACCGGGAAATTGAGGGACAGACGTATAAGAAATAGCCGCGGCTATTTCTTATACGTCTGTCCCTGTTTCACAAGCCTGATCCCCATGCACTCGGACAGCTAAGGGATCGCGTTCGACAAATCCTCACATCCAACAGCGCGATTAAAACGGTCGAGGCGTGAGGTTGCCCAAGGAAACCATCGTCGGTCTGCACGTAGCCGTGGGCTACGTGCTAAACCCAACTTGACTTCAGTTGACACCTACCTTTCGGTTGGACATGTCTTTTGGATCAGGTATATAAACAGTTCCGCAATAAACAAATTCTTTTGGAGTAAACGGCGATGACTCGAGTGCTACGACAGATTTGCTACGGGCTTCTGATCGCTTCTTCTTTCCTTATTCTTACGACATCGGCACAGCAAGGGGCCAGGAACGGAGAATGGCGTTTCTATGGAGGTGAACTGGGCAGCACGCGCTACTCGCCGCTCGATCAGATCAATCGCGACAACATCAAGGACCTGAAGGTCGCCTGGACGTGGAAATCGGACAGTCTTCTCCCGAATCCCCAGATCGGAAGCGAGACCACGCCGATCATGGTCAACGGCGTTCTGTACTTCACCATGGATCAGCGGCGGTATGTGATCGCCGCCGATGCCGGGACCGGCGAGACGCTCTGGATCTACCGGCCAAATGAAGGCGATCGATTTACGTATGCGCCTCGCAAAGTTCACCGTGGCGTATCTTACTGGACGGATGGCCGCGGCGACGAGCGGATCGCTTTCGCAACTCCGGGCTTCCAGCTTGTGGAACTCAATGCGAAAACCGGTGTTCCCGTTTCCAGCTTTGGCAAGGATGGAATTGTCGATCTCTTCAAGGAACTCGATCTGGACTACAAAGGCGATCCGATGGGAAAGATCGGCAACAGCTCGCCCGTCGTCATTTCCCATGACACCGTCATTGTCGGTCCCGCCTTGACTCCCGGCGGCCGAGTGAACAAATCGAATGTGAAAGCGGACGTCATGGCTTTCGATGTCCGAACCGGAAAAAAGAAGTGGACGTTCCATACGATCCCGCGCAAGGGCGAGCCCGGCTATGAAACATGGCTTAACGGTTCGGCGGAATATACCGGCAATGCGGGCGTGTGGGGACCTTTCTCTGTCGATGAGGAACTGGGATACGTTTATCTCAATATCGAGTCGGCCACCAATGACGTTTACGGGGGAGCCCGTCCGGGTGCCAACCTTTACTCCGACAGCCTGGTGTGCGTGGACATAAGGAACGGGAAGATGATCTGGTACTTCCAGCTGGTGCATCACGACATCTGGGACTACGACATGCCGCCGCATCCGATCCTGCTCGATCTCACAGTGGATGGAAGACCCGTGAAGGCTGTCGTTCAGGTGACGAAGCAGGCATTCGCCTATGCCTTCGACCGCGTCAGCGGCAAACCGATTTGGCCGATTGAAGAGCGTCCGGTCCCGCAGACGGACGCGAAGGGAGAGTGGACTTCCCCGACGCAGCCTTTTCCAACAAAGCCCCCTGCGTTCGACGTTCAGGGAATCACTCCGGACGATCTGATCAACTTCACTCCGGCCCTGAGACAACAGGCGCTCCAGGTTCTCGAAGGATACAAGTACGGGCCGATTTACACTCCACCGCCAATGGCGACGACTGGACCCGGCGCATCCAAGGGCCTGATTCAGGTTCCAGGTCTGGGCGGCGGCGCGAATTGGCAATCCGGCGCCTCGGATCCGGAAACGGGTTTTGTGTATGTGGGTTCAGCAACGAATCCGGGGACGGTTCTTTTGAATCCAAATGCGAATCCAACCGCGACCCCTGGCGTGGGTAATCCTCCGGCATGCTGCGATTCCGACTACACGATGGGCGGTACCGCTCCCCAGCTTCCGAACGGCCTGCGGCTGCTCAAGCCTCCGTATGGACGGATCACGGCCTACGACATGAGCAAGGGCACAATCGCGTGGCAGATTCCCAATGGCGATACGCCACCGAACATCAAAGCCAATCTTGCGGCGGCAGGGCTGACCAACGTTCCACCGACGGGTAGCCCGTCACAAGCCGGGCTTCTGGTGACGAGGAATTTCCTCTTCGCCGGCGAAGGCGCGGGCGGACAACCGGTATTTCATGCCTACGATAAGACGACCGGCCAGAACGTCTGGGAAGCGCCGATGCCGGCAGGTCCGCAAACGGGGCTGCCGATGACCTACATGCATCAGGGCCGTCAGTACGTGGTGCTCGCCGCCAGGGGTCCACAGGGAGGAGGCGCGCAACTCGTGGCCTGGGCGATTGCTCCTCCGGCTCCTGCAGGCGGTGGTCAGCGCGGAGGCCGGGGCGGCCGTGGAGCACAGCCCCAGTAGGAAGTCGGGGAAAAATCGGGGTCAGACTGGTGAATTCCCTTTTTTCCAGTCAAAGAAATCCTTAATCGGAAAAAAGGGAATTCACCAGTCTGACCCCGATTTTTCCCCGGCTTTAGCCCGCGTTCATCCGAAGTTAGAACATCAGTTTCATTCCTAACTGGATCTGCCGCGAAGACCCCAAATCGCCGCGTGTCGTGCGCGTGGCCGTAATGCGGCCGAAGTCCGCAGCGGTGAGCATGCGGTTTGGCTGCGAAAAGTTCGGGTGATTCAGAACATTGAATGCCTCGGCACGGAACTGAAGGTTGACGCTCTCCTTGATTCGCGTGCTCTTTGCGAGGGACAAGTCCACGTCCTGGAAGCCCGGACCTTCGATAATATTGCGGCCTGCGTTGCCGAAACCGCGCGGATGACGAACAAAAGCCGCCTTGTTGAAGAACAACTCCGGCGTCCAATTACTGAGGGCGATCGACTGACCCGGCACAAGGTCCGGACGGTCGAAAGCGAGCAGGCTTCCGCTTCCGTCCGCCATCAGCGGAATAATGGGACTGAACGGATTGCCCGTCTGCAGGTTCACGATGGGTGAAATGCTCCATCCTTCCACCAGCCGGCCCAGGCCGCCCTCAGCTTTGAAAGGCAGAAGGTAGGTGCCGCTGAGAACAAACCGTTGCCGCGCATCAAAGTCGGAAAGAGACCGCTCGGCTCGCAGATTGCGGAAGTCCTGCGCCTCGGGATTCGAACTTCCAACCGAATTGTTATCGATCGACTTTGAGAACGTATACGAGGAAGAGAAGGTCAAGCCCCGCGCGAGCGGCCGATTCAGGCTGAGCCAGAAACCATTGTAGTTCGAATTCGAAACCGACAGGTTCATGTTGATGCTCGAAAAGCCGGCGATCGGCCGCACCCCGTTGATTCCCTGGTTGAAGTCTCCGTTGAGCCGCAGATGACGGCCCTGGGATCCCACATAGGCCGCCTGGATGACCATGCCGGCCAGTTCCTGTTGAATATTGAGATTGTAGGAAACCAGACGGCCATTCTTGAAGTTGGGATCAACCGCCTGCGCTGCAACTGACGCCGGACCTCCGCCAGGCTGGCTGTAAGGCGAGGCCAGATCCACGTTACTGGTGAAGTTCACGGCAAACGAGAACGGCGGGTTCTGAGACAAATTCGACACCATGTTGGTGACCGGCTGATCGTAATAGATGCCCGCGCCGGCCCGGACCACGGTTTTTCCTTTGCCGAACGGATCGTAGGAGAATCCGACCCTCGGACCGAAATTGTTGAGCTGCCGGTTGTAGGGCCGATCGATTCCGCTGCCGACCGTAACCAGCTTGTTCTGTGAAGCATCGAAGTTGGCGAGCCGGTTGTGAACCTCGTTGGGAACGCCGTTGTACTCCCAACGCAGACCAAGATTCCAGGTCAATCGGCTGGTCATCTTGTAGTCGTCCTGGACGAAAGCGTCAAAGGCGCTCACGCGAATACTGTTGGTCACCGGAAGCCGGGTTTGAATCGCGGTGGATGGTGTGCCCGTAAGAAATGCGGCGAGGGTGGGGAACGTGATCACTCCACCAGTCGATGTATTGAAGTTGTTGTTCCGGAAGCGGCGGAATTCGCCGCCGAACTTGAACGAGTGGCGTCCCTGAATCCACGACAGAGTGTCGTTGTACTGGAATGCGGTGTCGCCGCGTCCCTGCGGGAATCCGTTGATCCCGCCGAACATCATCACGCCGGAAACGTTGATCGTCGGAAAAATCGTCGAGCCCGTCGTGAGTCCGAAGTCCGCCGGATTGTACTTACCGAAAATGTCGGGCAGGAACTGGATTTTCACACGATTCGCGCCGGCCCGCAGCTCGTTGGCGAGCGTTGGATTGAACACGTGCGTATAACCCAGCGAGAGAAAATAGCGGCGCGCCGGCCGGAAATCCCCGAAGCCGGGCAGATTATTGGCCTGCAAAGTGGGCTCCGTGCGTTCGTCGTGGTTCGATATGAAATTGCCGAACACGATGTCACGCGAGGAGAAATTGTGATCGATGCGGCCGGTAAATTGATTTAATTTCCGCTTCCGCGGCGTAGTGGCCTGAAACCGGTTTCCGGCGTTAGCCTGGGGCACCAGGGCAAGGATTTTCTGAATGATCGGATTGGTCACGCTGGCCCGCTCAGCGGCAGTTGGAACCTGCGTGTTCAGGGTTGCCACTTCGCGGCCCTGCCGGCCTTCATAGCTATGAAAGAAGAAGGTCTTGTTTCGGATAATGGGACCGCCGATGGAATAGCCATAAACATTGCGCTTGAATGGCGCAATCGGTTGATCGGCCCGGTCGAAGAAGTTCTTGGCGTCGAGCTTCTCGTTGCGCACGAACTCCCAGGCGGAGCCATGCAGCGAATTCGAGCCCTGCTTGGAAATCGCGTTGATAATGATCCCGGCGTTGCGGCCGTACTCGGCGCTGAAAGCATTCGTTTGAACCTTGAATTCCTGAATGCTGTCGATGTTCGGCTGAAAGGTAATCTGGTTTTGCACCATGTCGCTCAGGTTGATGCCATCGAACAGGTAGTTCGTGGAATCCTCGCGCGTACCCGAAGCGTTGATCCCCGAAATGCCGATGCCGCTTGGCGAAGCAAGAAACGTGCGGCTGTTGGTCGACGGAACCACGGTGCCCGCAGTGAGCAGGGCAAGATCGAGGAAAAATCGGCCATTGAGCGGTATGTCACCAATCTTCTTGTTATCCACCACGTCGCCCAAAGAAGACGTTTCAGTCTGAACTGTGGCCGGCGCTGCCTCCACACTGACGATGGTGGAAATCTCGCCGACACGTAAGACGGCATCGACACGGCTTCGTTGGCTTACCGCCAGAACCACGGGCGCCTGCACGAAAGTCTGGAAGCCTCGCAGTTCTACCTTGACCGAATAGTTGCCCGGCCGGACCGTTGGAAACTCGTAGTTGCCCAACTCGTCACTGATCGTTGTGAGTTCCACGCCGGTGTCGGTATTCTGAAGCGTAACCATCGCACCCGGAACTATCGCCTGTTGGGCATCCCTCACTGTCCCCACCAGTGAGGCGTTTTGAGCCAGCGCAGGAATTGCTCCCAGGCACAGGCACACGATTGCTAAACAAATCGAATGTTTTTTTCTCATCCCTACCTCCTACAAAAATCGGCAAGTCTTATATTGTTGTGTGAATCAAAAAGGCGATTTGTCGGACCTTTTGCCGATTATTCTCCAACAAACCCGGCTCCCGTGTCACGTATGCTAAGCTAACAAAGCAAAAATCGCCCCATGAATGAACAGTGATTGGTCGAAGAAAATCGATGAAACGTATCGCACCGCCCGCGAGCTCACCGGAGATGCGCAATCTCGTTTTCTCGACACAGCCTGCATGGCGGATCTCGAGATGCGCCGGCAGGTCGAGATGCTCCTCAAGGAGCATGAAGACCGGAACACCCTCTTAAACCGGCCGGCCATCGAGTTCACGAATGGACGGACGGTACTCGCGAAAGCTCCCGACGCAAATTCGCGGACATTGAACGATCCGGGCACCCGCCCGCAGACCGTCGCCCACTATCGCATCCTGGAGAAGCTTGATTCCGGAGGCATGGGAGAAGTCTATCGAGCTCGGGACGAGCGCCTTGGGCGGTATGTTGCGGTCAAATTCCGTCCTCTCGAACCAGGCCTTTTCGCCGTCCCACCTGAATACAGCAATCCCGGCTAACCTGGAGGCGCTAATCCTCGAAACACTTCAAAAAGATCCTCGGCTTCGGCCCAGCGCATCCGATGTGGAGACGGCTCTCAGTGAGCTTGGCAGCAAAGCCGTAAGCTCACCGCCGGTTCCAGCGCCGCGTATTGCGAAACGCCAAACCGTAGGCCATGACAAAGAGCGGGCGCAACTGCATGGAGCGTTCCAGAACGTAATGGCAGGCCGCGGGTTGATGGTGTGCGTATCGGGCGAGCCCGGTAAGGGTAAGACAACGTTTGTCGAAGATTTTCTCGCTGAACCGATCGTGAACGGCCAATCGTGTGCCGTTGCGCGCGGACGCTGCTCCGAGCGGCTGGCCGGCACCGAGGCCTATTCGCCATTTCTGGAAGCGCTGGGAAATCTGCTCCGCAGCAACGCCGGGCCATCGCTCGAACGTACGATCAAGTTACTGGCGCCCAGCTGGTATATCCAGATTGTACCGATTCCCCTGGAAGATTCGTTGGATGTCCGCGGGCCCGACGTCAAGGCCGGATCACAGGAGCGGATGAAGCGGGAACTGGCCGCCTTTCTCCAGGAGGTGTCACGGTTCCGCCCACTGGTCCTTTTCTTCGATGATCTGCAATGGGTCGATGAGTCCACAATCGATCTGCTGGCCTATCTGGCGGACTTTGTGGCCTGGGCAACTATTTTACGGGCCTCGACATTGGATCAACCGGGACAGAGCGAAGAGGCGATCACCGACATTCGCGAGAGCCTTGCGACGCTGAGGGCCATTGGGTCGGAACTGGCACGTCCACTCTTCCTCGCAATCATGGCCAAGGAGTATGCAAAAGCCGGCCGGACCACCGACGGACTCTCCGTGTTGAACGAAGCGCTGGAAATTGTAAACCGCACTGAGGAGCGTTATTGCGAGGCGGAAGTGTACCGGCTGAAAGGAGAGCTGTTGGTCCGGCAGGGACTGTTCCACGACGCCGAAACCTGTTTTCATAAGGCGATCGGGGTGGCCCGCGAACAAGGTTCGAAGTCTTTTGAGCTGCGAGCCGTGACAAGTCTCGCTCGCCTGCGGCAGACGCAAGCCAAACGAGAAGAAGCCCGCGAGATGCTTGCCGAAATCTACAACTGGTTCACGGAAGGACTGAACACCGCAGACCTGAAAGAAGCCAGGGCGCTGTTGGATCAACTTGCGACAAGTTTTTAGCCGCAGATTACGCGAATTACGCAGATGGGCGCTTAAATAAGGCTTTAGATGCGCCCATCTGCGTAATTCGCGTAATCTGCGGCTAAAAACTTTCTCCCAGGAACACTCCCCTTGATTCATTGGCCGAAAAACACGAGGATTGGTGGCGATGTCGCGCCTGCACCTGCTCCAACAGCAATTCAGCCGTCTTACGAGAATCGATAAGGCGTTTCTGATCGCTCTTCTCGTCCAGGCCACCTATTCCTTACTAGATGCTGCGACAGGTTTTCCATTGCCGGGTTCGGGCCTTGTCCGTCTTGCTTTCATCATCATCACGATCCTCTTTATGGTTCGCTCGTTTCCGCGCATCGTTCGAAGGCTGCTGTGGCGGGTGCGTCACCGGCTTCTGGTGACGTGGGTCTTGCTGGGTGTTGTTCCAATCGTCCTGATCTGTGCCCTGGTGGCGGAAGGTCTCTTCATCCTGATGGGTCAGGTTGTCGGTTACATGACGACGGCGGAAATCACGCGGCAGAGCGAATTGGTTCGAAGCACGGCTCAAGGGCTCGCCTGGAGCTTGGCTCATCGCGTGCCCTCCCAGAGTGTGGCGGCGCTGGCCGAACCGTTCGTCCGGGAAATATCCCAAACGCGGAACGCTGAGGTCGGAGCCATCGTGCGCACAGGCAAAGAGGTGCTCGCCGTCCCAGCCGACGGCGGTATTCGTGAAATCCCGGAATGGTCGAAACCGGGTTTTGTCGGCCTGGTGAAAGACGATCTACGTTACTACCTCGGCGCACACGTAGTGCCGGGAGACTCCAAAGAGAAAACCGAAGTGTTTCTATACCAGCACGCTCCGGCCGACTTCTTCAAGAACTTGCTTCCGAACGTCGCCACGGTTCTGCCGGTCGAGGGAACCGCCAATGCCGCCGGGATTGACATCCGTCGATCGGACGAACGGCGATCCGGAGTTTCGATTAGAACCTCGCGTGACCCGGATCCGGTTATTCAACGACCATCTCCACCGGCAGGCCCGCGTGGGTGGTGGGACGTCAGCGTCGGTTGGCCAGTGCTGATGCCGATTACCGACCTGACGACCGGCAAGAGCGACCAGTCGGTTGCGATCGTTGTCTCACGGCCATCACTCATCATCAACAAGCTGTTCAGCACGCTGGGAAGTTTGGCGTCGCTTGCCGTGGCACTGCTGGTCTTCACCGCGATCGTCCTGCTCATCGTTGAAATCGTTTCACTGCTTTTTGGAGCGAAACTCACCCGCTCGATCACCCGCGCCGTTGCGGACCTGTACGAAGGCACCCGGAAGGTGCAGGCCGGCGACTTCTCCCATCGAATCCCGATTCGAACGAAAGACCAGCTGAGCGAGCTGGCAGGATCGTTCAATGCGATGACTGAGCGGATCCAGCACCTGATTCTGGAGGTCAAGGAAAAGGAACGCCTTGAAAACGAGTTGGCAATCGCGCGCGACGTGCAGTCTCAGCTATTCCCGAAGGAATTCCCGCGCTTGAAGACGCTCGAGCTGTGGGGCGGCTGCCAACCGGCTCGAACGGTAAGCGGCGACTATTATGACTTCGTGTCGCTGGGCTCCGGCCGTGCTGCTCTCGCCATCGGTGACGTTTCGGGGAAGGGGATTTCGGCAGCCCTGTTGATGGCGCATATCCAGTCGGCACTGCGGTCGCAGTTGATGCATCGAAACGGCGAGTCGCGCGCGGGGACAAGCGTGGGGTCTCCGTCCAGTATTCTCTCGATTCTGAATGATCACCTCTATACCAGCAGCGCGCCTGAAAAGTACGCGACGTTCTTCCTCGGCCTCTACGGCGATGAAGCCGGACAGCTCGTCTATACGAACGCCGGACATCTTGCGCCAATGCTGGTCCGGCACGGACAGGTTCTGCGGTTGCCCGGGGAAGGCTTTCCCGTCGGCTTGTTCCCCGGCGTTCAATACGATCAGCAGACCGTCAGTCTCGAACCCGGAGATTTATTGGCTGGATTTACCGACGGTGTTACCGAGACGCCCAATCGAGACGGAGAAGAGTTTGGAGACCTGCGGCTGACCGAGTTGCTGGTACGCCACGTCGGAAAACCCCTCGATCGAATCGCAAGTGAGATCACCGCCTCGATCGCAACGTGGACAGGGGAGCTCGAACGTCACGATGACACGACCCTGGTATTGGCAAGACGGCTGTGATTCGAGGAGGAATCGCGGCGGCCTCCGAGGCGGAGTGAGTTCACATTGAAAACGCGCGCCAGTATTCAGCCGCGGAGCGGCGACAGAGTGTAGCCCCGGGCGCCAGCCCGGGGTAAGGTGTCGTTTTGGGACTCAGCCCCGGGGCGAAAGATTTCGAAGGACTCTTTCGCCCCTCCGGGGCTGAGATCGTGTCGAAAGAAAACCAGGGCT
>Ga0137409_10002521_pt1 | contig 19593 bp, 22 predicted proteins | sample CZODoug1_16funga_FD_122059 | JGI IMG/M metagenome (GOLD analysis project Ga0137409, IMG submission 122059) | Vadose zone soil fungal communities from Angelo Coast Range Reserve, California, USA - CZODoug1_16fungal (Hybrid Assembly) | ecosystem: Environmental > Terrestrial > Soil > Vadose zone... | reverse complement strand
ATGGCTGAACGGTATCCGCTAAGTTGGCCTGCTGGCTGGAAGCGCACCGTAAATCGGGAAGAAGCGCGTTTCCGGAGGGAGACGCATGTCTATTCGGATGGCGTCAAGCAACGGACAGGCGCCCGAGAACTGAGCGTTTCCGAAGCCAATGACCGTGTTCTTCGAGAACTCCGGGCCATGGGCGTCTATGATTCCCTGATTTCCACGAATCTCACCCTTACCACGTTCGGGACACCCCGCAGCAACCAGAAAGAGCCACAAGACCCCGGTGTCGCCGTTTATTGGGAACAGAAAGGCAAGCCTCAGTGCATGGCCATCGATCAGTACGACCGTGTAGCTGATAACCTGGCGGCAATAGCGGCTTCGCTGGGAGCGCTTCGGGCCATCAAGAGGCATGGAGGGGCACAGATCATGGAACGTGCCTTCCTGGGCTTCGCACAGCTTCCCGCCGAAACCGGGAAACCTTGGCGCGATGTGCTTCAATTTCATCCCACCGCTAAACCAACGAAAGATCAGATCGAAGAACGGTATCGCGCTGTCGCCGCGAAACGCCATCCCGATGCCGGCGGCAGCGTTGAATCCTTCCATGAGTTGACGGCCGCTCGAGACTCGGCCCTTCGGGAGATATGAACCGCAAACTTTACCACCGAGCCTGGATAGCCCGACACGAGGGCTACAAGACGGCTTGCTCGCGTCGCAAGGCGCTGTTCACGCCGGCCAAGCGGCCGTTCTATAAAGATATTTTAGGTGAGAGGGTACGAGTCAACCTTCTGACTAGAGTGCCAGCAAAGCCTTGATGTCTTCTTTATTCTTCAGGTCTTGGGCATCGGCCATCGCTACGATCTGCTCCGTCGTAAGACCGCTCTGGCCTTTAACGTGTTTTATCATGGCAAGGACTTCGTCGAGGACGGTAAACCCAATACCGATCAGGACTTCCAATTCCTTCGCGTCCATTACTTCGCCCCCTTCGCATTGCTGATTGCCAGAGTGATTGCATTTATCGTGAGATCAACCGTTTTCAAAACGTTAGATACCTTGGGGTCCGATACCACCGGCGCCGAATTCTTCACGCAAGACACGAAACCCTCGACGATCGGCAGGAAGGCTTGCGCACCGGTCTTCCCCGCGTTGTGGACGTCCACCACCGACTTTCTGAAGGTCAGGTTGCAGTCCGTCACAATCGTAAAATACTTCGCCGCAGTTGCTTTCTGCCCGTCACTGAAGACTCCCGTGCTGTAATACGAAGCGGTAATCTTGATGGCGCTCGATACCGCCTGGCTCACGTCGCTCGAGCCTTTGATGGCCGTCCGGTACGGGTCAGTCGTGCATCCGGCCAAAAGCAGCGCAGCGACTACGAAGAGACTCTGAAACCTTTTCATCTGTCCTCCTTTACGGTTTTGGAGTTGGTGCTGTTGCGTCATCCTTTGGCAAGGGTGACTGTTTCAGGAAGGCCATCGCGGTCATTATCCCGCTGATCAGAAAAGTGATGCCCATGAGCGTGAACAAATGCCTGAAGCCGTGCGCCGGGCTGAAGTGCTCCGGGTCGGTAATGATGCCGCCGAAACCAGCGGCAATCGAGCCCGCGCCGCCGCCGATGAACCCGCTGACCAGTCCGTAGAACCAAACTCCCCATTCGAGTTTCACGGTGTCTCCTTATAAAAGGGGCGGCCCGCCGAGCGTGTCGTGGGACGTTGCGTGTCTCTGGATGGGACCTCGGCGGCACCGCCCTGTGCATACACTTTCTCCTGCCCCTCAAAACACGTCAATGAAACGTTGGGCTAGTCGTTCCGTACTAGTATCCTCGTACTACATACGCTTGTTGCTCTTGCGCGTAGAACTTAGAACAATCTTCTTGGGTTGTTTTTCGGGGGTATTCGGGGCAGCACAACAAGGCGGTTCCGATGGAGCGTTGGTACTTGCTCCTGAGGGTTCACGATCACGTCTTGAAAGACAAGCGTTGGCCCGTATCCGTTCGCTTGGACACCTGCAAACTCCTTATGAAAAAGATGCTCGAGCTTGGTGATCTGAAACCACTGCCTGTTGAGAAAGAAGCCGAACTTATTTCCAAAGCAAAAGCCTAGGCCGTCAGCACCTTCGGCCCAGGCCTTAACTGAAAGTGCCCGGGGTCTGGATGCGGGAAGTGAACGCCACTCTCCAAGCCAATCGATTCGCCAAGCTCGATCAGCTTGCCCCATCGCCAATCGCTGTTCGCTACTGTGCCGTTCCAGCCCCAGAATTTCAGGCTCAGGCAAGCCCGCGGCACAATGTCGATAGCGCGGGCTTTTTGCTCCGGCGGTTGAGGCAAATGCAGGCTATTGCGCGTCCAACTCACCCCGAGCGCCACTTTGCCGGCCTGTTCGTCGGATGTTCTCCCAGTATCTTCCACTACTGGGTCCAGGCCTGCCTCGATCGCCAAAGCCAGCAGTTGCTCCGCTAGTGGCCGTGTCTCGCTGTCCAGTTCCTCGAGCGACTTGCCCATATCTATCTCCTCCGGCTCTTCAGATATTTTATCGATGCGTCGACCCAGGGGTAGATCACCGGAGCTAAAATTAGCCCGAGAACAACCCACAGTACTGGACCGAGGACGCTCAGATGTGCCCCAATTCCAGCTTGTCTTCGATCGGCGGCAATTCTAGGCGGCGAATCAATTCGGCTATGGAAAACAGTGCGGCCGTTTCCCTGGCTCCCAAGTCAAGCAGCGCCTTCTCGCGCAGCGCTACTCCTATCACTTTTCCGGCCGTGACTTCCGCTTTTTGCGCTTGTACTTCCGCCAAGTCGAGAAACGGCTGCACGACCGGCAGGAAATCCCCAGCAGACAGGATATGGTTCTTCGGTTGGCCTTGCTCCAGCGCCAGCCGGTTATTTTCGTCGTTTTTGTGGATGACCATGACGATTATGGCTGACAGCCGTTCTCCTGAAGTGCGTGCCTCGCGCAATTTTCCATTCACATTGCCTCACTCCGAGCCTGGGGTAAAATCATAATCCCGCCGCGCGATTCGCAAGCATTTGTATGATTTCTTGGTCCGCCAATACACGCTTCGCTGCTTCTATCCATTCTAGACGATCTCGCGCGTTGCAATCCTTCCACGTCGCGGGCTTCAGCGAAGTTTTTGAAAACGTAATACGCCGAAACTCTAAATCCTTCTTGGCCTCATAAAAACGTTGCGCGATTTCTTCCGATAAGTCTCTCATCGTAGTAGATCGATCAATCGCTTGCGCTTCGCTTCATCCTGTTCCGTCTCAAGCAAATAATCTTTCAATCCGCGTCCGATTCTTCCGGCCCCATTGATCTGCTTCCTCAAATCTCTATACGCCAACCAGAAAAGTACCAGCAACACGAGCGGAGCAACCGGACTCTCCATGATTCTGACAAGGACTTCTCCCATATCATCGTGACTCTACAATCACTTCGCCGTCCAAGTTCCCGTCGCTCCATCACAGACATAAAGCGACGTCGTCGTCGTGCCGTCAGTGCGCAGATAAAGTTTCCCGCCGGTTGAAGTCGTGCACAATCCGCCAGCCGGAGCACCTGCTCCGCCGATGATCGGCACGGTTAAGCCAGTAGGGGTTGATACAAGATACTGCGGCGCAACCATGCCCTGATTCCCCGGTAATAGCATGCTAGGGCCGCCCAATTGCACGCCGTTTGAGACTGGAGAACCGACGGTGCCGCTACTCCAAATGACAGAGGTGACATTGGGAGCAAATAGGGGACCTGACGCAAAGCCCCCAAAACCTCCACCGTTACTTGCGAATACACCATACTGCTTGGGATTCCCTCCGACCGTAGTCGTCCAGTTAACAGTAATTGTTTGGTTTCCAGCGGTCGTCGTGCAACCTGTAGATGGAGGCGATGGCGTACCTTCTAGGCTATTCCACCAGACGGGTTGCACGATAAATTTCCACGTACCAAGTGGGACCGAACCGCCCGCACTTACCGCGCAAGTTGGTGCTGCTGGCGGCGGCCCATTCACGAAGATCGAGTCGTTGTTGTAACCAACCGAAATCCCCCCTGGTCCGGTGACATTGAAGATTAACGAAGGCGTGTTTGTCTGCGAGCTCACTGTTGGCTGCAACTGGGTGGACAACGAATTATTGAACACAGATCCGACAGCGGTAAAACTGCTGGTTGCAAATTGCACTATTCCGGTAACGGACGGGGACTGAAAGATGTAGCCAGACGGAGTACAACCATTGTTGAAAACGGAGGTGGCGCCAAAAAAGACTGAAACGCATGGATGTCCAATCGTGTCCATGATGATTGGAAGGGAGGGTTCGCCCAGCTCGATTGACATGTTCCCACTCCCCCCGACGCTAATAAAGGGAGTGAAACCGCCGTTGTAATGGTCTTCTATGACTTTGAAACTCCCGCCCGAATTGTTTCCCAAAAAAATGAATCCACCACCTGTATTGTAGGCTTTCCTTATCGTGACATCGCCGCAACTGTTGCAAAAAAATGGAGTGTTGTGGGTCGAACCATCGAGGGAACTAGTCCCGATGCCGAAGCTGACCTTATCCATTACCACACCGGACACGGATTGACCGCTTACACCACGAAGGATCAAACCAAAGCCCATCCTGTCGAGACTGGCAGTGCTAGTTGTCCACTTCACATCCTTAAAGGCGATATTAAAACCGTTTTCCGCGAGCATGGAAAGTGCACCATTTGACACGGCACTCTCAAAGAAGATGCCCTCCATCGTGGAACCAAACGTGCTGTCCAGGTATATTCCGGGGACGGATTCAACTACCCATATCTTCGGGTAGTTACCCCAGGTGTTTGGACCGCCACCTCCCGCGCCTCCTGTTGCCGTTAAACGGTCGCCCGTATATCGAAGACCGCTGCCCTTTAGCGCGATAGTTTCATGGAGATACAATGTGCCACTTTGCACGATTGAAAGAAGGTAGGGAGTCAGGTCAACGTAGTTGTTGATGACGAAATAATTTGATAGTGACGGGTCAACAGGAATAAAGAGCGCTCCTAGCCCATTCGCCGCTATCGCTGCGGCAACCAGTCCAGGCCCAGCGTCTAGCCGAATGCCCGCTCCCGAGACAGTGGCGCCCGCGTTGGCGTTCAACGTAAGAGTGGTCGTGCCCGCGCCGGACAAAATCGTGGTTGAAAGATTGTTGTTTGCTCCCACCGTTGGAGGTGTCGTTGGAATCCAGGAAGGAAAACTCATGTTACTCATCAGATCGGTTCCGAAATCATCAAGGGTCGTATCTGTTATGGCTATGGACGCGCCCTGTCCCTGTGGTCGAGTTACAGCAAATCTGGTTTCGGCCCCGCTAGCTCCCGCGTAGATATAATAAAGCCAAGCGTTGCTGACCGCAGTCCAAGAAAGATGATTGGCCGCGAAGAAAGTCACGGTCCCGCCAGTACAACTGGCAACCGCTCCATTTCCAGTGTTGATCGCCGTATCGGTAAATGTGAAATGTGTGGCGTCCGTCGCTGTAACTGTCCGCCAGCCACGGAAACTTGAATCTGTTGGACTGCCTGGAGCGCCTCCGATATAAGCCTCGGCCCCCGCGCCGCCAACCAATAGAGGTGTGGGTGCAGCGGTCGTACACGTCACAGCAACGCCCGAGCGAGTACAGGAGGTTAAATTGACAGTCACCGCACCCCGTGCCGCTAATCCGGTCGTGGTGCAAACCTCGGAAGAAGCCGCAGTGTAGCCACCGCCGGTAGTACGGGCGATGATTTTGTAGCAGGTGGTTGTGGAGCCGGCAGCACTCGGAGTGGTAAGACCTGTTCCTGTGCCCATGGTGGCTAGGACATTCGTGACTGCGAGTCCTGTTGGGACAGTCAATCCCGATGCCGAACCAGCGCCGTAGACGACGACCCCATCTCCGTTAATGAAGGTGCTTGCTGAAGAAATCGTGGCGACAGCGGAACCCGAAGTCATGTTTGCCGTAAGGCCCCCTGCGCAGGGTGTGGCATTCCTGTCGCAAGCGCGAGCACCGAATCTCGTGATGTCTATATAGGGATTTGGTCCCTTAAAATGCACATCGATATCTAGCCCCAGCGGATTCGGCGTGGTCACCGGACTCGTCAAGACGCCAGGATTACCGCCTGGACCAATCTTTACCCACGCTCCTCCAACGCAACCATAAATATCCCCTGTGCTTCGATTCAATGCTTCTTGATAATCACCACACCCTCCCGTTGGAGCACCGGGAAAGACGACACGCTGCGGAGGATAGGAACCTTGCGCATACGCGAGAGCCGCAGAGAACAAAGTAATAACAGCCCCCACCAATGTGTCTTTCAAGCGCATGGTCAGTTGATCGTTTCCGCTACAAGTTGCCGGTTAGACCAAGAATTGCTGCCGCTGGCCACGGTAAATGCACCGGTAATCTGCAAAAAGTTCTGCGCAGTAGAATCGATGGCGCTTGGCGTACCGGTTTGCGTCGCGGTGTTGTTGTCGCAGAACACGGTATCAGCCGCTGAGATGGACGCAGCGAGATCGATGTTCATGCATCCGTGCGCTTCCACGGCTAGCGCAGCCCCCGCTGTCTGCACGGTTAGATACAGTGGCAACTGAATCGCATTGTTCGTCACCTGAATGGTGCCGAGAGCACCCGATGTGATCGTCGCCGCTGTGAGCACATTTCCGCTGCCGCAACCAGAGACGGAGCAGATCTTGACCTTGATGGTCATCGCCGTAGTGCTGGCCGCCGGCGTCGAGTAGATACTGTTCGCAATTATCCGCAGCGAACGGCCAACGCGATTGAGTGTGCCCGCAGGAATCGTGCAGGCCATGAGAGTTTGATCGGTCGCGACGTTGGCGGTAACCGTGACCGGCGTAACGTTCACACAATTCCATGCACCACTAAAAGACATCGTGCCATTGTTGTTTGAGTTAAAACTCCAATTGTGAATACTTGAATCTTCAAACAAGATACCTGTTGAACTGACACCCGTCGGAGGGGCGATTTCTTGGGTTGTCTGGAATGTAGTAGAACCCATACTGAGCGTACCGCCAACAGAAACCCCGCCAGACGATAGAGTAAGAACCTGCGCCCCAGCAACGGCTAATGTCAGGAGTCCTCCTGCATCATGCATTCCAGTCCCTGATTGAGTGGAAAAGCTATAAGAGGGGGCCGCGTTACTGCCAAATGGAGCCAATATTGGGAAAGTTGGAGTGCCGCCCGCTGCGGCCCATGTCGTACAGGCGTTTCCTGAGACTGCCGTGCAGACGCGACTTGCTGCGGTAGTTACGTTGTAGTAGCTGAACCCGACCCATCCGCCACTGATTTCAGCGTCGGCATAGGCCACCACAGGATTTATCTGCGTCGGTGTCGTCGGTACGGTGATGATGATCGCCGGAGGCGTGATATTGGCAGTCTGCGACGAGCCGGTGATGAAGAACTGCTTTATGAAACACCCGGTTGTCACCGTGACGGCGCTATTCGGACAGACCGAGATATTCCAAAAACTAGGAGATGGATTGATGGTGTTATTATCCGGAAGCGACTGCGTGGCACTGCCTGAGCCGTTTAGCGCGCCGGTGAAGCTGCGCGCGAGGTTCCCACCAGGCCAACTTGCATTACGGTCGCCAACAAACAATGCCGTGTATGTTCCGTTGGCCCAGGTTTGTGAACCGGCATCCGTGACGTTGATCGTAACGCTGGTAGATTGCGCCTGAGCACTGGCCGCAGCCGCGAGCAGAACAAGAATAGCCGAGATTCTTTTCATCGCAGTCCTCACTTTACAATGGCCACTTGGATGTAGCTGGCTACCGCCGTGTGGAAGTTACTGGTTGCTTTGGCGGTAGTCGCACCCGTGTCCCAAACGTTCACGGTGAAGGTGACGACCGCACCGTTCGCGTAGGTAGTCTTCGACCACGCGGTGTCTTGACAACTTCCAATGTTGTTCAACGGCTGCATTTCCATCTGTGCCCAGGAAGTGGTCCCGTCGCTCAACGTGCATTCGCCGTTTACTCCTCCGGAGAAGAAATAGTTGTACGTCACCTGGGCTCGCCACGGACCTCCCGAAGCAGGCATGGTCACCGCAACGCTGTCGATGGTCGTCAGCGTGTTTGCCGATACCGCGACATCTCCCGCCAAGTTCTGGTTGGTGAACACCTGCACGGTAGTGGTGGCCGCCGCAGTACAGATGGGCGTGAAGCCGGCGTTCAGTCCTTGCGCGAAGGTGTTCCCCGTGCAGTTGGAGGTCGTCGCCGGCAACTGTGCCCCGGTCGCAACTCCGCCGAGATCGGTAAAGGCGGGCTGCACTATGCCGAACTTTCCAGTTGTGTTTAGAGATGTGAGGAAACGATTTGCTATCGCGGGTTGGGTAAACACTCCTCCTAGACTTACCGGCGATGGATAAGGCAGATCCCTTCCTACGATCTGTCGAACGGTCATTGGGCCAAAGGTCGGAGTGATCGGAGCCAAGTTCGTGACTTCAAACACAGCGGCAATCCCGTTGGCAAGCGCGCAACCGGAACAAGCCGCGATCGTGTTGCTGAAGGTAGTTGCCCCACCGACGATGTTGGTTGCTGCCAGCACGGTGAGCTGCGTCCCTTGTCCCGCGTTGTTGACTACGTAGGTGAGTGGGACGAAGACATCGCCGACCGAATCCGTGAACGTCGCAACGGGGAGAGGACCCGGCAGTCCGCTTAGGGAAGTTTGCCCTGACATGATTACTGCAACCAGAGTTCGGCCCGCGGTGGGGGTGAATCCAATCGCTAGATTGGTAAAACTACTCCACGCGCCAGACTGGATAACGGAGTCATGAGTCACCACTGGAGCAGAGCCATTGGAGGTTAACAGCACCAAGGCCGCCGACCAATTCGGACTGGTGGTACCGATTGCCCCCGAAGCCGTGGCGGGAGTCACGCCGGAAACGTTTTTGTAGAACCACTCTTGCGTGGCGTTGTTGTTAACCGAAGCGGTCCAAGAAACATCAGGCGTGAAATTCGGAGCGTTGCCCCCACCGTCTCGGACTGTGAACAGCAGGGCTGCATCGCCGGAATGGACGGGAGTGCCGCTAGTGATGGAGATGGGAGAAGCCGTCCCGGTGGCTGTGGTGACTGCGATGTCTAGAAGGTCGGTAGCAGTGCCCGAAGGCCCGGCATAGAACGTGTTGGCGCTCTGGCTGATCGCGGTATAAGTGATCGCCGGCGTAGTGGTGGGCGTCGCTACGTTGGTAGTGAATAAGGGCGCGAACCCCCCGTTGCTGACACTGGTAACTGTGCCTCCCGTGCCTCCATTGATCGGCAGCAAGACCGCAAAAGCGGAAATCTGTGTGCTGAGGTTCACGGAAGCGCCGGTAACCGTGAACAGCACCGCCGTCGAGAAGGAGAAGACGGTGGTCTGATCGGTGATCGCGAACCGATAGCCGCATCCGATCTGGTCGATTCCGTTCACGTCGAAAAACTTCTGGACGAACGTGCCAAACCCGTCAAGCCCGCTAATCGTGACCGTCCGGGGAACCGGCGAGCCCCGTATAGTGGGTTGCTGATTCCCGGGACAGACCAGCGTTGCAAAGCCGGTACCGAATTGATAAAGCGTTCCGCGAGGATCCGTGATTGTGGCAGTCACAACGGTCTGCTGCGCACGGCTGGCCGCCGCACCGCCAAGAAGAATCAGAAAAGCTAGAATGACTCGTTTCATCGTTATTTCTTCACGCGTTGTAAGTAAGAATGCAACTCGCCGCAACTGGTGAACCGCTCGATGGAGCAGAATTCAAAGTGATATCCAATTTCGTTGGGTCAGCGTTAAGAGTGATTGTTCCACCGACACTGGTAACAACAACACTTTGTAGACCTACCGGAAGGTTGTGGAGGAACTTAAATCCGATTGGAGTTTTTTTCATATCCACGGTTATGGTTGTGCTGGTTCCGTCTCCGTAGATATTGATGTCGAAAACAGTTTCGTCGGCTGTGTCACCATTCCTTTTGAACGTCAACATTCTCTATCTCCTTTTAGAGTTGCAAGTAACTCACCAAAATGGCATCTGCGCTCGTATCGGCGTCAACAAAGAGCGTCGAAAGGTCGATCGGACCGGCACTTACGTTGCTCTGAAAAATGAATGAGTCGAGCGTCGCTGGAGTCGCGAGGGGTTTCTGAAGAACCCTAAGAACATTGGCAAGGGTCGCTTTTACAAGCCCAGAAACACCGATGTACATTTGCTGACCCACTTGCCCAGCAATCGTGGAGATGTACACAGCATTGCAGTTGATTACTGTAGAGGAAAACCGCACCGGCGTTCCCGCAGCCGCCACAGTGACTTTTCCGAGAGAAATTAAGGACATTTTTATCTCCTGTTCCGTTTCCGTTTGCCGTCGTGAGCCTTGCGCAACGCGCGCACGGAATGTTCAAGGTGCCGGCGCGCGGCATTCATGCGGTGAGGGTCGGAGCGAATGGCTTCGGCATCCGCCAGGGTCCGCGCGTCATCCTTGCCGCGGTAGTCGTCGCGCTCCTTGGCTTCGCTCTTGGAACTCCGCGGTGCTGCTGGTGTGGGTGCGCTCATTGCTCATCTCCTGCCGCTTCTCTTGCTCCGACGTTTGTGAATGTAGCGTCCTCCGCCTCTCAGACGGCCACTTCTCTCCATCGACAGACTGGTCGCCACTGCTTGATCTTGCGGTACTCCTTCATGCCGAAGGAGTGAAATCTTTTCAGAAACTCTCTTATTCCTTTTCTTCTTACGCATGGCGCGTCAACTCCGCCAGCCTTTTAGATAAAATGAATTCCACGACAAGTTCCACGGTTTCTGGTCTTTTCCTGACGGCAAGCTGTAAATCATAGCGTTCTGCTTCTGTGAGTTTAACTGCTGTCATTTTACTCATTGAATCTCTCCAAGCATTTCCTGGAAGTCCGCTCGATGCCGCTCAATTCGGTCCCGTTCCGCGTCGGATAGATTCCTGTTTTCAAGAGCTTTGTCATCGTCTTCGATGGTCTTCTTGAGCATCTCGTACCGCATGATTTTGTTTGTGCCCGTTAGGTTTGGTTTCGGCGTCTTAGATGGACCGCGCCCGCGCGCGCTGGGTGGCATCAAAGCAGCAGGCTTCTCCGTTTCGACCATTCGCGTGATGCGCTCGAGAAACTTCGGCGAAGTCAGATACCGGCGGACTGCGTTTTGGACCATGGGGACGGCCAGCATGGACGGCGACGGTATCTGCCCATGGAAAATGTCTCGGAGAATCCAGTAGCCCATGAGCGTGTGCCCAGCCACGCCTAGTCGTTCGGCTTGCTTCGTTACCTTCTCTTCGACAAACTTCGGCACATCGAAAGGCACGATGTCAGCAGGCTCTTTCATTTTCGGTGCGCCCGGAGGTTTGAATTCCGGCGTGGCCTTCGGAACTGGTGCAGGCGGTAGATGCGGTTCCGGCCTGGTGCCTGGCCGAGGAGGAATCACCGGGGCTTCCGGCGCCGTCGCGCTGGAAGGCATTTCGCTCAGTTGCTTGACCAGCGAGCGCAATCTTCCGACCGACTGAATGTCGGGGTTGAACTTGGCGTAGCGCCCCATGGCGTCAATGACACGCGCGCCTTCCGCCCCTTTCAGCAGGTTGATGCGCGTGTCGGAATTCACCGAGTTCTTCAGCTTCCCGAGAGCTCCGCTGGGGTCGTAGAAGTCCCCGAGGAACTGCGACCAGTCGGATTTCAGCCGGTTGTAGACCGGTAGTTGCTCCGGATTGTTGGCTTTGATGGTGCGTTCGATTTCAGCCTCGCCGGCCTTCTTGACGTGCTCGAGCGCCTTCCAGATGTCCCCGGAAGGGAATTTCCCGCCATACATCTTCTTCTGGATCTCCGTCACGTAGCCGCGGATGTCGTCGATCGGCAGGGTGGTTTCAGCGAGCGGCATGCGGCCGGTTTCCGATACCCCGGCTTCTTCGAGGGACCGCAGCACGCGGCTTCTGGTTTCTTCGGACATGAAGCGCGAGCCGATGATATCCTTCACGTCGATACCAGCGCCGCCCTTGAAAACCGCGGCACTCTCGAGCAGCGGGTCTTCGCCTTCCTTCAGGATGTTCCGGAAGATGGCGATGTTCTCTGGAGATCCCTTCAGAATCGAATCCTCCGCCTCCTGGACGGCTGCTTGCACGGGCGTGAAGTTTCCTTCGACATTGCCCATGGCTTGCCGCCAAGCGCCCCAGCGTGCGTCGTAGGCTGTTCTAACGGACTGCGCCAGTTTCGGTACCCCTTCGGCGATCTTGTCGGCCATGCCCGCAAGCCGCTGATACACCGGACCGCCCCGCGGTGCTGCCGTGGTTAGCGTCTTGCGCTTCACCTCCGCGGCCGTCGCGCGTCCAGCAGCCGTCTCTTCCCCTGGCCGGTTGAAGGCGCTGATTTCCCGTTCGTGCTGGCGTTGCAGTTCGGCCACCTTGTTCTTGTAGGCTTCCGCATCCTTGGCCAGTTTCGCGGCGTGGTCCTGCTTGATCTGGTCGACCTTCAGGCGGTGGGCACTCTCTTTCTGCAGGTTGTTCGCGCCGGTTTCGGAAACTGCTTTCTGGTGTTCGGCTTCGGCCTCGCGCATGGCCTTGTCGTATTCGGCGATGGCGGTGTTGTGGTCCTGCAGGTTCTTCAGTTGCACTTCGGCCATCTTCGTAGCGTGTTCCGCCCGAGCTCGCTCGATCGCGCGCTCTGGAACCCCCAGAATCTCGCGCAGGCCACTGGTGCCTGCTTCGCCGATTGCCGTTGCCGCCTTGCCGGGAAGGTCTGCAGCGGCAACGCCAGCGCGTGTGCCCATCGGAGTTTCAAGAGCTTGCATGATAGCAAGCGGAGTCATCATTCCCGCGCCACGTGCAAAATGCCCGGATTCGAATTCCTCGCCAGCGCCGGAAAGAATCGGCCCGAGGCCGGGGAGCGCCGAATACACTCCGCGAATCAACCCATGCGCCTTGGTCATCAAATCCGGGCTGTGCTGCTCCTCGTAAGCCTTGTCGATGAGCGCTTGCTGCGCATCAGACATCCCGTGAGCCAGCAAACTTGCGGATTCAATCGGGTGTGCCGCTTCTTCCTTGAGTCCGGAACCGATGGTCTTTATATCCTCTTTCACGCCGCCTTCCGGGCTGAAGCCCATCGAGCCGCGCAACCCCTCACCGAATTCCTGGACGCCACCATTTTCGGCTAGGAGGGCACCGCGAGCTTTAGCCTTTTCCAGGTTCGTGCGTGGAATGGCCCACATTCGCCCATCAGGCATCTTGACGCGCACTGTGTCTTGCTCGGGCATATTACGGAACCGCCGGCGCGGGCTTCCCTCCTAAGTCACTGAGGTCGTTATCTTTCTTCGTTGTCTCACCTTGTTTCCGTATCCACGGCGGAATGGGCTTATTGGGATAGCTGTACTGCCATGCCTGCTCCGCTGCTTGGCGCTTCCCTTCGTAGTTGTCGCGCACCACTTCGAGGATTTGCTGCACTTGATCTTGTGGCAGTAAGCCGGTCGCGGCCATGGTGGCCCAGCGCTGAATCTGCTGGCCGTAACTGCCTGCTTTGGCTTCCTGCATGATCTCCGCCTGAGTCATTCTTCCAGCGCCTTGCACCATGGAGCGCACCGCGGCGTAGACGAGTGCGAGGTGAGCTCGCGGGTTCTGAGACTTCGCGCCTTGCTCGGCGGTCTGCAAAACCGCGTAGGCGTCGCGCGCCGCAGCCGACGCTTTTACGGCGTCTTTCTCGATGGCCGTCTCTCCCTTGTGGCCTATGGGATGGGCACCAGGAGGAATCTTGGAATCATCAGTGCCGGGAACCGACCCAGCCGTTGCGCGTGTTCCCGGAGGCACCGGCCTGGTGATCGTGGTCTTCGGAACCATGTAGACGTTGCCGTCCACATCCGTGGCAATCTGCCAGCCTTCAGTTTCCTTCGGCATCATCCCCGGTACCACTACGTTCGGAGTCATCTTCACGAAGTTTCCGAGTCCGTCATACATCGGCCGCGAGTATCCCGTGACGCTGTTCTTGTCCGGCACGAAGTCGCCTTTAACGAGCCGTCCGGTAACGGTCTGGTGCGTCGCGGAAGTGCCCATCAGCGCGTTGGCCTTCTCCAAAGCCTTCTCGGGGTCTTCGCCGGCGTCGATCGAGTCGGCATAACCCTGCAAGGCCGCTTTGTATTCCTTCGGCGCACCGTCCGCTAATTTCTGGATTTGCGCTTTTGCGGCGTTCTTGTCCATGCCAGGAACTAGCGGTTGTGAAGCGTACTTCCCGCCTTTGAAGGTGATGCCAGCCGAACCCCCGCCCGGAGTGGAAATAATCCCTTCTGGTTTCCCCTGCTGCAGTTCTTCGAGACGCAATTTCAGTTCTTGCAGTTGAAGCGGCCCGAGCAGTTCTTCGAGTTTAGCGCGCGCGGCCGCCATCTTGATGGCTTGCTCGCGCTGACGCCAGTCGAGAGCAATATCGTGCCCTTGGCCGATCTGGCTGCCGAATTCTCCGAGGCTGCGTCCGAGCCAGCTCATGCGTAAATATCCGTAGGAATCTGAAAGTCTCCCGTGATTCCAGGCACCGTGATGTCACCACCGCCACTCGAACCGGCTCCCTGCGGAAACAGCACGTTCATAAAATCACCAGGACCGGAGAAGTCCGAACCAGTTGGACCGCCTTTGTTCAAAAGAGCTAGCAGAGGCGCAAGGTTAGTGTTCTGCGGCATACCGGCGAGGATGGTCTTGGCATATTCGAGCGGCAATCCAAGCCGGGTTAGTACCAGTTGCAGTGCGGTGTTCTGGTTCTGCTGCTGGAAAGGGGCGAGGGCTGTCGCGAGTTCGGTCGCCTGGATCCCAGGAGCTTGCGCTAGTCCTCGTTCCGCGAGGTTACCGCTGACCTGATTGGTGACATCCTGCACGAGTCCCGCATTGAGCGGCTGTGTGGCCGCGCGCACCTCAGAGGAGAGCTTGGTCGGGTCGGCCAGCGTGGCTTCGGCCTTCTTCAGCTTATCGAGTTCGGAGGAACGCGAGCGTTCATTCAGGATGTTGCCGACGAGCCCCGCTCCGGTCATGCCCACTTCCCCGGCCTTCAGCAAACTCTGGCCGCCAGATCCTTTAAGGAATGTTCCGAGTTGTGCAAGCGTTTCCATTTTTTCCGTCCTAACGATACAGGAACGATGTAACGAAATCACTTAGTGCGGTTGGCTGTCCCCCAGGATTTGGGTTTGTGTCGGTCCCCGCCGGTTTGAAGTTGCTGGTTGAGCTCGCTTGTGCTCCTGGTGTTCCGCTCACTGGCCCGTCCGCCGAGATTCCAAACGCTTTCTTGATGGCGTCCTGCGCCGCCCCGCTCGAGCCCGACTGTCCGGACGTGCCGGCGAGCAACTGTGCAATCTGCGCGACGTATTCCGGATTAGCTAGGCCCGAGGTGGACGCCAGAATGTTAGGCACCTGTCCGCCGATGGCCGCCTTTTCGGCGTTCTGCGTCGCAGTGTTCTGCATCGCGGTCACCGCCGGAGGCGTTACCGCAGGCTTGGGTGCCGAGGGCCGGTTGGCAAGCGACAGTCCGAGACTGGTGCCCGTGCCAGCCAGCGAAGCGATCGTGGTAATCAGCGCGATTGTCGCGGGGTCGCATCGGTCAATGGGACCGCTATAGTCGTAGCTCTCCCGATCGAGAATCGCTCCCGTCTCGATATCCCACGTCACTCTGGTATTCACTCGCACTCAGTACCTCGCGGCCTGATCCAGTCGCCCACCCACACAGGTAATGACATACGGAAACACGATGGCCCCGGTCCTCCTGGCGATACGCAAGAGTTTTGCCTGCGCGGGATTATCTTGCCGTACATGTGTCATCCAGCCGGTGTAGCCACGCGCCAGGCAATCGCGCAGAAAGACGCGGAAGAGACGTGGCAGCACAACCGCATGTTTGTCGGCGGCCTTTACGACCATAACCATCACGACTCCCTGAACGGCTCCAGCAAGGATGTATCCGCGAATCACGCCGTCTAACAATGCTACCCAGGTCCAATGGCAGTCATAATTCCAATCGTCGGGGAACCCTTCACGAAGGTCCACGGGGATGCTCTCCCCGCGCTCGAGATTTCGCACCTCAACTTGCTCTAGCGCAATCATCTATACACCTACCACCACGCCGCTCGGCCGCGGCTCGATTTCGAAGGTGTGGCCGTCGATTTCGCAGTGAATCGAACCGGCAATCACTGCGGCAAAGCGTTTTCCGCTCAGAGCGATAGCGGCATCGATGTCGAAGTCCTGATTGGCGGGAACATAGAACTTCATGGTCTGCTGCGCTACGCCATTGCGGTACGGAGTCACGGTTACGATTCCCGAGGCGCCGCTGTTGATCAGCGCGAGGAACAGGCTGCGTACAAAGATTCTCTGGTTGACATCCTGCGAGGCCGCTTCCGGAGTCTTTAAATTCCAAAGCACGTTCGAGGGAGTTCTGACACCGGTTGCGCCGGTATCCCACTGCACGTCGCCAGCCTGCCAGCGCGATAGCAAACCGTCGGAGAATCCACCAAAAATGGTGACGGGATTCGCCGACACCGTCTTGAATTGCGCTATCGTGGAAATCGGGAACGGCAAGTCCGCGATGACCCAGGCCTTGAGCACCAGGTCGTAGCAGAATAGGCGCGTCAACTGCCCGTTGGAATTTCCAATCGGCGCGGCCATCACGTACATCGGTGGATTGGCGGTTTGTGCTGCCCAGGAAAGTGAAACGGAGTTCGAATCCACGACGGTAATATCGGCAAAGACGTTGTCGTTCGTGGGAAAGAGATACGGCCGAATCTGTTCGCTGATGAGCGTATCCTGCACGCCGTTGAATACCGCCATTCCTAGATGCGTGTAGCGCGTGACGCCAAACCCGGGAACGAATTGAATCGTCCGCGGCGCGGTACAGCCCATGTCGGAAGAGACCGCCTGAATGGCGAAGTTCGAAGCGCCGAAAACGCCGATAACCTGATACGGCTGGAAGTTCTTGAACACCACCAGGCTTCCCTCGGGCGGGATACCCTGCGCGGTGATGGTGAACTTGGCCATCCCGGTACCTTCCGTGCCATCATCCTTGTCAAAAAACGCTTGATTGACAGGGTTCCAGGAGTTCGGGTTGCCGATCGAGGACATCCGTCCGGAGGTCGGCCCGTCGAGACCCGTAGCGGTATTCGTCGGCGAAGTGTTCTGTACCCACAGCGCTCCGGAATAGATTTCGATGTGCGCCGCTCCAGGCGGTGGAGGTGCCGCACTGTTCAAGAGGGCCGTGATTTGCCAGCGCACACCAGCCGTTCCCGCCGGACTCCCGGCTTCCGAAACCTGCTTGCCGATACTGTCAACACCGCCAGTCGGCCACACCGGTTCCGCCGCGCCGGAATTTCCATTTTGAATGCAAGTAACGTAAATCGCCGGCGATGGTTGCGTTACAGGGATGATGATGTCGCCAATGATGTAGGGTGTCGCCGCCGTCCACGCCGGGAAAGCCGGCGTAAAGGTAGAAATCAGCGGCAGCGAGGTGGTCGTGGAGGTTCCGCCGGAAGACGCCGCCTGACCGATGACCGCGAGGTTCCTGACTTTGTACTGCGTGGTCGAAACGATTGAGATGGTGGGACCGACGTAATTGTAAAGCGCGTTGGTCACGCCTTGAATGAGTACATTCCCGCCGACCTGTGCCGCTACTAGCCCGTGAGGCGTGGCCGTGGTCACCGTGACGACACCAAAAGCATCGACGCTGATCGCAGAAATCACCGCTATCGTCGCCGGGTTTACTGGCGATCCGCTAGCATCGGCGAATATCTGCGGCGGGAAGCCGTTGCCGAGTGCGATGATCGCGCGGTTCGTGAACTGCTTGAATTGCGGGATGAACGACACATTCCCAGGAATACCGCCCGATGGCGTTGAGCCTCCGCCGCTGGCACCGCCGCCACCGCTACCACCACCGCCTCCAGAACCGCCACCACCGCCGCCATCCGGAAGTAGCAGGACATCGGCTGGGAACAGCGCGACGATGTTCGAATTATTGTAGGACACTGGAAGAATAGCCGGATTCCCTGAAATCACCGGCATTCGGAATAGCGCCGTCTGCTGCGTGGTATCACTTACCGGAGGAGCTACTCCAATCGTGATGGTCCCGCCACTGGTCGTCGAATTAAGCCCAAGCCCTGGGAGGTTGCCGGAGTGGCTTGCAGAAAATGAGGTGGAAGAGGCGATTCCGTATATCTGCCAAGACGCTCCGAACGCGGCATTGGTGCCAGGGGTATATATGACCGTGATCCCAGCCGGGATGTTTGCCGTCGAAGGGACAGTAAACGATGCCGCGTAGAAGGTGATGGTTCCAGTGCTGGGAATGATTTGAAAGACATAGGCAAACGTTACAGCGATCACGGTCCCTGCAGTACTTGTCCCATCATCCACAAATGAAGCGGTCAATGTTCCGGGAACTGCCTGCGGCACGGGAAGATTGGTGCCCACCATCAGAATTTCGGTGTTGGTAACTGTGCCGCGATATACCCGGTAACCGGTAGCGTTCGGAACAACATTCCAAGTCAAGGTATTCTTGTTGTTCAGCGGCGTTACCTGACTGACTTCATTCGAAACGGTGGTCTCTCCGCCGGCGCCGTCGATGGCTGTCACTTTGTAGAAGTACGTCGCCGCAGCCAGAGTTCCACCCGCTGCAGTGGCTACCGTCAAGTTTTGCGGAGCGCCCAGCGGAATGTCCAGAGCCTTCATCAGCGCTAGGTAGTAGCGCGAAACTCCGATGGGAGAGAACAGGAAATTGGCCATGTCCTTGCCGCGGCCGCTTTGCACCGCACCGTTGAAGGCATGAACGAGTTGCGAACCGTCGCAAACGTCCAAAGCACCGCGGCTGGTCAGGATGAGGTTCGAAGCGCGCGGGACGGAGCCCTTCGGTTGCGCGAGCGGCTGGTTCGACGCAACGATGCCTTTGATGTACGGCGATTGCGTGACTGGTTGCACGGCCATTATCGGATAATCAATCCTCCGGCTGGCGTGTTGCCGTAAGTCAAAACTCCAGCGTCACCGCCAACCTGACGCCTTCTGACGATGCCTCTATTCGTTTTACCCCATTCCCTAATTTCATCGCGCATGCTCTTCATAAAAGCGCCTACCGTCGCGGCATCGTGTTCGACGAGTTTGGCCCTGCCGGCAACGTACTGAAACAAAAGTTCCTCCCACCCGCTAGGAGTCGGAAGCGTGCTCATCGACTGCCCTGGCACGTAAGCCGGGGCCATCTGGCGTTTCCCGGAAAAGGCAATGTTCAACTCGCTCGTTGGTGCGGCATTGCTGTGCGCGACGGCTGCGGATCCGCCGAGGCCACGGATGAGGCCAGTCAGCGTGTTACCAACGATTCCCGCATAGGCCATGATTTCGTTGTCGACCTGGACGAAACCAAACGGCAAGGCAAAACCCGCCGCAGCCGTGAGTACGGCACTCGTGTCCGTGGCCAGCATCGGTGCCGCGAGCGTGGTTGACGCGGCAGTTCGAGCCGGCTGGGGGAAGATTTCGATGATATTGCGGTTGTCGGCGATCGAGATGGTAGCCCTGGCGAGCACCGCCGAAGTTACGGTATTCCTGCGGAAGAACGAACCACGGTCGCCACCCAGCATCATGTAGCCGTCGTACCACACGGTCGTAATTTCTTTCCAGGTTCCTGGCAATAAGTAAAGAAGTTGGCCGAGAACGCTCGGCACACCGCAGTAGTCGAGCA
>Ga0137409_10002519_pt1 | contig 19595 bp, 14 predicted proteins | sample CZODoug1_16funga_FD_122059 | JGI IMG/M metagenome (GOLD analysis project Ga0137409, IMG submission 122059) | Vadose zone soil fungal communities from Angelo Coast Range Reserve, California, USA - CZODoug1_16fungal (Hybrid Assembly) | ecosystem: Environmental > Terrestrial > Soil > Vadose zone... | reverse complement strand
TTATAGAAAAGGCGGTAGCAGATATTCCGGTCTTCTGCTCGTACCTGGAGAAGCGGCTAGGATTAACGGAACGCGACCCTCAGCAGTTCGACCCGCGCTGGCTAACGGCCGAAGGGCTAGCCCAATCAAAAGGTGAATTTGAGGACTTCCTTGAACCTGGTACGTGGTCGGTATTCTTGGCGCGCGACCCCGACACCTATGCTAAGACTTCCAAACCAACATCGCCCGAGGACCGCAGCCTTGGCATGGGCATGGGCATGTTTCAGCAAGAGGATTTATTCAACGAGCTCGGGGCAAAGTGGAACGGCCAAAATGCCGCCACGGAAGAGAGTCCAATTATCCCAGGCTTTCCATTATTATCACGCCTTTCCGACATCTCATCAGACGCGGTCTATGAACCAGGCGAGGTTGCCTCGTTTCTAGAGGAACTTCTTCGTGCTCAGCAAATCGTAAAGAAACCCCGCTCCATCCGAGGTTTGGACAATCTGATTCGCATCGCGCGGTGGGCGCAAGAACTGAATGTTGGTATCCATTTCGGTGGCGTGTAACTTGCGATTTGATTCGCAAACTCCTGGAGAGTCGCGATCTCGGAGAAGTGACCAACGTCGCGGTTTAAAAACCGGACACCTCCCTGGCGCTATTCGCCGGCATTTCAAATTGACAGGATCGCTGTTTCCCGGGCAATAGGTCGTGATTACTGATGATTACTGAAAGTGTGGTTGAACCAACTTCGTCAATGAGCGTAACCTGCCATCCAAAGATTCAGCCCATTCACGGGTGGCTGGAACGTTCACTTGTGGCACGCCATCTTCGGGAGCAGCTTCTCGACCTTCTCGAGCAAGTTGCACCCATCTCTTCATGCCATCAATGTATGTGTCGAAGACCTCTCTACTAGTGCGGCAATCTTCCAACGGAATATATGCTGGAGGGATATCGCCCACAACAATCCACATCCATTTGTCCACGTCGGGCCGGGCCGGGGAAATATTGAACAGGAATATTGCGAAAACCTTTCCTACACCACCGGCGAAATAAGAACCAAGTATCGATTCACACCAAGAGAAGGACAGGATGTAGTTCCTGGCCTCTTCAAGCATCTGTTGGAGGAGCGCGGTGTCTTCATCATCGTCACCCGCAATGCGTTCAGCACGGACTACATTACGGACGGGGGCGTCCCCCTCAGGTCCTGAATCTTGTTCTGAAGGCGGCTGGTTTGGGCTCATTTCTAACAGTGCGAATTGTAAGTCAATGTGCTTGGCGATGGAATCCTGCCCGCAAGTCCCGTGTAGTGGGGTTCGCGGAGAAGTGCTGGCCTGTACCCTACATGGACGTCTCTATTGGCTTTTACTCTGTCGCCCGGCCCCGGAGTTTGTCATAGCGGTGCGAGTTGTTCATGGCGTGCCGATGATATGGTCAGATCGTGGAAATCGACAGACCAATCAGAAAATGGTCTGACTGGGAGTGATGACTGGATTTCAGGAGTCTGGCTCAATCCCTATCCGGTCGTTCACTGCTCCGCGGAGCCGCTGTTTGCAGCCAAGATAGCGCATATGTGCTGCAGCACATATGCGCTATTGGACTAAACCGCTAGCGCGGTAGTGGTGGCGCTGCAATCGTGTCGGCTTATCCGGTCATGCTCGTCGCTGTTCCCCTTGAACATCTCCCCACCTCTGAAGGCCTCTTTGCTAAAGCATGGTGCGGCTGCTCACAGCAGCACATTCAAGCTTGCAAAGGAGCTTTCCATGACGTCTCTTCGACAACGCTTTATCGAGGACATGCAGATCCGCAATTTGGCAGTGAACACCCAGGAGTCTTACGTCCTACAGGTCTCACTATTCGCGCGACACTTCCAGAAGTCACCAGAATTGTTGGGACCTGAGCAGATCCGGGCCTACCAGGTCTACTTGACGAATGAAAAGAAACTTTCGACAGGTTCGATCATCGTCGCCATCGCAGCGCTTCGCTTCCTCTACAGAGTCACGCTCAAGAAAGACTGGTCCTTTCGAGATATCATCCCGGCTCCCAAGGTGCCTAAAACATTGCCCATCATCCTCAGCCCGGAGGAAGTCGTTCAGTTCCTAGATTGCGTCAGGAGCAGGAAACATCGCGCCATCTTGACCACCTGCTATGCCGCAGGCCTGCGCATCTCCGAGACCGTCGCGCTCACCCCTGTCGCGATCGACAGCAAGCGCATGGTCTTGCGTGTGGAGCAGGGCAAAGGGAAATCAGATCGCTATGTGATGCTCTCGGCTAAACTGCTCGAGATCCTGCGAGCCTGGTGGCGAGTGGAGAAACCAAAGGACTGGCTTTTTCCAGGCGACTTGCCAGGTCGGCACATCACAAGAAACGCGGTTGAGGATGAGTGCCAGAAGGCCCACCGTATTTGCAAGATTCCTAAACCGATCACACCCCATTCGCTTCGACACGCTTTTGCGGTTCACTTGTTGGAACAAGGCACCGATGTGCGTACCATTCAGCTGCTACTCGGTCATCGCTCCCTGGCCACAACGGCAAAATATCTCCGCATAGCGACCAGCAAAGTCTGCTCGACATCGAGTCCGCTGGATTTGCTGCCGCGTCCTGTCTCGATGGAGAACAAGCCCAAACCACCCCAACACTTCTAACCGCTGGGCGCGATGGATCGCCCGAAGCTGGAAGTGGCGGACATCTTCCGCCGCTACGGCGAAGCTTATCGTCAACAGCATGATGGGTCGCTCTCAACGGCCCAGCGGCGCGTCATGACTGCGATCGAGGTGTGTCGCACCGCAGCTCTCGGCGGTCATCTCGAACGCTGCGACTGCTGTAGTTACGAGCGGCCTTGTTACGACAGCTGTCGGGACCGCCATTGCCCAAAGTGCCAATCCCTCGCGCGTGCCGAGTGGGTCGAGAAGCGAATGGCCGAAGTCCTCCCCACGCACTATTTCCATGTCGTCTTCTCCGTCCCCGAACAGATCGCTTCCATCGCTTACCAGAACAAAAAGGTCGTCTACGACATTCTGTTTCGAGCCGTGGCCGAGACCTTGTCCACCATCGCTGCCGATCCCAAGCATCTGGGAGCCGAAATCGGCTTCTTTGCCGTACTCCATAGTTGGGGACAGAACTTGCTGTTTCATCCCCATCTTCATTGTGTCGTCCCGGGCGGCGGAATCTCACCCGATGGTACCCGGTGGATCTCCTGCCGCCCGCGCTTCTTCTTGCCCGTGCGGGTACTGTCCCGCTTGTTCCGCCGATTGTTCTTGAAGTATCTGCAAGAAGCCTTCGACTCTGGCAAGTTGCGGTTCTTCACTTCGCTTGAGGCCCTACGAGACCCGCAGGCTTTCCAGCGTCATTTGGATCCGGTGCGCAACTTGAAATGGGTCGTCTACGCTAAACCGCCCTTCGCTGGACCACAGCAAGTGGTGAACTACGTCGGCCGCTACACGCACCGGGTGGCCATCTCCAACCATCGGATCGTCGATATCGAAGGCGGTGAAGTGAAATTCACCTGGAGGGACTATCGCGACAACAATCAACAGAAGACCATGACCCTCTCAGCAGACCAATTCATCGGACGATTCCTCCTGCACGTTCTGCCTAGCGGGTTCCACCGCATTCGCTACTACGGATTCCTTGCCAATCCTCATCGCCAAGAGAAGTTGGAGCAGTGCCGCCAACTTCTCGGCATGACCCCGACACGAGAAAGTTCCTCTGACCTCGCAACGCTGGAGGACTACCGTGATCGATACGAGAAACTCACGGGCCGTTCTCTGCGGGAATGCCCCGTTTGCCATCGCGGCCACATGATCCCGGTTGTCGACCTGCTCGGGGTTAGCTCTTCGCCGGTCGTCGAAGACACATCATGATCCAGCACACGCGACTCCCCATCGACCTCGCCCGGAGCTCGAAGCCTTCGAGTCAACGGAATCGTCTTGTCGCACGGAGTTCTGAACCCTTTCCGGCCACCCGACTATCCGGCATTCTGCCTCTGTGCAGCACCGCAGAGCTCTCCCAGCGCAGCCCACCAAGCTCAATCGAACAATTACCCGCAGCTTGCTCTCTGTTTCGCTCCTCCGATTCATCAAACAAAACCCATAGCACACGCACCTTGCAGCGGTTTAGTCCAATCCATTTTTAGCTCACCGGCACGGCTCCGATCACCTTCCCTCCCGGTTTATACCTGCTGTCGCCGTGCCGCCAAGCTAAAAATGCTCTGCATTATGTGTGCCACGAGCACGAAAGGAGAAATGACTGAGTAGTGCGCAACTGCTTGACTGATGAGGGTAGGCCCCGCGGAACCGGCTTATGTACTTACATGACTTAATCAAAGTGAAGTTCGCCTAATGTCCTTCACCACTGCTCAGAGCTGAGCTCACGCGATGTTGAGGTTGACTCCCGCTAGTCCTCAAGGGTCGGCAGCGTCTTCAGAACTTCCGTGGCCTTGGGCCGATGGACTACCGGATCGTCCTTGCGGACTTTTCCGTCGCGGAAGACGAGCACACGCTTAGCGAACTGAGCGATATCATGCTCGTGTGTAACCAATACGATGGTTAATCCTTTGTCGTTCAAGTTCTGAAAGATCTCCATAATCTCGACAGAAGTGCGGCTGTCGAGATTGCCCGTGGGCTCATCGGCCAGCAGGATCGAGGGACGGTTCACCAGTGCGCGTGCGACGGCAACCCGCTGTTGCTGTCCCCCCGACATCTGCGAAGGGAAGTGCTGTGCGCGGTCGGCGAGGCCGACCATCGCCAGCGCCTCCGCGGCACGCTTTTCCCGCTCGCCTTTATCGATCTTTGTGTACAGCGTGGGCAATGCGGTATTTTCAAGGGCGGTGGTGCGCGCCAGTAAATTAAAGCCTTGGAATACAAACCCGATTTTCTGGTTACGGATCAAGGCCAGCGCCCTCTTGTCGTGCTGGGAAACGTCGATACCCTCGAGCAGGTATCGCCCGGAACTGGGTCGGTCGAGACACCCCAGCATATTCATGAACGTCGATTTGCCGCTTCCACTCGCCCCCATGATGGCCACGAACTCTCCCTGCCCAATCACAATGCTGACGCCGCGGAGCGCATGCACGCGCGTTTCACCAAGATCGTAGTACTTGTGGGCGTCTTCCACGCGAATAACAGCGGTTCCGGCGGAGGCAATCGGCGCAGCTTCGGTTTGGTTGACGGCCGGCATCGAATCAATCGTTGACATAGCCCAGATCCATGATCCGCGGAGCGCTAGCGCCTTATCCCCGCGCCTCCCGGAGTCTGCGTTTTCGGCATCACGGAACGAATAATGAGTTCGTCTCCTTCTTTCAGTTCCCCTTTAATAAGCGCGGTCACTTCCGTATAGGAATGGTCCGTTATCCCCAGTGAAACCTTGACGGGCTCCATGGTGTTATCGGTATGCAGCTTCCATGCGACCGCATTCTCTGCTCTCGGAGCACGCGGCAGATTTTGTGTTCCACTACCGGCCAGCGAGCCGTGGTCGTCGCCGGCGCGTTGTTTCTCGTCTCCTTCGATCCCGAATCGCTTATAGAGCGCCAGAACCTCCTCGGGAGCCATTGGAGGCTTGTAGCGCAACGCCGTGTTAGGCAGCTTCAACACATTTTGCGCGGTCGTCACGGGGATGCTCACATATGCCGTCATTCCCGGGAACAGTTTCAACTCCGGATTGTCGAATTCGATGATCGTGTCGTAGGTGACCACGTTTTGCACGGTCGTCGGATTCATTCGGACTTGGCTGACAACTCCGCGAAACGTGTCTTTTGGGAAGGCATCCACCTTGAACGTGACCGCCTTCCCCAGTTTAATGTTGCCAACATCAGACTCGTCCGTCTTGGTGTATACCAGCATCTTTTTCAAATCCTGTGCGATGGTAAAGACCGTTGGCGCTTGCAACGAAGCAGCCACCGTCTGTCCCACGTCCACATTGCGCGCCACCACGGTGCCATCGATCGGAGATCGAATCACCGTATAGTTGAGATTCGTTTGGGCCACTGCCAGAGCCGCGGCTTTTTGGCTGACTTGCGCCTCGGCCTGCGTGACATTTGCGGCCGCTGCGCCGACCGCTGCGTTCGCTGAATCATAGTTGGCTTTGGCGAGGTCCAGTTGCTGCTGGCTCATGATGTTATCCTTCGTGAGCTGAGCGACTCGGTCGTAATCGGCTCTGGTCTGCTGCGAGGAGGCCTTCGCCTTTTCCAGGTTGGCTTTTGCCGCCGCTACGTTGGCTTTGGCATTATCCAAATCGGCGGCAGACTGTAACAGCGCCCCTTGGAACAATGCGGGATCGATCAGTGCGACGACATCGCCCTTGTGGACGCGGGAGTTGAAGTCGACATTCAGCTTCGCGATAGTGCCGGAGACCTGAGATCCAACTTGCACGGTGATCACCGCGTTGATGGTTCCGGTGGCTTCCACGACATCATGGATGTCGCCTCGCTCAACCTTGGCGGTGAAGTGCTGTGGCTGGGCGCTGCGGTTCAGTCCGAAAGCCACAAATGCTCCAGCGAAGACCACAAGACCCGCCACGATGTACCACTTGCTCTTTGCTTTCATCCTTTTTCCCGAGACCCGAGATCCGGCAGGTTCATTCGTATCGCAGTGCTTCGATAGGGTCCAGCAGAGAAGCCTTTCTCGCCGGGTAATACCCAAAAAACACTCCGACAGCAATCGAGAAGACGGCCGCAATCACGACGGACTCAAATGACATTTGCATGGGCCAACGAAGTGTTTGGCCAACCAAATACGACCCAACGACTCCGAACAGCACTCCAGCCGCTCCGCCCACCAGGCTCAGCATGACTGATTCACCTAGGAACTGTAGCTGGATGGCCTCTTCGGTCGCGCCAACCGCCACCCGCACGCCGATCTCGCGGGTCCGCTCGGTTACTGAAACGAGCATGACGTTCATAATCCCGATCCCGCCCACTAACAAGGAAATGGAAGCGATGGCAATCAGAAGAATCGTAAGAGTCCGGCTGGCCTCGAGCTGCGCCTGAATAATGTCCTCGGGATTCCGAATGTTGAAGTCATCTTCCTCTTCGGGGCGCAAGTGATGGCGATCCCGGAGGACCGCTGCTGCCTCCTGGCCCGCCACTTTGACGGCCGCTTGCGATACCGCCGAGCACAGTATGTCGTCCAGCCAGTTAGCCCCTTTGATCTTCTTCTGGCCCGTGGTGTAGGGCATGAGAATGGTATCGTCCTGGTCTTGCCCGGAAACAGATAGCCCCTTCGGATGAAGAGTGGCTACCACCCTACAGGGAACGTCCTTGACGCGTATCACTTTCCCAATGGGGTCCTCGACGCCAAAAAGTTGATCGCGCACGGTGCGACCGATGGCGCAGACGTCCGCGGCTCGGTCCACGTCGTCCTGGGAAAATGCGGCGCCCTGATCCACATACCAGCGCTTTATGTCGAAGTATTCCGGCGAAACGCCTCGGAACCCGGTAAACCAGTTTTGGTTTCCATAGATGATCTGCACCGGTCCATCGACGTTAGGCGAAACGCTCTTGATCAGCGAGACCTGACTCTTTATGGCCACCGCGTCGGCGTATGTCAGAGTTTTTGTCCCGTGCGTGCCAGTGCGCACTCCATTCACGGCGCGTCCGCCCGCCTCTATCCAGACAAAATTATCCCCCAGGTTGTTCAACTGTTGTTCGACCTGGGCTTGTCCGGCTTTGCCGATCGCGACGACGCAGATAACCGCCGCGATCCCGATGGTGATGCCCAGAACCGTCAGCACGCTTCGCATTTTATTCCGAAGCAACGCCACGAGGGCGGATTGAAGCAGCACTGCGTAATTCACATCTCCCTCCCGCAGGATACGAAAGTACACGCATCGTGAAGCTCGATTCTCACGTGAAGTTCATCGATCTCCGCAAACCCCTGACTTTCGTTCACGAAATATATTATGCGGCATCTCTGCACGTTATTGATTCCAAACGCGCCTTTAGTTTTGGCCAGGGACAGCCGCCGAGCTCAATGCCGAGCCAGGGTATTGATCCTTTTGGGTACTTCTCCAACAGCGATCACAGCCACGGCCTTCAAAGATTTCGTGTCGATGGCCGACACCGACCCGGCCCCGGAGTTGGAGACGTAGATAATCTTGCTGTCTGGCGTAAACGTGATCCACTCCGGCACGGCGCCGGTTGGCGAATGTCCCAGTGTCTGAACCACCGGAAGGGCTGAATATCCGGCCAGCTTGAGTTCGGGCAGAGAGTACTTGAAAACCGCATTGGCGAGAGTGCTGTTGACCCACAGCGATTTCCCGTCGGGTGCGACGCCGATGCCATGTGAAGGAGTGCCCGTTCGACCCTCGGCAATCCCGAATCCACCGGGCTGATCCGGCAACTTGATCCTGGCCACTTCGGCGCGCTTCGCGAAATCCACCACTGCAAACCCGTTCAGGCCGGTGAGCTGGACGAAAATGCGGCTTGTCGAACCGTCGGGGTTTGCTTCGAACGCCATGGGCCGCACGGCACTGTCGAATTTAACCTCCCAAACCGCTTGCTCGCTTTGGAGATCAATGATGGTGGCTGCTTGGTTTTCGATCGAACCGCTGACAGCGTACTTGCCATCAGGCGTGACGAATACATTGTGGACGCTCCCGTCCACGGAGATGCTCTTCGATCGCTTCAGCGAAGTTGTGTCGATCACGTCTACGACTCCCGGCTCCGTCCGTATGCCCACCAACACCCGGTCTCCATCTTTAGTAATGGCAATGTTGTTGGGGCGGCCGCTGAGAGACACTTTCCGCAGAATTTCCCCGCTCCTTCGATCTATCACGTCGAGCACGCTCTCCGATTCATTGCTGATGTAGACGCGCGACCCATCGGGAGAGAAAGCGATGCCATGCGGTAATTCTATGCCTCGTATCACCTGCATTATTTTGTTTGTGGCGGGATCAATCACGTCGACCGTATCGCCAGCGCTGTTCGTCACATAGATCCGCGTTATTGCTCCCGGCGAAGACTCAGAAGCAATTCCCGTTCGAACACCACGCACCCATTCAGCGAGGGCAAGCCAGTCAGGGTCGTTCGGTGACGCAAACTGCCTGCCACCGGAATGAAACGGATCTCCTCCCGCTTCGGGAGCTAGAGGATGGATCAAAAGTCTGCTCGAGGCAGGGTCCCCAGGAACAACCAGCTGTAGAGCACCCTGGAAGTTGCGCTGCGATTGCTCGTCGGTCCAATCCGAGCTTCCCGGTGACAACGTCTCGAGATGAAAAACTCTGTTGGATAGAATATGGCAACCGTAGCAGCGGGCGTGTCCCGAGCGCTCCTTTAAGAAGACAGGCTCGACGCTGGTCTTGAATAACTGAAAATCAAGAGCGTCTGTCGCGGCGGGACGAGATCTTGCTTGAGCGGCCGGCGGCGTCTGGTCGCCATGGCGGACCCAGTCGGCAAGCATTTTCCATTCCGGATCGTCCTGCGAAGCCCAGAACTTGCCGCCCGTGTGCAACGGATCGCCGCCCGCCTCTTGCGCCAAAGGATGAAGCAGCAAGTGGCTCTTCAGTGGTTCCGTGGGTGTGACCAGTTGGGAGACAACCTCAAAGTTTCGGCGCGATTGCTCTTCCGTCCACGAGGAACTTCCCGCCGACAGCGGCTCCAACCGCAAGCGCGTGGCTAACATCGAGTGACAGTCGTAGCATCGCACTCCACCTTGCCGTGGCTTAAGGAAGATTGGTTCGATACGAATTCGGTAGGTTTCAAAATCAAGAGACGGCTGCACCTGCCCCGCGCCGCCGGCCGATTGATCGGCACGCGCCAGTGCGCCAAGGTCATGTTTCTGACTCAGGCGATGAACGGTTTCCTGGGGATCTGCTAGGGTGAGACCGCTGAACACTAAAAACGCGCCGCATATGGCCAGGCGTAGACTGGCCGCCTTCATTGCGGTCCTCCCCTAAACTCAAGCCCGCAGCTCGGGGAGGCCAAACTGATCTCCACAACGAGCAGAAAATATTTTCGCTTATTTACCGGGATCATTGAAGGTGAAATCACCCGCGAGGATCTTCTGCATTCGAGCGTTGGCGTATTTCCAGGGATCGCGGGCGTATTCCTCATAGCTGCCCGGCCCGTTGATTCCCGGAACGTCCGGTATCCAATCTTCGGCCAGCAATTTGCCGGGATCGCCATACTTTGCAGCCAGTGCGCGCACATCCGTGTCGTCCAAAGAAGTCATGTGTCCGCGGTGAACGATGATCACCCATTTGCCGGAACTCCGCAAATGCACTTTGTAGGTGATAAAATAATTCTGGATGTGAAAGTCGTGACCGTCAGGAGGGTTAAGCTTCTCCGCAAATTTCTTCCACATTTTTGGCGTGCCTAGTGAACCGGGATCGTGGCCCGATTCAGAAATAGTCTCTTCATTTTCTCTCCTTGAACGCTGAATCTCTACTTTCCTGCACCATAATTACAAGATGCACTTCGGCCACAGCCGCATGCTGGCGCGACAGAGCATAAACCATTCATCGCCATGCGAACTTAAAACAAGATTAATTTCTATTTAGCTGAAAAGTGGCGTAGGACGAAAATTGCTTGAAAACAAGCGCTTTAAATTCATTGCAGGCTGCGCGCGGCAGCTCACCGCCAGCAGGGGCCGTTGACTGGGCGAAGATCGTGACGTAGCATCCGCCGGGTCGAGAGCCGCTTCTTTCAACTAAAGTTTGGGCATCTTCCCATCCTTATCTTCGTCCGGCGAGAGAGAGCGGGCATTGAAAGTACGGCGGCCATACCGTAGCCGAAGTATCGGAACCAAATTTCCGCCGCGCCGTCGCCGCGGGTGTGAAAATTGCCTTAGGGACTGGCGTAGGTCCCTTTCCCCACTGTTCACAGACACAAAAATTTCAATACATGGTCAAGTTGAGGCAATGGATGGGGCCAGAAGTAAATGTGCAATCGTCTAAGGTGAAAAATGTTCAGGCGTGACTTTGGCAAAGCATCTCTCGGCGTGTTTGCTGCGACCGTGCTCGTTAATTCCACCAAAGGTGCGCGAGCCGTGACCAGCAATGATTTCCCCAAGTCCCCTGGCCTCACGGATTACGTTGGCAGATTTGTCGCGACGACAAAATACGAGGATATTCCGCCGGAAGTAATCGAATTGGGCAAGAAGTCCATCCTTGACGGTTTGGGACTAGCGTTGGCCGGTTCCATGGCGGGGACAGGAACCATTTGCCGCCAGTACCTTGAAGATCTCGGTCTCTGCGACGGAAAAGCCACCATCATCGGATCGGCGCGGAAAACTTCCCCGCGCTTCGCTGCCTTCGTGAACGCCGTTTCGATTCATGCGGATGATTTCGATGATACGCAGCTCGCCGTTGCCAAGGATCGCGTGTATGGCCTGTTAGTGCATCCCACTGTACCCGTGCTTCCTGCTGCCCTGGCGCTCGCGGAACGCGGGGGCGTGTCCGGCAAAGAGCTAATGCTTGCCTACCATTTGGGAGTCGAAGCGGAATGCAAGATTGCGGAAGCGATTTCGCCGCGCCATTATCAAGATGGATTTCATTCTACGGGAACATGCGGACCGTTTGGCTCCGCGGCGGCCTGCGCGAAGCTGCTTCGCTTCGATCTTTCAAAAACGCTAAACGTGTTCGGTCTGGCTGCCAGTCAGTCCGGGGGCCTGAGAGAAAACTTTGGCACCATGACCAAGCCTTTCCAGGCCGGACGCGCAGCAGAAAGCGGGCTGGAATCGGCTGAACTTGTGGCACTCGGCTGGTCCGCAGCGGAGCAAATTCTGGAAGCGGATCGCGGATTCTTCCATGCTTTCGGAGGATCGTATGATCCGGCGGCGATTATGGGCCGTCTGGGAAAACCTTGGACGTTCGTCTCCCCCGGGATCTCCTTAAAGCCTTATCCATCGGGCTCCCTCGCACATCCTGCAATGACCGAGCTAGCGTATCTGATCGAAACCAACAATATTCAAGCAACTCAAGTCGAAAAGATCGACGTCGGTGCTAATCACAACATGACGACAACTCTTCTCCACCACCAGCCAAAGACCGGACTGGAAGCCAAGTTCAGCATGGAATTCTGCATGGCAATTCTTCTACTTGAGCGAAAGGCGGGGTTGGGCGAGTTCTCGGACAAAGTAGTTCAGCGCGCCGACGTTCAGGAGATGATCCGCAGGGTAAACTTTTACGTAGATCCAGAGGCTGAGAGCGCCGGTTACGACAAAATGACCTCCCTGCTGAAAATCCATTTGAAGGACGGCCGAATCATCACCGGCCGAGCTGATTTTGGCAAGGGCAGCCCTGCGAATCCTATGACTTTTGAAGAAGCAGCGGCAAAATTCAGGGGATGCGCCGAATTCGTAGACTGGCCTGGCGTCAAGACCGAAAAAATAATCGCTTTCGTCCGCGCCCTGGATACTGCCCCGGATGTAAGTGCTCTTTCATCGTTACTGGCAGCCGAAAAACGAAAAGGATAGAGTCTGGCGTACATGAACACTTTCGACATCGCAGTTATCGCCGGAGACGGCATCGGGAAAGAGGTGGTGCCCGAAGGAATCCGTGTGCTGGAAGCGGCGGGGCAGCGCTTTGGTTTTCGATTGAACTGGCACGCCTTCGATTGGAGTTGTGAAACTTACGTTAAAACCGGAAAGATGATGCCTGCCGATGGCCTGCAGCAGTTGCGGCCTTTCGACGCTATCTTCCTCGGCGCCGTTGGCCATCCCAGCGTGCCAGATCACGTCTCGCTTTGGGGACTCTTGATCCCCATCCGCCGTACTTTCCGGCAATACGTGAATTTGCGGCCCGTGCGTCTTTTTGCTGGGATTGAGACTCCGCTCAAGAATTGGAAACCCGGCCAGATTGATTTCTGCATCGTCCGGGAGAACAACGAAGGAGAATATTCGAACATTGGCGGGCGTCTCTACGAGGGCACGGAGGAGGAGATGGCCGTTCAACAGACAGTTTTCACGCGGCGGGGCGTAAATCGCGTGATGCGATTTGCTTTCGAATTGGCCCGCAAAAGAAACAAGCATCTGACTTCCGCAACAAAATCAAACGGGATCATTCACACCATGCCGTTCTGGGACGAATGCTTTCATGGAATGGCGGCTGAATTTCCGGATATCCGCACGGACCAATATCACATCGATATCCTGACCGCTCACTTTGTGCGCCATCCGGACTGGTTTGATGTCGTTGTTGGCTCCAATCTTTTCGGTGACATTCTCTCCGACTTGGGCCCTGCCGTGGTCGGATCGATTGGCGTTGCTCCCTCCGCGAATCTCAATCCGGAAAAAGAATTTCCATCCATGTTCGAACCCGTCCACGGCTCGGCCCCCGATATTGCCGGAAAAGGAATAGCCAATCCCATAGGGCAGATTTGGTCGGGCGCCATGATGCTCAGGCAATTGGGCGTTCCGGACGCCGCCGATGCCGTCGAGAATGCGATCGCGAATATTCTGGCGCAATCGAAAGTTCGCACTCCGGATATTGGAGGTATCTCGACGACTAAGGATCTAGGGACGGCTATCGCCCTGCAAGTGAGCACGTAGGAGCAGTCACTTTCTCGGTGCTGGCGTTGTTTCCACAGACCCTTGAGGTTTCAATCGAAACGAAATCAATCTTACTTCCTTGCTGTTTTTATTCTCGAATACACATGCTGCGTGGCCAATCGCAATCCACCTAAAATCGCCGGGACGCAAAGGATTACCCGAGCTCGTCTCGTCTGCAGTTGGCTCTGATGCATCGTCTAGCAAGACGATCAATTCCAGGCGGCCAGCGCCGCCTAAGGTGACTTTCTGGTGGGGCAGCACCCGAACAAGGGTCACGTACGTCTGGTCGGTTTCATATTGGGGCTGTTCTATGTGTGTTTGGTCCGGCGGGGATGCCTGTTCACTGGGGCAGTTCAGCCCCTGGGTGTCAATCAACTTAGCGCAGAGATTGCGACCTCCTTGCTGACGGAAAAGGAGCTCTACGGTGACGTTGCGGTATGCGGTGTCGCCCTCGATCGACGTCGAATGCACATAGCCGCTGGACTGAAGCCGCACTTGACCCTCGGAGAGTCTCTGTCGTACGTCCGGTTTCCCGGGTGCCTCGACAACGACTTCAGAATTGCTCATCATGATGCTAATCGCGTCAAATTCATGCCGGTGCAACTGCACGGAATCGTGAGGGGCGACTTCGACCTCGTACACGTTCACGTATTCGTTGTGCAATGCAAGATGATGATGAGGCTCGGAAGCCAGCGGGATAACGGTCGGCATTTGCGCGAAGATCGGCAAGAGAAGACAACACATCGTGAGTAATAACTCCGTTTTCGCTTTCACGAAGGTTTTTCCATTGAAAGAGTAAGTCTGCACTTTTTGCTCAAGAACGCACTTTTATCATAACTCACCTGTTGGAGTTGAGAGCTAGGTGCCGGCGTACTGGCGTTCGGGAATCTCTGGTCAGAACGGGCTCGAATGAGCAGATACCGGAAGGCTCGCCAAGGTCAACCCTTGACCGATCCGCAGCGCGCGAGTGAAGGCTTCCTTGCCTCCATCGGCGGCCCGAAAGGGTATGGACTGGCTCTGATGTTTGGTTTGCTGGACGGAAAATCGAACGGAGCTGTCTCGACATGGGGTACGAAAGGCCGGTGCATTTCCTGGATCAGGTAAATATAGCGAGCGTGCAACGAAAGATGATCTTAGGCGACAACGCCGCACGAATCCTCAAGCTCTGACCAAACAACAAGCATTGGCGGCAGTTCCGCCACGGATCGGATTATGCTGTGCTTCGCCATAATGAATACTGCTTCTGCGCTTCGTTTTCGTAGTTCATGACGATCAGCCGTGGGAATTAGTTCCATCTAGCAATCACGCGGGCTTTGCCGAGCGATTGGCCAGCTTCCCAGATCCCCGTAGTGGATCGTCACCGCTCACAGGGCGGTGTTTAGCGCCCTCCACTTTCTTCCGCTGCCAGATTCTTTCGCAGAGTGTTGCGGTCTAGCTCGTTTTCCCAACGGGCCACGACGAGAGCGGCAACCGCATTGCCGGTCATGTTAACGGCAGCGCGGCACATGCTGAGGAAACGATCGATGCCGAGAATCAGCCCCATTCCGGCAACGGGTATGGTTGGGATCACCATCATGGTGGCGACGAGCGCGATGAAGGCGGCTCCTTGCACGCCGCTCGCGCCTTTGGAGGTGAGCACCGCGACGCCCAGGAGCGTGAATTGCTGGGCCAGTGTTAGATGCGTGTTGGTCGCCTGAGCCACGAATAACGCGGCAAGAGTCATGTAGAGGCTCGTGCCGTCGGCATTGAAGGTGTAACCGGTGGGGACAACCAGGCCGACGAGGGCTTTGGAGCAGCCCAGCTTTTCGAGCTTGGCCATGAGCGAGGGCAACGCGGGTTCCGAGGAACTCGTGGCCAGCACGAGGAGAATTTCTTCACGAAGATACCAGAGGAAGCGCAGGATTCCGAAGCCTGCTACGCGGGCGATACCCCCCAGCACGAGGATGACGAAGAGTATCGATGTAATATAGAGCGTGACCATCAATTTAAGGAGAGGACCCAAGGAAGCCAGACCGTATTTGCCGATGGTGAAGGCCATGGCGCCAAAAGCTCCGATGGGGGCGAAGCGCATCAAGATAGCGACCACGCCGAAGACGACGCGGGTCAGGGCGTCCAAGAGATCGACGAGCGGTTTGCAGCGCGGGCCGGCGAGCGACAAAGCGAAGCCGAACAGAAGACTGACGAGCAGCACTTGTAAAATGTCTCCCCGCGTGAACGCATCTACAACCGTGTTCGGAATGATGTGGGCGAGGAACTCCGTAACACTTTGGGCTTTGGCCTGGCCGGCATATTCGGCCACGGCCTTGGCGTCCAGCGTGGCAGGATCGATGTTAAAACCGCTGCCGGGACGCACCACATGGCCCACGACGAGTCCGATGAGCAGGGCAAGAGTCGAGACTGCTTCGAAATACAGGAGGGCTTTGCCGCCGACACGGCCGACTTTCTTCATGTCCTCCATGCCGGCAATTCCGGTGACCAAGGTACAGAAGATGACCAAGGTGATGATCATGGTGATCAAACGGATAAAGGCATCGCCGAGCGGCTTCATGGCCACGGCGCTAGCGGGGCTGACATGACCGAGGATGATGGCAATGGCGACGCCGAGCAGCACTTGGAAGGAGAGGCCCATGTAGAAGGGCCTCTTGCGCGGAGGTGAAATTGTTTCAGGGGCGGTGGCCGGGAGAAGCATCGCTTGGACTAACTCCTTTGAAGCACAGGGTGGAGCTCGCGGACATCGCACAGAGTCTCCAGAACGAGCAATTTGCCGATAAGAGCCTTCGCGTGACCGGGCGGCAGCGCCGCGAGGACCGTAGACACACCGCTGAGCTTGATCAAGCGGCGCCGGGTCACCATTCTGGAGTCTCTCTCTTCGTGGACATTTTCCTCCGAATGGCGGGTTCCTATCATAATTCCGCAAGAGCTTGGCGGCTGGTCCATGGCGAGCGGGGCAGCATCGAAAGTGCGAGAACTAAGGTTACGTTACGAGTAGTCTGGATACCTGAATTCAGCATTAATTTCTCTTAATCGCAATTAGTCTTCGCACGCCGCCAAAAAATTGGCCAAGTCTCCGCCAACGCTTTCATTACACGGAACAATTCGCTTTTAGCCTCAAATGCGATCCCTCGAATATCGGGCAAGCTGACGTAGCTAAGACACCGTGGCGGGGGCGACGGGACCCAAGCACGCGACCGCCGCGCGACGCGCAGACGTTCTAACTTTGAATGCGATCTCTGTCCGGCCCGACAGAGGCGTCACCGAACCGGTAAGGCAACTTTAAGTTCCTGTCCTTCTAGTTCCTCCTCAGAAACTCCACAATTGCAATCCGAGAGTCTGCCGTCAAGATCGGACACTCGCTTTTATTCAGCTCTTGTCTCGCAAGCTTGGAGATACGGACGCGTGAACCCTCAAGCCGAACTATCGTTCGGTTGCTTCTTCGAGCATCGACCTTCCCAGGGTCCCGCGGGAATAGCATCATGCTCTGTGGATCGAGGGTTGGGGAGGGAATCTGGTTGGGCAAATACACCATCGGGCTAAAGAAGAATTAATACTGTTTTCAGGTATCCGACTTTGATAGTGACATAATCTCGTCCGGATCGGTCCTCCTTGCGCGAGCACCTATGAGCAAGATCAAGCCAGGCAAAGTGCCTTTGGAAGGGGAAAGCATGAGAGATGCTCGAAACAAATGCGGGCCGGAAGAGAACGGCCCGGCAATTCTTTCCCGGCGCAGCCTGCTCGAACTCACGGGCATAGTTGTCGCAACTGTGGCGCTTCCACCCAAGGCGGTGATGGCCAAATCATTCCTCAGCACGGACACAACCGAGCAAGGGGTGAGCCCCGTCACGGACAAGCTCAGCACATACATGAGCGAAGCTAGCGCTCGCGAGCTGCCCGACGAGGTGATTGAGAAAACGAAACAACACATTCTGGACACAGTGGCGGCGATGATTTCGGGTTCGCAGTTAGCACCCGGGCTCGCAGCGCTACAATTCGCCGCCGCCTATGGTGGCAAAGAGGTCGCGACGATACTGGCCTCGAAAATTGTATGTGGCCCGATCGAGGCGGCTCTGACGAATGGGGTGTTGGCTCACGCCGACGAAACCGACGATTCGCACGCACCGTCACAGTCGCATCCGGGGTGTGCGGTAGTGCCTGCCGCCCTTGCGGTTGGGGAGCGGTTCGGCATCAGCGGGACACACTTCTTGCGCGCCGTGACGCTCGGCTACGACGTTGGACCGCGCGTCACGATGACCCTGGGTGGGCAGCAATTCGAATCGGAGAGTCACTGGAGCACGCACAGCATCTCTCCACTCTTCGGCGCGGCGGCGGCCGCCGGCTGCGCGGCGAGCTTAAACGTGGCGCAGATGCGATTTCTCTTGAGCTACACGGCGCATCAATCCTCCGGCCTTGGTGCATGGAACCGTGACACCGAGCACATCCAGAAAGCATTCCACTTTGGCGGCATGACCGCCCGCAGCGGCGTCACTTCTGCCTTGGTCGTTCAGGCCGGATGGACCGGTGTCGAAGACATTTTCTCCGGGAAAGATAATTTCTTTGAGGCGTACAACCCTCATGCCGATCCTTCCGGGCTGGCCGAAAAGCTTGGCGAGCGTTACGAAATTTTGCGGACGAATATCAAGAAATGGCCCGTAGGTTCGCCGATCCAGGCGGCACTCGATGCGCTCGAGATGCTGCGGAAGCAGCACCCCTTCCATTCGAATGAAGTACAGAAGCTCTCCGTGCAACTGGCCACGGATGAGGCAGCGATCGTGAACAACCGCGAGATACCGGACATTTGCCTGCAGCATATGGTCGCGGTGATGGTGATGGACAAGACGGTCACATTCAGTTCGGCACATGACAAAGCGCGCATGAAAGATCCGGCGACGCTCCGGGAGCGCGAAAAGGTGAAATTAATTCCGGATGAGCAGCTAGAGCGCCTCATGCCTTTGCGCGTGGCGATTGTGGAGGTGCAACTGACGGATGGAACGCATCTCACACAGCGAGTTGACAATGTTCGGGGCACGCCCAAGAATCCTATGGCCCAAGACGAAATTGTTGCCAAAGCCCGTGATTTGATAGCGCCGATCCTCGGCACGGCACAATGCGCAAATCTCATTGAGAGAGTGCTAAATCTGGGCAGAGTAAAAGATATCCGAGAACTGCGGCCTCTTCTGCAGCGGTCCTGAGCTAGACAGTTTTTCCGGGGGAATGAAGAATGGTGAGGATTGTAGATATCCGCGAAGCCGTAGTGCCGATCAAATCGGAAATTCGCAACGCGTACATTGATTTCAGCCAAATGACCGTGAGTGTGCTTGCACTGGTTACGGATGTGATGCGCCAGGGCACGCCGGTAGTCGGCTACGGATTCAATTCGAATGGCCGATACGCGCCTAGCGGACTCCTGCGCGACCGCTTTATTCCCCGGCTTAGAGCCGCGGAGCCTGCAACGCTGGTTGACGAAAACGGCGAAAACCTAGATCCGGTTCGAGTCTGGGATGCTGTCATGCGGAATGAGAAACCTGGAGGACACGGCGAAAGATCGGTGGCGGTAGGGGTGCTGGATATGGCCGTGTGGGATGCCGTGGCGAAGATCGCCGGGCTGCCGCTTTTCCGGCTCCTAGCAAACCGTTTTCGTGGGGGACTCTTCGGCAGCAAAGTATTCGTCTATGCGGCAGGTGGCTACTACTATCCAGACAAAGGCTTGCCGGCACTGCAAAATGAGATGCAAGGGTATCTCGATCTTGGATATTCCGTGGTGAAGATTAAGATTGGCGGAGCGCCCCTTTCGGAGGACCTGCAGCGCATTGAAGCCGTACTCAAGATCCTGAAGACTCCGGACCAATTGGCGGTGGATGCCAATGGCCGCTTCGATTTGGAGACGGCGGTCGCCTATGCGCACGCACTCGCCCCGTACGGGCTGCGTTGGTATGAGGAAGCAGGTGATCCGCTCGATTATCAGCTGCAAGCCAAGCTCGCGAATCATTATCCGGGAGCAATGGCAACGGGAGAAAACCTATTCTCCCTGCAGGACGCACGAAATCTCATTCGCTATGCTCAGATGCGATCAGATCGCGACATCTTGCAGTTCGATTGCGCGTTGAGCTACGGACTAGTCGAATACCTTCGAATCCT
>Ga0137409_10002517_pt1 | contig 19610 bp, 10 predicted proteins | sample CZODoug1_16funga_FD_122059 | JGI IMG/M metagenome (GOLD analysis project Ga0137409, IMG submission 122059) | Vadose zone soil fungal communities from Angelo Coast Range Reserve, California, USA - CZODoug1_16fungal (Hybrid Assembly) | ecosystem: Environmental > Terrestrial > Soil > Vadose zone... | reverse complement strand
ACGGATCTGCATCCGCGCGTCACCGGCAAGATTCAGATGGATGGGTTTTCGGTTGAAAAACTGATCTTTCAAAGCTTGCCGGGCGTCTATGTCACTGCGCTCGTTTACGTGCCGGATGATCAGTCCAGGAAGCATCCTGCCGTGCTGGTGCCCGCGGGTCATGCACCCGATGGAAAATTCCACTATCAATCGCTGAGTCAAAGATTGGCGGGGCGAGGGTATGTCGTGATCTCCTGGGATCCCGTTGGGCAGGGTGAGCGTAGCCAGTTCTGGGATGCGACCACGGGTAGGAGTCGCTATAACCTGGTCTGCGGCGAACACGCGGTGATGGGGAACCTGGCCTATCTGGCCGGCGCGAATCTTGCGAGATGGGAGATATGGGATGGCATTCGCGCGGTCGATTATCTGCTCACGCGCCCTGAAGTTGACGGCGAGCGAATCAGCATCACCGGAACGAGCGGCGGCGGTTTCCAGGCTGCGCTGATTGCTGCTGTCGATGAGCGCATTAAAGTGGCTGTGCCTTCGTGTTATATCAGCGCATTGCCGATGAGGATTCATAATCGAATTTTTGCCGACCCCGACAGCGATCCCGAGCAGGATTTGTTTGGCATGATTTCAAATGGCGTGGACCACCCCGGGTTGCTGCTGCTGATGTATCCACGGCCCGTAATGGTGGCAGCCGCGGTGCTCGATTTTTTCCCCATCGAAGGCACGCGCAAGACCGTCCGCGAAGTGCGAAGGCTGTACGAACGTTTCGACCGCGGAGACCGAATTGCCCTGGTCGAAGGCTATCACACCCATCAATTCTCCCCGGAGAACCAGGAAGCTGCACTCGACTTTCTCGACCATTTCAATCAAATGCCGGCTCGACACGGGCTGCCTCCGGTCAAGGAACTCACGGACAAAACCTTGCAGTGCACCCGAACAGGCCAGGTCATGCTCGATTACACAGACGCAAGATCATTGATAGCGGCAATCCGAGAATACTACGACGAGCACAAGACCGGACCGGGACACAGCCTCGCGAAGGAATATTACAGTGACAAATACAGCGGAGTGAAAGCGTGGCACGTAAGCGAATATACCGGCGTCCCGCCCAGGCAAAGGCAGATTACCTGGGAAGCCAGGGAGAGCTCAATTTCAAACGGCGTGACGATTGACCGCTATATGCTGCGCCACAGCAAGCTGCTTGAAATGCCGCTGCTGCACATTCACAAGTCCGCCGCTCGCAAACGGCCATTCCTGTTGTGGTTTCGCGAAAGCGGAAAAGCGACCGCGGACGACTGGCCGGAAATCAAGAAATATGTGGATGAGGGCTACGATATTGTCTCGTTTGACTTTCGCGGCCTCGGGGAGACTCGTATGCCGTACACGGCGGTTTCGCCGGATGATCCGGCGTTGGGTACGCTGGATTTTGATCATGCTTATGTCAATTCCATTTCGGGCGTCTTGGCAAATCATGTATACAACTCTCTTTTGATCGGCAGGCCGTATTTTCTGCAAATGATTGAAGACGCAGAAATCGCCAGTCGATTCTCGCGTGAGAAGCTGGGTGCAAGAATGGTAGCTGTAATTGCCCCAGGCGAAGCCTACACGCTCGCGAGCGCCATTGCGGAGACACTGCCCGGGATCAAGCTTCTGCCCCAGCCAGACGTGAAAGTCTTGAAATGGTCGGAAATCGTAGAGCAGGAGCGGGAGAACTGGCCAATACACTATCTATTGCCATCGGGAGCTTATATTCATTAGCCAGGATATTTTCTTTCGGAGCCGTGGGCTCAGTGGCAGCAGTCGAGTCTGAGCACGTCTCTACTAATTCACAAGCTTCAAAATTCCAAATCGAGTTGGAATGTGAAATGTTTTTCCCTCTGGAACAATGCTCCACGCAAGAAACTTACGGTGCTCATCACCGCCATTTCCAGCCGCTCGAAAGAAATTCGCTCGCCATGCAGTGCCCGGATGTATCGCACTTACGTTCATCGACGAGATCGGTATGCGCACTTCAGTCGTCCAAATATGATTTTTGGCGTCGATGCTGGTTGCGTGCTCGAAACCTGAATTCCAAGTCACATCATTGAAGGGTTCTTTAGTTTTGTCGATTTCGAGATCTACCCACTGGTTATTGGGTGCTACTTCGAACTCATAGTAGTGATTCACCCGCTCTGGTTGAGGGTTCAAGAAGACTTCGACCACGTCCCGATCCCAAAGCTGCCACCGTTCTGCGGCCGGGTCTTCGCCTTCATAGACATTCAATGAATCGTAGCGAGACCAAAAGGCGAAGTAGATGTGTGTTTCGGTCCAAATGGATGCGACACGAGTCAAAACTTCCGGGTGGTGGGACCTGCCCGAGGCGTCATGATCAAACTTGGCGGAGTTAGCATGCTTCCATGCGGCCTTAGAGAGATCGCCATCCGGCAGAAAATCTGCCGGGGCGCGTTTTGCCAGGAGTCGCAAATCGCTGGCATAGGATGGTTGCGTTGGAGTGGCGATCTGGCTCGGGAGCGAGAGGGGAAATAGTGCTAGACCTGCACCGGCGAGAACGCCAATCAAAACTCCAATTGTCCTTAGGACGATCCGTAAGTTCCTCGGGCCTTGATCAGTTCGAATGGCATGCATCATCGAGATCTTCATTAGCCTTAATCGAAAGTGGATCCCGGAGCTTTATCCCACTTTGACAAGCGAAAGTAAACGATATAAAAGGAAGTCAAACGAAATGTGGAAAGTGTAGCGTCGTGATCTACTGAGACAGGAGGGCTCATGAGTGGGATGGACCGGAGACGCTGGTTGGGAAGCTTAGGGGTGTTCTTCGCTGCAAGCAGATTACCTACGATTCGGATAGCATCGCCACCATCCTCGCCGGAGAGCGCAGGGATGCCACTGCAGCTAGCGGACTTTCAACCGCACAGCATGTTACATGTTCCGGAGACGAAGGTGCCCCGCTCACGTTATCCGGTCATAGACATTCATACGCATCTCTCTTTTACGGCAAAGTCAGCCAACGGAGTTGGGATCGGCGAAGCGATGAACTATCTGGCGCCGGTGGAGGGGTTACTACCACTGATGGACCGGAAGAATATCCGTGTGATGGTCAACCTGACCGGCGGGGTCGGCAAAGGACTAGAGGAAACCATTCGAAGGTATCAGCAGCCCTATCCGGAACGGTTCATAACCTTCACAGAACCTTGGTGGGAGCGCGCGAATCAACCGGGGTATGGCAAATTTCAAGCCGATGAGATTGTTCGAGCGCAGCACGCAGGCGCGCGGGGGCTCAAAATTCTGAAGACGCTGGGACTTTATTTGCGCGAGGAAATCTCGAAGGGGCCATTGGTCAAAATTGACGATTCACGTTTCGATGCCATGTGGGAAACGTGCGGATCGCTGGGCATGCCGGTAGCGATTCACGTTTCAGATCCGGAGGCCTTCTTCCTTCCGATCAATCGCTTCAATGAGCGCTTCGAGGAGTTGAATAACCATCCCGATTGGTCCTTTCACGGCCGCGATTTTCCAAGTAACGCCGAACTGCTGGAGGCGCGCAATCGCGTCTTGGACCGCCACCCCAAGACCCAGTTCATTGTGCTCCATGTGGGCAATGACGCTGAGAATCTTCCTTACGTCGCCGAATGCATGGACCGCTTCCCCAATATGCACGTGGAGCTCGGTGCGCGGATTGGGGAGCTAGGACGTCAGCCGCGTATGGCCAGAAAGTTTTTCGAGAAATACCAGGATCGAATTCTTTTTGGAACAGATGCCGTTCCCAATGGAACGGACACGCCTCAGCAAATCTTCAATGACCAGCTTTACGAAATTTACTACCGCTTTCTTGAAACCAAAGACGAATACTTCGACTATGCGCCGGCACCCGTGCCTCCGCAAGGGCGCTGGCGGATTTATGGTCTCGGCTTACCGGACGGAATACTAAAGAAGGTCTATTGCGAAAATGCTGCCAAACTTTTGCGGTTCAAGATCTAGGAGGATTTCAGGGGGGATTGACAAAGAAGGTAGTTTCTGCCAAAAAGAAAGCGAAGAAATGGAAAGTAAAGGAAAGAAATAGATGATCTTTTTCCTTCTTCGACTCGCCGTAGCTGCGCTTATGTTGGCCGACAGTGGCGACTCCCGTCCCGGTGATTTCAAGATTATCGGCCCTGGAGGCGGTGGGGCAATGTTCCATCCAACTATCAGTCCTCACGATCCCAATACCGTCTTGATCGGTTGCGACATGACCGGGTCCTATATTACCCATGATGCAGGAAAGTCTTGGCGCATGTTTAATCTACGAGGCGTCGTTCAGTTCTTCGTTTTCGATCCGCTCGATCGGAACATGATTTATGCGCAGTCTAACGGGTTGTGGCGCAGTCAGGATGAGGGTGAGACCTGGCGGCTGGTTTATCCTAGCCCGTCCTCTGTGAAGGGCATCAAGATGAGTTCAGATCACTCGGACGAAGATCTAATTGCAGAGCCGAATCCTCTCGGTGATATTACGGCGATGGCCATCGATCCCTCCGATTCCAAGACCTTTTATGTTGCCGCAGGCGATAGAAAAAAAGCGACGTCTGCTCTCTTTGTCTCGCGTGATGGGGGCCAGAATTGGAAAAGAGAGGGGGATCTACCGGGATTGGCCAACAAGTTGTGGGTCAATCCGCACACACCTGCCACTGCTCGGATGCTTCTCATTGCGGGTTCCCATTTCATCGAAAAGAAAACTTCGTCCGGCATGCAGCGCCTATCCGGCCCCTCCGCAAAGACTTTCACAGATATTTCTGCAGGATTCAGGAAAAATGGCAAGCCGTTGATTTATGTTATTGGCGACGAATCCGCTTTTGCGTCGGATGACGAAGGAACAAGCTGGCGAAAGGCCAGCTTGGGTGAGGGTGGCGGAAAAATGCGAGCAATCGCCACCAGCTTGGGCAACCCAGAGACGGCCTATGTCTCCTACAGAGATCTGCAAGAGGGCGGAATCAAGTGGCTAGGAGTTGCCAAGACCACGGACGCGGGACGCAACTGGCAACCGGTTTGGAAAGAAGACAGCAATCCTGGCGCTAAGCCGGCCACAAATATTCACGACGCATGGATCACCGAACGGTTTGGATCGGATTGGGGTGAAAATCCCCTGGCGCTTGCTGTGGCGGAGCAGGACGCCAGCATAGGTTACGGGACTGATTTGGGAAGAACGATGCGCACGACGGACGGGGGCGCGAGTTGGGTTGCCGTCTATTCAAGAAAGGCCAGCGTAAACGGATGGGCCAGCACCGGTCTCGATGTAACGAACGCCTACGGCTACCATTTTGATCCGTTTGATCACAATCGGCAGTTTATCTCCACAACCGATATTGGCCTTTTTCGCAGCGAAGATGGCGGGCAATCCTGGATTAGTTCCACTCACGGTGTGCCGAAGGAGTGGATGAACACCACATACTGGATTGAGTTTGATCCTGAGGTGCAAGGGCGCGTCTGGAGCGTCAACAGTTGGACTCATGATCTACCGCGACCAAAGATGTGGAGAAGGAAAGGAATCCGGGATTATCGGGGCGGCGTATGCCGCAGCGATGACGGGGGAAGGACCTGGACAAAGTCGAACGACGGAATGGAGGAAACCGCAGCGACGCACATTTTATTGGACCCGACAAGCCCTTTGAGTGCGCGCGTACTCTATGTTGCCGCGTTCGGCCGCGGTGTATTCAAGAGTGTGGATGGCGGCAAGAGCTGGAAGCTGAAAAATAATGGCTTTACACAGAAAGAACCGTTTGCCTGGAGAATTGTGAGGGATACCACGGGGACCTTGTACGTGCTGGTGGCACGTCGTTCCGAGGATGGGAGCATTGGAACTGATGGTGATGGTGCGATTTACAAATCCACCGATGGAGCGGAAAACTGGAGTCGGGTAACGATGCCCGAAGGAAGCAATGCTCCGAATGGCTTGGCAGTTGATCCCGGCGCACCGGACCGACTCTATCTCGCGGCGTGGGCGAGGGACACAGGCGAGCACGGAGAAGGTGGCGGCATCTACCTGTCGGTGAATGCAGGAAAGACGTGGACACGAGTGCTTGATCGCGATCGTCACGTCTACGATGTCACCATGGATCCGCGCGACGCGAAAATACTTTACGCTTCCGGGTTCGAATCCTCCGCATGGAAATCCAACGACCGCGGTGAAAACTGGACGCGTATGCCTGGATTTAACTTCAAATGGGGGCATCGCGTCATTCCCGACCCCCAAGACCCCAAAAAAGTTTACATCACGACATTTGGCGGAGGCGTTTGGCATGGATCCGTGGATGGAGAAAGTCGTCCATTGGACATCGTTACGCCTGAGCTTCAGCCTGGACGATAGCGCACGAACCGCCCGGTGGGGAAAGAGACAGAAGGATCCTATGGAAGATGTTTCCTTGTTGACACAGGCGGACTGGCAACGTGCGCTGTCGAACGAGCAAGCGAGGGCGGCAGAATTGTTTGGCCGGCCAGCATCGGAGCAAAAGCGGCTTGGCTACTTCCACACGCTCCAGGAGATTTGCCAGCAGCCTTGGACGTGGCTGCGCACTTGCGATCGAATGATCGCTTCAACGGAGCGCCTGAGTCAGGACGTGGCCGGAATTCGAAGTCTCGTACTTACTGGTTCCGGCAGTTCAGAGTATGCCTCCCAATGCGTTTCCCTCCCACTGCAGAATGAGCTAGGGATCAGCACGGAATCGATTAGTGGTGGAGCGCTTTTAATGTATGGGGGAAAAGCATTGTCCTTGGGAAGGCCTGGGTTGCTAGTTTCGTTAGCGAGATCTGGAGACAGCCCCGAGAGCAGGGGAGCCCTGGAATTAATGCTGGACAGGGAACCGGAGTTTAGACACGTGGTGGTGACCTGCAACGAGCAGGGAAGTCTAGCTAGAGATTCGCGTCTGCATAAGAAGGTACACGTCATCACTCTACCTTCCGAGACTCATGACAGGAGCCTGGTAATGACGAGCAGTTTCACCAACCTGCTGCTGGCGGCGCGCTTCATCGGGATGCTGGAAAAGCCAGATGAATACCGGAATTTGTGTGAGAGGCTGAGCAAAATAACTGGGGAACTGATCCGATCTAAATTCGATGTCTTGGCAAAGATTGCCTCCACGGATTTCCGCCGCGCCGTGTTTCTTGGCAGTGGGTCGCGTTTCGGGGCCTCGCGCGAAGCGGCGCTGAAGATGTTGGAGCTGACCGCGGGTCGCGTCGCCACACTTTGCGAAACGTATCTGGGTTTTCGGCATGGCCCCATGAGCTACGTGCAGGATGACACTCTCATCGTTTGCAATTTATCGTGCGATGCCACGATACGAGCCTATGAAGTGGATCTGCTGCACGAATTGGACCGGAAAAAACTTGGACGGTCCAAACTTATTGTTGGAGAGAATATTCCAGATTCTGTCGTTAGAGATGGTGATGGGGTCATCGAATTCCAGGGGCTGACGGAGCTTGGCGATGAAGAGACGCCGACGGTGTGCGTTGTCGTTGCTCAATTGCTGGCTTTTTTTCGCTGCCTCGAAGAGGGGCTTCAACCCGATTCACCGTCTGAGGGAGGGATTATTAGCCGCGTGGTGGAGAAGTTTCCCCTGCACACTCCTTCGTGAGGAGCCCTCGGATGAAAACTCTGCGGGTTGGATGAATGGGCCCAGAAGATTACATCAATTCATGATCGAGAAGCACTCGCTTAAACGGAATGAGCGAAGGTTTCTCCGCGAGGCTATTCTGATGCGATGCATGGCCCTGTTCTTATTCCTGGTGGTGAGCAGCTTTCCCATTCAAGCTCAGGTCCGGGTGTGGGAAGGTATTCTAGATCTTCCGGCATACGAAGAGGGAGCGCCCGATCCAAACCCATCGTTCGACCAGTTCGCGATCGGCCGCTTTAGTTATCCTTACACGCTGCGGAAACAAATAACTGACCAGCGTACAGAGCACCGATGGCGTGCGATCTATCTTGAAAACGAATATCTGAAATGTTCGGTGCTGCCGGATCTGGGCGGGCATATTTATACCTGCATCGACAAAATCAGCGGGCAGCCGCTGTTCTATGCGAACCCTTCCATCAAGAAAGCCAGGATCGGCTATCGCGGAGCCTGGGCGGCATTCGGTGTCGAGTTTAACTTTCCCGTTTCTCACAACTGGGTCTCGATGTCACCCGTGGATTTCGGGTATGCGAGCCATGAGGACGGCAGTGCCTCGATCACCGTGGGCAATATCGACAGAGTTTATGGAATGGAATGGTCCGTCGAATTGACTCTGCGTCCTGGGTCCACTGTTCTCGAACAGCGCGTCACGCTGAGCAATCGAAGCGATGTACGCCATCGTTTCTATTGGTGGAACAATGCCGCTGTCCAAGTTTGGGACGATTCCCAAATTCAATACCCCATGCGCTTTGCCGCTGCACATGGGTTTGTGGAAGTGCAAAACTGGCCGATCGATTCGCAAGGGAAAGATCTCAGCGTCATACATAACCAGACTGACGGGCCAGTGTCCTTGTTCGTCCATGGAAGCCGGGAAAACTTCATGGGCGTCTGGAATCCCCGAACAAACACGGGAACTGTGCATTTTGCAGACTATGCCGAGCTACCCGCTAAGAAAATTTGGTCCTGGGGTGTTGACGCGGATGGCCTTGATTGGCGCAATGCGCTCTCCGACAACAACAGCGCCTACGTCGAGTTGCAAGCGGGCCTCTTCCGAAACCAGGAGACGTATGCATTCCTTGAACCGCGGCATGGCCTAGCCTTCACGGAATACTGGATGCCCGTCCGGGATACGGATGGGGTTTCCCGCGCGAATCTTTCCGGTGTTGTTCATTTGGAGCGAAAATCGGACCTCTTGGCGGTTTCCTTCAATGCCAACCGAAAGTTCTCGGATGCTGCGATCCGAATTTTGGACGGAAACACACCATTGTTCAACGAGAAAGGAGATTTTGCGCCGGAGCGAGTGTGGAAAAGAGAGATTCGCGTTCCAAATGCCGGCAGGAAATATACGTTTGAACTCACGAGCAGCGAGGGTGCTCTGCTGTTGAGGCAGACGGAAGGCGAGTATGACTGGTCGCCGGAATCCGAAGTCAAAGTCGGCCCGCAGATTTTCTACGCTGTGCCGGAGGAGACGCGTCGAACCGAGGGCGATTGGCTCCAGCAGGGCAAGGCTGAAGAATTAAACGGCAAACTGTTAGCCGCCGTGCAAACCTATCAAAAGGCATTGACGAAGTTTCCAACGGATTTTGAATTGTTGAAAGCCGCGGGACGGCTTGACACTAGTCTGAACCGCTTTGAAGAAGCGGTATCTCATCTGGCTGCCGCTCATGATCGAAATACCACCGATGCCGAAATTTCGTATTATCTGGGAATCGCGTATGAAGGCGTCGAACGAGAGAAAGATGCTGTTGACGCTTATGAAAATGCGATGCGACTACCGTCCTACCGTGCGGCTGCTGCGCTGCGCCTTGCTGAAGTTCAGGCACGCAGGGGTGCTCTGCAGCAGGCGAAAGACTCTCTGACGAAAAGCCTACAATCTGCCCCGGAAGACCTGCGCGCAGCGGAAGAACTGGCTGCTGTCTTGCGCGCGCTCGGAAGGAGAGCAGACGGTGAAAAGCTAGCAAGGGATCGGCTCGCAGACTTTCCGTTGAGCGATTTTCTGCAAGAAGAACTTGGAAAGCCGAACCTAGTGCATCTGGCCGCCGATCCCTATCGCGTCCTAAATGTTGCGTCAGAATACGCGCGGCTGGGACTTTACCGTCGAGCCGTAGAGATTCTCTCACGCGAGTACGTGCTCCCCAAGGCGGACCAGAGCGAGCCCGGTTCGGTGGCCCCCCAGAGCCACCCCCTGGTTGTCTACTTTCGCGCGTACTGCCGCGAGAAGCTCGGGGAGTCGGGTGTAAATGACTATTTGCAGGCTTCCCGGCTCTCGACTGCCTATATATATCCGAACACCGTCGAAGACCAGCAGGCGCTCAAAGCCGCCGTTCGCACGAACGAGAAAGATGCAACCGCTCATTACCTGCTGGGCACTTGGTATTTCGCCCGCGAAAAAACGGACGAGGCGCTCAGCGAATGGCAACAGGCGCGGAGGCTCAATCCCCAAATACCCGTATTGGAAGCCAATCTCGGATTAGCTTTGCTTCACGGGAGGCGAGACTTTGCAGGGGCCTTGAATGCATTCGAGGAGGGAATAAAAAATGATCCGTCGAACATGGTGAACTATACCGGTTCAGTTGCCGCGATGACTCTTCTGGCAAAACCCGCGACGGAGCGAGTGAAAACACTAGAGCGTTTTCCCGATCTGGATCGTATGCCCACCAGTTTGGTTTATGAACTGGCCTTGAACCGCTCAGAGGAGGGGAATTATAGCGGCGCGATTGATTTGTTCCGGAATCGGTTCTTCGGCAGCGAAGAAGGCGGAACAAACGTTCGCCAGGTGTGGGTTGAGGTGAAGGTGCAACAAGCCGTTGGGTTGGCGAGAACCGGCCACTGTCAGGACGCTCTCGCCGCAGCGAGAGCACTCGGTTCTTCAGTTCCGGGTCTTTCGTTTACGCAAGACGGTCTACAACCAATGCTGAATTCGGCTAGAACCAACTATCTGCTCGGCGAGTTGTCTTCCGCTTGCGGTCAAAAAGAAGAGGCCGATCGAAGGTACCGGCTTTCGTCCGAAGCGACCGACGTTTCCGACGCCGTCTGGGCATGGGCCTCGGCAAAAAAATTGAGCGGCTATGTTCCTGCTCAATGGCAGGAGCGTCTTTCTATAGCCTTGGCAAAGGCGGAATTCAACGCACGAACCAGCGCCTACCAGGGTTGGTGGGTTTATTTAGCGGGAGTTTTGCAGATGGCTCTTGGGCGCGACGTGCAGGGCAAAGCTTCCCTTCGCGAGTCCTTGCTCTTACCCGAAAACCGAATGTCTTATCACTTCAGCCGTTTGGCCCTGGAGGGCGCTATACCTCGATAACTTCGATACCCTTTTTGCGAAGGTCAGCGGTAAAATCCTGTGCAGCACGGTTATCCGTGATCAGGCGCCGTATTCTGTCGAAGGGGCCAATCTTTGAAACGCTTCTCCGGCCAAGTTTGCTGAAATCCGCGACCACGTTGACCTCTTTTGCCGAACGCATCATCACATTATTCAACTGCGCTTCGAGCACATCCGGAGTCGAAGGTCCGTTCTCGAGATCGAAACCGTCAACCGCGAGGAAGAGTCGGTCAGCATGGAACTCGTTCATCATGGCTTCTGCTTGCGGTCCGACAAAAGAGAAGGAAACTGGGCGCAGCAGCCCACCAATCATAATCAAGGTGACACCCGGTGTATCCGCCAGTTCTACTGCTATATTCAAGGCATTCGTAATGACAGTAAGTGATTGATTTTTCATTCTTTTCAGATGCCGGGCCACCTCAGCCGTGGTCGTTCCTGAATCGAGAATGATGGTCTCACCAGGCTGTACCAATTCCGCCGCGGCCCTTCCGATTCTAATTTTTTCGTCCCTGTGCAGCGTTTCTTTGGTACGGAGAGGGTAGTCCTGCGTGGCCTCGAGGCGCCGCACGGCACCGCCGTGTGATCGAACTACCGCACCGATAGAAGCGAGAGCGTCCAGATCGTTGCGGACCGTGACGGCAGAAATGGAGAACCGCCTAACCATGTCCGCTACGGTTACCTGTCCGTCTTGGTCGACGAGGTCCAGGACGCTCCGGCGCCGCTGTTCTGTCAGCAAACGAGCTTTGGGGGTCATGCACCGTTTCCGTAAGTTAAGTATAGGGTGTACCTTTCGTTTGGGTCAAATGCGAAAGCATCGGCCATGCGAATACTTTCCTATTCTTTCTCTTTGTGTCGTTCATAGTTCATTTGTTGTTGCGTTTGCTTTTCTATTGTGATACATCCTTCCCATAGATCACTTTGTGGGGAGGCTTTCCTTGAAGAACAGAGTTGCGTCTAGCTGCGTTATTTTCTTGGCCTTTCTATTCTGCGCTGCCGGAGTTGCATTTGGTCAGGGAACAGATCTCGGCACCATTCGCGGAACGGTGACCGACTCCACCGGGGCCGTCATTCCGGGTGCGACGGTAACGGTCACCGACTCCCTCACCAACACAGCGCGGGAAACCAGAACGAATTCTCAGGGCAATTACGAAATGTTCGGGCTGAAACCCGGTACGTATAGAGTGGCAATCACTGCGGCCGGAATGAGTAAGAAAGAGATCACCGACGTGGTCTTGAACGGCAGCGACACCGTGAGCGCCGATGCTGTGCTCAAGGTTTCCGCGGCGCAGGAAAGTGTGGTCGTGTCGATGGAGGCTCCGGCCATCAATACCGAGGACCAGACGATCAGCCAAACCATTGACAACCTGGCGGTTATCGAGCTTCCACGCGACAGCAGGAACGTGTACACCTTCCTGTATCTGAATCCGAACGTCACGCAGGGTGCCGCCGACGGCTCTTTCAAATTTATCGGAGCGCAGAGTTATGGCGCCAGTTTTTCCCTCGATGGGCAGCGCTCAAACGGCGGCATCTTTGGCGAGCCCACGGCAAGCCAGCCTTCGCTTGAGGCTGTTGGTGAGATCAATCTTCTGACCTCCGATTTCAGCGCGGAGTATGCGGGCATCGCCAACGTTCGAGTCAGCACAAAACGCGGTGGCGCGGACTATCATGGCTCGGCGTTCTACAACAATAAGAACTCGGCGCTGGCTGCGTGGACGCTTAATGATAAAAACAACGCCGCCGGTTTTTCCCCAAACAGTTTTCAATCCAAATACCCTAATCCCTACTTCAACCTAAATGACATTGGCGGGTCGGTAGGTGGTCCTATCCCCCTGCTCAAGAAGACCTGGTTCTTTGCCGCGTATGAACGAAACTATGCCGTTGCTCCTACGCAAATCGCTTCCGGCACCATCCCGCATCCCTCGCTGTACACAGGAGATTTTTCCGCCCTGAACGATTCCGCGAAGCCAGTCGTGCCGGCCGGCGTCACTCTAACGCCAGAAGAAATGGCAAACAACACGATTGTATTTACGGACGGAACACGCAGATTCGTTACCATTCCCTCGAGACTTCTCAATCCCACGGTCCAAGAACTTATCGGTACGTATTATCCCAAGATCGGGCTGAGCGCTCCGATCAATCCGGCCAACGGAAGAATTCCTGGAAGCTATCACACCATCCTGCCGGGCAATTCTACCCAGGATGTGGGCACCTTACGGTTAGACCATGACTTTTCCGATCGGAACCACCTGTACGGCGTATATAACGTGTCGGCACAAGTTAACGCGACGAACCCGGTGGTCAGTCCCTTTACCGGGCTTGGATTGACGCAGAATGATCGCAAGAACCACACCGTTTCTTTGTCCTTCACACATGCCTTCCGCGATACCATCGTCAACGAGACGCGCGGTGGTATTAACCGGCAAAAGCTCTTGCGGCATAGCAATACGACGCTGGAAGGTTTTCTCTCCAGCATTGGCTTCGATCAGAGCGATATTGACGCCTACGGCTCGGTGGTGGGGCCATTCGCGCTTTCCACCTTTGGTCATCCGGCTATCCTTTTCACCGGCGGCGGAACTTTTGCGAACTTTACAAACGGCGGACGCAATACCTTCCGGCCGCTGGATCAGAATCTGGTTACGTTCGGAGATACACTGACCTGGATTGTCGGCAGGCACGACTTCCGAATGGGTGGCGACGTAGTGCGAAATGCCGCCGTGGATGGATTCGCCTTGAATCGCGGCAACCCACGCGGCTCAATGACATACACCGGCGGAGGAACAAATGCCTTCACTAGATTTTTGCTGGGTCTTCCTCCGACCACGGTTACTTACGTTCTGCAACCTCGCCCAGCGATGGACGTACACAATTGGGAGCACGGCTACTTCTTTCAGGATACCTGGAAGGTCTCCTCGAAGTTGACCGTCAATCTCGGATTGCGCTATGAACTCATCACTCCATTCGTTGACAAAAACGACCTGATCGCCAACTTCGATCCGGATTTCGTGAACCCCACGACAGGCCAGCTAGGTCGGTTTGTCATCCCCTCAACCCAGACGCTCAAATATCTGGACACCCGCATTATCAATTTCGGCTACGTGCTGGCCAAGGATTCCGGCCTGGGCGTGGGGAGAGGGACGGTCCGAATGGATAAGACCGACTTTTCGCCGCGCATCGGAGTCGCCTACCGGCTTGGCAACAAATCGGTCATCCGCGGCGGGTACGGAATCTACTATCCGACTTCGGCGGCTCAGGGCATTCGCGATCCAATCGCTACCAATCCCTTTAACCAATCCGTCACCAAGAGAGGAACAACTACTCCAATTGAAGGGTGGCCCGGTAGTACGCATGGCATCAGCCCGATTACCGGTGGGACAATTAGTTCAGGAGCTGGCGGCACGCCTGCAGTCAACGTCGTTCCTTTCGGTCTCCACCAGCCACGCATCCATCAGTACAACGCGACCTTTGAGCGTGAGATCGGTTGGGGCAGTGCAGTGCGCTTGTCCTACCTGGGCTCGACGATGCACGGGCTGATTGCCGGCAAGGATTTGAACGAACTTACTCCAAGTGACGTGCCATTTGGTACAAACGCCACGGACGACAATGGCGAGCCCATAGGAATTTGCGACCCTGTAAACAACGGCGATTGTAATATCTCGAATGAAGACGCGCAGCGTTACCGATTCCCGTCGTTAGGCGATTTCGTACTGAGTTACGGAAATTACGGCCATGCGCAGTCCAATGCATTCCAGACCGAGCTCAAGCATCGCTTTACCCACGGCTTGATGTTCAATGTCTCCTACACCTATTTGGATCAGAAATCGACGGCATTGGACACCGGTAACTCCAGTCTTGGCGGAATCACCTACAATCAATTTCAACCTGACAGCGACTATGGAATCGATGGCTATGTCTCCCGGCATCGTTTGGTCGCCTACGGTATATACGATTTGCCAGTGGGCAAAGGACGCCAGTATGGCTCCTCGATGTCCAGGTGGGCAGATGCTGTCCTAGGTGGCTGGCAAACCACATTCAATATGTTCGCGAAATCAGGCACAGGCTTCACTCCATTCTGGACTTGCGATGACTGTGGTTCGCTAGAGCCTGGAAATATCGGTATTACCTCGCTGGACGCTGTCGGCGATTTCAATGCCGAGCCATCCTTCCGTCCCGTCGTGCTTAGCAATAACTTCAATCAAAGAGTCGGCGATCAAATCTGGAATCCCGCCGCTTTCGGACTGCCTTCGGTTGGAGCCGACATTTTCACCCAGGCGGGAGTCGCCAAGCGAAACATGCTGTGGGGTCCCGGAACCTGGGGTGTGAATCTCGGGATTCACAAGGACTTCCGCTTCAGCGACCGAGTAAGCGCCCAGTTAGGGGCGGACGTCGACAACATATTCAATCATCCCCTCTTGTCGCCGGACGCTGATGCCGGCGGCGGTGGCGGCACGTTCGCATGGCTTGGCAGTTTCGTTCTCAGGGTGGATCAAACCAACGGAAAGTTGCTCCCGCTCGACCCTGCGGATGTCACGCCCAATCCCGATTTCGGCCGCTTGATCAGCAGCTTCACGCAGGAGGGCATCGACAACCGGCGCACCGTGCGGTTGAGGCTGCGGATCACCTTCTAATCGCAGAAGGCCAAGCATTGGACAAAAAAGGGGCGGCCAAGCGCGCCCCTTTTTTTTATGAAAGAAGAGTATGAGCCGCGCGGATTTTTCACACGTTGAAGTCGTCGGAGTGATGAAATAGAGCATTAGAAGACACCGCTCTTTGGGTTTGGCATCTTCAGTTCGATTGTCACAGACTCTTGGAAAGGAGGATTCGAGTGAGACTGTCGTCAGGCAAGCGCAAGAGGCTGGAGGCCGTCTCGGATTCTCGCGGTGTCATTGCCGCTCTTGCCATCGACCAGCGTGACGCGTTACGCCGCCTGTTCTCTGCCGAATTGAAAATCGAGAAGCGTGCCGTGCCACGGGAGCATCTCGAGCAGTTTAAATCCATCGTCGTTCGCGCGCTTTCCCCATACGCCAGCGCAGTGCTTCTCGAGCCGGAGTACGGTTTGCATGCTGCCAGTCAGCGCGCTCCATCCTCAGGTTTGCTGATGGCCTACGAGGTGAGCGGCTATGACCCTGACGTTCCTGCTCGCTTCCCTCGGCTTCTGGAGCACTGGTCCGTGCGCAGGTTGGTCGACGCCGGCGCTCACTGCGTAAAGGTTCTGCTGTACTATGCTTTGTCGGACGCTCCCGAAATCCTGGAGCACAAACGGGTTTGGGTCGAGCGCGTCGGCTCGGAATGCGCCGGCTGTGACATCCCTTTCTTTCTGGAAATTGTTCCCTACCAGGATGGGCTGGATGAGAAAACTCCTCAATTCGCGCGTTGCAAGCCGGCTATTCTCACTAGCGCGATGCAGGAATTCTCCCAGCTTCGCTATGGCGTGGATGTCTTGAAAGTCGGCATGCCCATAACCATGGCCTATGTCGAAGGCTCCGCGGTTTCTTCCGGAACTGTCGTACATACCCGCGCGGAGGCTCTCGAACTCTTTCGACGAGCCGCTGCGGTAACCGCCAAACCGTTTCTGTTTCTCTCCGCTGGGGTGAGCAACCGCGCGTTCAATGAGGCTCTTGGGCTGGCCTCGGAAGCAGGCGTCCATTTTTGCGGTGTCCTTTGCGGACGCGCCACTTGGAAGGATGGCGTGGGCATCTTTGTCCGTGACGGAGTGAACGCGCTTCAGGAATGGCTTGAAACTGAGGGCGTGCGAAATATTCGAAACATCAACGAAAGCCTCAAGGCTGCCACTCCGTGGTCCGAAAAATATCCCGCAGATGAATAAGCCAGTTGCACTCTCTTCTGATCTCGCAACCGCATTGTTTTGCGTGAGCTTGAATCCTGCGATCGATACACGGCTGATTCTGAACGGATTCCTTCCCGGCCGGGTCAATCGCGTCGAAGAAGTTTATCGAACACCCGGAGGCAAGGCCGCGCACGTTGCTATGGCGCTCAAAGGTCTGGGCGCGACTCCAACATGGATTGGTTTCGCCGGCGGCGTGACGGGCGGCGAATTGATTGCGGGCCTTCGCCTCTTGGGAATAGAAACGCTGCCGGTATCTGCTGGTGAATCGTCGCGCGTCAACTTGGAAATCTTGGACACCCAAGGAGAAGTCACCGAGATCCTCGAGCCTGGAGGAACGATTACACAGTCCGAATGGTCCGAAATTCAGCAAGTTTGTGTGAACGCGCTTCAAGTTGCTGCCAAAAAGAAAGTCATGGTGATCTCCGGCAGCCTGCCCCCTGGCGTTCCTGTCGAAGCCTACGCCGCGCTCGTTAGCTCGGCGCGAGCTGCGAATTGTCTCGCATTCATCGATTCCAGCGGCGTGGCACTGTCAAGAGCGCTGGCCGCCGGACCGGATCTGATCAAAATCAATCGGGAAGAAGCGGAGTTTGTCACACAGGTTGCGATACTTGATCCCATCACAGCAGCACAAGCTGCGCGCAAGTTACTGGACTTGGGCGCGAACTCCGCTGCCGTTAGCCTCGGCGAACGCGGCATTGTCGGCATTCGAAAGCGGGATCAGCAGGCAATCCACGCTTGGTCTACTCCATTACATCCGAAATCTACCGTAGGCTGCGGTGATTCGGCTCTTGCTGGATTGGCCTACGCTGCCGCAGCGGACCTTACATTTCAGCAAAGCCTGGCGCTCGCGGTTGCTTGCGGGACAGCGAATTGCCTCGCTCCCCTTCCCGGTCGCATTGTACTGGAAGACATTTCGCGCATTGAGCAAGGCGTTCACATAGAACTGTTGTAGGGAAAAGGAGAATGGCAAGTGAAGCGTTTTGATATTAGCGTCCTGGGTGAACTGAATTGCGATTTGATCCTGTACGGTCTCCCTCCGGTACTGGAACCCGAGAGAGAACATCTCGCCAACGATTTTGCGATGACCCTTGGCAGCTCTTCTGCAATCTTTGCCCACAACATTTCTCTCTTGGGCAGCCGCGTCGGTTTCACTTCTTGCATCGGAGGTGATCCGCTCGGCAAGTTTTGCGTGGAGCGTTTATTGGAAAGCGGCGTTGACGTTTCGGGCGTGAAATGCCTTCCAGGTAAGAATACCGGCGTGACCGTGATCCTTCCCCTTGCCGAGAAGCGCCAGATTTTGACCTATCCGGGCACCACTTTCGATTTGCAAAATGCGCATCTCGACTTGGACTATCTCCGCAGCGCGGCGCACTTTCATCTCTCCTCCTTTTTTCTTCTGCGCGCGCTGCGGCCCGCGCTACCCGAGCTCTTTTTTCAGATGAAACAAGCTGGCCTTAGCACGTCACTCGATACCAACGACGACCCGGAAAATCTTTGGGCGAATGACGTTAAGACCGTGCTCGAAAGCGTAGACGTCTTTCTGCCGAACGAGCAAGAAGCTTGCAAACTCGCAGGCACCGGCGACCTCGATAGCGCGCTCGATGCCCTGTCACGGCTCGTTCCTGTCGTTGTCATCAAGTGCGGTGCGCAAGGCGCACTCGCCAAACGCGGCAAAGACCGCTTTCATGCTGCTTCGCTCTCCGTTCAACCCGTCGATACCGTCGGGGCAGGCGACAGTTTCAACGCTGGCTTTCTGCACAAATTCATTCGTGGAGCAGGCCTTCAGGACTGCCTTGAATACGGCAATGTGAGTGCTGCCCTCTCCACGACGCGCGCCGGCGGCACCGAAGCATTTCGCGACCGCCAGCACCGCGAGACTTTCTTGCAGCGCTTGGGAAAGCGTAGTGACGTCAGCACTCCACAAATTTCGACAGGTCCTCAATAACTTCAATCCGGAGGAGAAACCGATGGACGGCTCAGACAGCAAGATCAACCGGAGGGAATTTCTGCAGAGGGGCGCGGTTGTGGCTGCGGGAAGCGCGGCTTTGAACAGCACGGCGCTGTCCTATACACGCATCGCCGGGGCGAACGACCGAATCTCGGTGGGGCACATTGGTATTGGCAATCGTGGTGGCGGGCTAGATGGCATAGTGGCGTTGCTCAAAGACACAAAAAACGTCGAAGTTGCGGCGGTCTGCGACTTGTGGAATCACAATCTCGAACGGGCCGTTTCCACCAACCAAAAGTACTACGGCAAAGCTCCCCGAGCGCTTCGGCATCCGCAGGAGTTGCTGGCACTGAAAGAGGTAGACGCGGTAATGATTTCCACGCCCGAGCACTCGCACTCACCGCTTCTGAAGATGACGGCCGAAGCAGGCAAAGACGCCTATTGCGAGAAGCCCATGGGCAACGTGCTCGAAGAGGTGAAGGCCGCGCGCGACGCTGTCCTTGGCCGGCGCCTCATCGTTCAGATTGGCACTCAGCATCGCAGCGAACCGTATCAAGTCGCTGTGCGCGACTTGGTCCGCTCCAGTGTTCTCGGCGACTTCACCAAATACGAGATGGAGTGGAACTATCACGGGCCTCGCTGGCGGGGGCGTCCCGAAGTGAAGATGATCCGCGAACAGGATACGGACTGGCGCGCCTGGTTGATGAACAAGACGTACCGGCCGTTCGATCCACAGCTTTATTTCGAGTATCGGCTCTACAAGGAGTTTTCCAGCGGCATCTCTGACCAGTGGATGAGCCATGGTATCGACCTCTGCCACTACTTCATGGGCGAAAGCTTTCCGGAATCGGTCGTGGCGAATGGCGGTATTTA
>Ga0137409_10002515_pt1 | contig 19611 bp, 24 predicted proteins | sample CZODoug1_16funga_FD_122059 | JGI IMG/M metagenome (GOLD analysis project Ga0137409, IMG submission 122059) | Vadose zone soil fungal communities from Angelo Coast Range Reserve, California, USA - CZODoug1_16fungal (Hybrid Assembly) | ecosystem: Environmental > Terrestrial > Soil > Vadose zone... | reverse complement strand
ATACCCAACCGCTCAAGCCTTTCGAGGACCTGATCGAGGAGGCGCCGGTCATGGCCCTGCTGCTGGATCGCGAGCAAAGAATCGTGGCCGCCAATGAGGCTGCTCGCGGCTACTTCAACATCGACCCGACTCGGCTTCCGGCAAGCATCGTCGAGGCGACGCTCGAAGGCAACCTCGTCGATGTGCTGCGTGCGGGAACACCCGAGGGCGAGACCCACCTGGTCCATCGCCGGCGGTCGGTGCGCACCAAGCTCGTGCCCGGGCCGCATTCGGGCGAAACGCTCATGTTCCTGGTCGACGTGACAGAGCTTCGAGTGCTCCAGCGTGTCCGCCAGGAGTTCGTGGCCAACCTGGTTCACGAGCTCAAGACCCCCATCACCTCCCTGCGGCTCACCGCCGAAAGCCTCCTCGGCGATCCGACGCCGAGGGATCGCGCTCGGTTTGCGGAGCGCCTGGTCAAGGAGGCGGATCTCATGAGCAGAATCGTCGACAACCTTCGCCAGCTGGCCGAGCTCGAGTCTGGCGCGCTTTCGGTCCAGACGAGTTCGTTCAACCTCAGAGAGCTGATCGAGGAGCTTTACTCGCGCCTGGATGCTGATCGTCCAGTCAGCGTCGATGTGCCCCAGGACCTGGTCATCTCAACCGATCGGCCAAAGCTTGCGCAGGCGCTTGGCAACCTCCTCGACAACGCGGCCAAGTTCTCGCCCCACGGGACTGCGGTCGACATCCGTTCGGAAACGGCGAGCTCAAGCGTCTTGATCAGCGTGCGAGACCACGGTCCGGGCATCTCCCCTGAGCACTGGGCCCGCGTTTTCGAGCGCTTTTACAAGGTCGATCGCGCGCGACCCCGGGAGTCGGGAGGCTTCGGCTTGGGCCTCGCCATCTCCAAGCATCTCGTGCAGTCGATAGGCGGGAAGATCTGGACTGAGGCTGCTCACGACGGCGGCCAGGTGTTCTTCATCGCCCTCCCGGCCGAGGCCTTAACCGGCACATAAGGTCCGCTTAACCTTCGGGTCCTACCGTCAATGCGGGTGGCAGACGTGCGCGCGTACAGGCAACCTATGGTGCAGGTGTTGAAGCCTGACCTAAGCCCGGTCGAACTGTTCGGCCAGCCCAAACTCGAAGTCGCGAATCTGTCGTTTTACTATGGCAAGCTCCAGGCTCTGAAAGATGTCACCGTCGACATCAGCGAAAAGCGCATCACCGCGATCATCGGCCCTTCCGGGTGCGGGAAGAGCACCCTGCTCCGAGTTTTCAATCGCATGTACGACCTCGTCCCCGGTGCGCGCGCCGAAGGCAAAGTGATGTGCGATGGCGAGGACGTGGTCACCACGCAGCGCCTGCTCGAGCTGCGCCAGAAGATCGGCATGGTGTTCCAGCGTCCAAGTCCTTTTCCCATGTCGGTGTACGACAACGTGGCCTTCGCTCCACGACTCCTGGGTTCGAGCTCAGCAGACGTCAAGGAGGCGGTGGCGAGGAGCCTTGGGGCAGCTGCATTGTGGGATGAGGTCAAAGACCGCCTCGACGCTCCTGCTGCGTCGCTGTCCGGCGGCCAGCTGCAGCGCTTATCGATCGCCCGCTGTCTCGCCGTTAATCCCTCGGTGATATTGATGGATGAGCCCTGCTCAGCCCTCGATCCGATCGCCACGCTGAAGATCGAAGACTTGATGGTTGAGCTGGCTCGTGATTACACGATCGTCATCGTCACCCACAACATGCAGCAGGCAGCGCGAGTATCCGACTTCACGGCCTTCATGCTCATGAACCCCGCCGGGCGGTTTGGTGAGCTCGTCGAGTTTGCCCCGACCGCAGAGCTCTTCAACCAGCCGCGCGACCGGCGCACCGAGGACTACATCACCGGGCGGTTCGGCTAGCTGTGCCGCGGCTGACGCTCGAGAAGGAGCTCGCGACGCTGCGCGAGCTGGTGATCCGCATGGGCACGATGGTCGAGTCGCAGATCGAAGCGGCGCTCGATGCGTTGCGGCAACGCGACCCGGAGGCCGCCGAGAAGGTTCGCGGCGATGACCAGTACCTCAACGAGCTGTTCCGCCAGGTGCGCGAGCAGGTTTTCATGGTGATCTCGACGCAGCAGCCGGTCGCACGCGACCTACGTGATTTGATGGGCGTTCAGTACATCGCCAGCGAGCTCGAGAGGATGGGCGATTACGTGGTCCGTATCGCACGCATGACCGGCACGTTGTGTGCCCTGCCAGAGCGGCCATTGCGGGCGGAATTCGGTCTTATGGGCGAGCTTGCAATTCGGCAGGTGCACGACATCCTCGAGGACCTGATCCACCGAAACGTGAACCACGCTCGTGAAGTTGCCGCTCGAGACACGGAGATCGACCGGCTGTACCACCGCACTTTCGAGGAGCTCCTGGCTGAGATGGGAAGGGGTACGGATCCGGACGGCGCGCTTCGCGATGTGACCTTGCTCCTGGTCGCCCACAACCTCGAGCGCATCGCCGATCGCGTCACCAATGTGGCTGAGGACATCGTCTTCCTCGAGACCGGCCAGGTCGTGGAGCTCGGTTGAATCGGGCGACGACAGCCGGGCGTGTGCTGGTGGTCGAAGACGACGAGAACATCCGCGAGATGCTCAAGTACAACCTCGCGAGCGCCGGATTTTCGGTCCAGGAGGCGAGCGACGGCGCCACCGGCCTGCGTACGGCGCGCACGTCAAGACCAGACCTCATCTTGTTGGACCTGATGCTGCCCGGCATGAGCGGGCTGGACTTCTGCCGCGCTGTTCGCAAGACGAGCCAGGTGCCGATCATCATGCTCACGGCCAAAGACACCGAAGTCGACAAGATCGTCGGCCTCGAGTTGGGTGCGGACGACTACATCACCAAGCCCTTTTCGATCCGCGAGGTCTTGGCTCGAGTCAACTCGGTCCTCCGGCGCGCGAAACCCGACAGCGGCGAGCCGCAATCCGTCCCCGACCAGGATTCGATAGGGGACTTCACCATCGATCGCGCCGCACGACGGGTACTGCTTGCGGGGAAGGAGATGAAGCTGACCGCCCGCGAGTTCGACCTGCTCTCGTACCTGATCGCCAACTCGGGACGCGTGCAGACGAGAGACGCGCTGCTCGAGCACGTGTGGGGTCCGGATTTCAGGGGCGACCGCAAGACCATCGACGTCCACGTACGCTGGCTGCGACAGAAGCTAACCGAGAAGGTCGCTTTCGAGATCGCGACCGTCCGTGGAATCGGGTATCGCCTTGACCGTTTGGAGCGCCGTTGATAGGCGCGATCCGGCTGCGCGCGGGTATGCGCCGCCGCCCCGACAGATTCCGCCTGGTGACCGCTGCGATCAGCGTGGCGTCTCCAGCCGTCCTGGTTGCGATCGTCGTAGTGCTCTACCAGGAAGCTGCCCCTGCAGTCACCAGTTTTGGTGCTCGATTCCTGGTCACCAGCAGCTGGAACCCGGTGACCGTGAACTTCGGCGCCTTGCCGTTCATCTACGGAACGGTGGTCACCAGCGCGATCGCGATCGCGATCGCGTTGCCGGTGGGGATCGCTGTCGCCATGGTCCTCACCGAACCCGGCGCCGCCGGCGTGCGTGGAGCCGTTGGTACTGGGATCGAGCTGCTGGCCGCCATCCCCAGTGTCGTGTATGGCATCTGGGCGCTCTACGTGCTCGCGCCGTTTCTCTACGTCCATGTCGAGGCGCCCCTGAGCGCTCGCCTCGGATTCATTGGCTTTCTCTCGGGTCCGCCACGCCAGACAAGCCTGTTCACCGCCTCAGTGGTGCTCGCCGTGATGATCCTGCCCACGTTGTCAGCTGTTTCCCGAGACGTCGTTCGAGCCGTGCCCAAGGGACTCCGTGAATCGTCCATCGCCTTAGGCGCCACATGGTGGGAAACAAACCGGAAGGTCATCCTGCCTGCCGCCCGCGCCGGCATCTTCGGTGCGACCGTGCTGGCGCTGGGTCGTGCGTTGGGCGAAACGATCGCGGTGACAATGGTCATCGGCAATCGCCCGGAAATCCCGGCCTCGATCTTCTCACCTGGCTACACGCTGGCCAGCGTGATCGCCAACGAGTTCACCGAAGCGACAGGACAGATCTATCCAGCCGCGTTGGTGGAGCTTGGCCTCGTGCTCATCCTCGTCACGTTTACGGTCAACATCGCCGCGCTGCTGCTGGTACGCCGCACCGCGGCTCGCTCGACATGATTCGCGGTCGCAACCACTGGCGTCGGTTCAAGAACACTGCCGCCATCAGCGTCATCTATGCGCTCACCGGAATCGCGCTGGTCCCGCTTGCCCTGGTCCTGTGGTACACGATCGCAAAGGGCTTCCCCGCCGCCAGCCACCTCGATTTTTACCTGAACGTAGAAAGACCGGTCGGGATCGCTGGCGCGGGCGTAGCCCATGCGATAGCGGGCACTGCAATCATGGTCGGACTGGCATCGCTGCTCGCGATTCCTGTCGGCGTCGTGAGCGGTGTTCACCTGGCCGAATACGCGGCGGGGCGGTGGGCGAGCTGGGTTCGGCTGGCTTCAGATGTCCTGGTCGGAGCGCCTTCGATCGCCATCGGCTTGTTTGCATATGTGTTGTTGGTTGCACCCCAACATCATTTCTCGGGACTGTCAGGCGCTATCGCCCTGGCTGTACTGATGCTTCCTGTGGTCATACGCACCACCGAAGGTGCTGTCGGGTTGATTCCGTCAAGCTTGCGCGAATCGGGTTTGGCCCTTGGACTCCCGCGGTGGCGAGTCGCCCTTCAGCTTGTCCTGCCGGCGGCAGCGCCTGGAGTCATCACCGGTGCTCTGCTTGCCATCGCGCGCGCTGCCGGGGAGACGGCTCCACTGTTGTTCACCGGTTTTGGCAACCGTTTCTGGAACCTTGATCCATCCCAACCCATGGCCGCTCTTCCCCTGGTGGTGTTTCACGACGCCTTGACGCCGTATCCAGCCCTGCAAGAGCAGGCCTGGGGCGCGGCCCTGGTCCTTGTCGTCCTGGTTCTGGTGATCAACCTCGCCAGCCGATGGGTCCTACGCCGTCAGATCCGGCTCGCGGGCCAGCTCTAGAGCAGCGGCTTGCGAGCCGGGACGCCTGGCCGGCGCGGGTAGGCGGGCGGGGTCAGACGCACCTTGTCGACGATGACCACCGTTCCCGCGCCACGGGCAGTCGAAGGCGCGGCCACGACTCGGTTTACTGCACCCCCGAGAAGATCGATCGCCCTGGCAGCTCGATCAACGCCTTCGCCTGAGGTCTTCTGGGCAAGCAGGCGCCCGCCGACTTTCACGAGCGGAAGGCACAGCTCGGCAAGGATTGGCATCGGCGCCAGCGCGCGCGCCACGGCGACGTCGAACGCTTCGCGGTAGAGAGGGTCCCGGCCGACCTCCTCGGCGCGCCTGGCCACGACCTCGACGTCTTGCAGCCCCAATGCGGCGCATGCGCGAACAAGGAACGCCGCCTTGTCCAGGTCAGCCTCGATCAGCGTCACGCTCAGCTCGGGTCGGGCGATCTTCAACGGCAGGCCCGGCAGCCCGCCACCGGATCCGACGTCGACCAGCTTCCTCGCGTCGCCGAGGTGTTCGAGCAGGACCAGAGAGTCGCTGACCAGGTCGGCGGCAGGCCCGGAGACGAGGCCGGGCCATTCAGAGATCAATCGCGCGAGCTCGACGAGCTTAGAATCGTTCACTGAGATGCCCATCTACGAGTATCGGTGCGAGAGCTGCTCGGAGAGGTTCGAGCTCCTGACCCGGTTCGCCGAGCGGGACGCGGCCCAGGTTTGCCCGGCCTGCGAATCGACGAAGACAAGGGTGCTGGTCTCGAGCTTCGCCTTTGCCGGCGCCGAGTCATCCGACTCGCTCGACTTCGGAGCTTCCGAAAGCACGGGCGGCGGGTGCTGCGGCGGCGGTTGCGGCTCCTGCGGCACGAGCCCGAACTGATCCCTTAGCGTGCTGTTCCCGGTCACGTACCGGGTAAACGCCGCCGGCCACATGGAGGTGGGCGGCTGCGATCTGGTCGAGCTGGCCCGCACGCACGGCACTCCTCTTTACGTCTACGACGAGGCGACCGTGCGCCAGCGCGCGTCCGAATACATGGCCGCCATGGGTTCCGCCGGCCAGGTCCTCTATTCCGCCAAGGCCTTCGCGTCGCCCCAGTTCCTGCGCATCATCGCCGAGGAAGGGCTGGGTCTTGACGTCGTCTCTGCCGGCGAGCTCCACCTGGCGATGAAGTCTGGCTTCCCTCAGGACCGCATCCATTTCCTGGGCAACAACAAGAGCCGCGAGGACCTCGTGGCCGCATACGAGGCCGGCGCGACCATCGTCATCGACGGCGATTACGAGTTCGAGCTTCTGCGCGAGGTCGTCCCCGACGGCAAGCGCACCCCGGTCATGCTGCGCCTGTCGCCGGGCGTCAAACCAGAGACGCACGAGCACATCTCGACCGGTCAGCTCGATTCGAAGTTCGGCTTCTCCATCGAGTCGGGCGCGGCGCGGGGCGCCGTCGAACAGGCATTGCGTCACCCGCGCCTCGAGCTGGTGGGCCTGCATTCGCACATCGGATCGCAGATCTTGTCCCTCGGCGCGTACGAGCACGCGATGACCATCATGCTCGACCTGCTGGTCCAGCTCCGCGACGAGCTGAGCTTCGAGCCGCGCAAGCTGGGCGCGGGCGGCGGGCTCGGCATCGCTTACACGCGGAACGACGACCCGCCCACGCCTCGCCATTTCGTCGAGGTGGTGCACCGCGCCCTGGTCGACGGCGCCGTACAGCGGGGTTTGAAGGTGCCGCAGCTGGTCGTCGAGCCGGGTCGATCGATCGCGGGTCCGGCCGGGATGGCGCTCTACACGGTCGGATCGATCAAGGACATCCCAGGTGTGCGGCGGTACGTCGCAGTCGACGGGGGCATGGGCGACAACATCCGCCCGAAGCTCTACGGCGCTCGATACGAGGCCTATCTCGCCTCGGATCCCGATCGTGCTCCGGACGGAACCGTGACGATCGCGGGCAAGTACTGCGAGTCCACCGACATCCTGATCACCGACATCGAGATGCCGGCGCTCAAGCCCGGCGACGTGATCGCGGTGCCGGCGGCCGGTGCGTACTGCCTGGCGATGGCGAGCAACTACAACGGCATGCCGCGGCCCGAGGTCCTGATGCTTCGCGACGGCGAGGCGCGCGTGATGCGGCGGCGCGAAACGCTGGACGACCTGGTCGCCGCAGAGGTCTTCTAACTACGTCAACGTAATCGTTATCGGCTGCGAGGCGCAGCTCGTGGACGCGTCGCAAGCACGGATCTGGGCCGGCTGGCCTGCAATGGCCACACCGATCTTCACCACTGTTACAAACGAACCGCTTGATTGAACGGCCACGGTTCCAACCTGCGTTGTGTTTCCAAGCTGAACGAAATAGATCGCCGCGGTTTTACCAGGGCTGAAATTGAACCCGTATACGGTTACTGAGCCACCGGCTTTAGTGCTGGTTGGAGAGAGCGAGATCGATCGTGGTTTCGGGGTTGAACGCGGACTTGGTGATGACCCTGCTGCGGGGCTTGGTGTGGTCGTGGCGGGGGTGGGTGAAGGTGACTCTCCCGGAGTCGGTGAGGTGGCGGCGCCTGATTCGAGAACGTGAAGGATCGCGGACACGTGGCACGTGGAGGCCCAGCACAGCTCGACCAGGTGGTCGCCGCCACTGCTGTCAAAAGGAATCAAGATCTCCCCGCTGACGGCGCCGCTCCGGTCGGCGCGGAAGGGAAACCTGACCAGCTCGCTGTGCAGGCGGATCTCGCCAGTCTGGTTCGCGGGCAGGTGCTTGGCCGTGATCCGCACCGTGTCGCCCGCGACCACCGTAGAAGGCGACAGGGTGAAGGTCGGCGCCTGGTGGGTGGCGACGTAGCCGAGGTAGCCGACGGCGCCGATGACGAGCAGCAGGATCAGCACGGCGGCCAGACCGAAAACGGTCCCTCTGCTTGGCTTCCGCTTCGCGCGCGACGGTGGAGGCGATGGAAACGCAACCGCGGCCGCCGCGGCCGAATCCTCGCTGTCCACGTACGCGGGTGCGGCCGGCGCAGCTGCGGCCGGCGCCGGCGCGGCCTTGGCGAGAGGCATGGTCGAGGCGACCGCCGGCGCCATCACCATCGTTCGCGCCACAGCCGGTTCCGGGCCGCGGTTCAAAGCTGCGCTCAGCGCGTCGATGAACTCGGTGCAGGTTTCCCAGCGAGCTGCCGGATCCTTGGCCAGCCCGCGCATGATCACCGCGTCGACCTTCGGCTTGAGCGAGCTGTTCCGTGCGCTGGGTGGCAGCGGCTCGCGGTGCACCTGCGCGTACAGCAGCTCGAGCAAACCCTCGCCGTCGAACGGGATCACGCCCGTCAACATCTCGTACGCGATGGTGGCCAGCGAGTAGCGATCCGCCGCCGGTCCGACACGGCTGCCGGCCACCTGCTCCGGAGCCATATACGCGGGCGTTCCAGTAGTGACCCCGGTCATCGACTTGAGGGATGAGCCCTGCAGCAGCTTGGCCAGGCCGAAGTCGGCGAGCACCGGCGTGTTGTCCTTCTCCAGCAGGACGTTGGCGGGCTTGACGTCCCGATGGACGATGCCGTGCTCGTGCGCGTAGTCGAGACCCGAGGCGATTCCGCGGAGGTACCTGAGCGCCGCGGCCTGGTCGAGCACGCCCTCGTTGAGTTTGTTGGCCAGGCTTCCGCCGGGGACGTACTCCACGATCATGTATGGCGTCCCCTGGTACTCGCCGAAGTCGTAGACATTGAGGATGTTGGGGTGGCGCAGCTGGGCGATCGCCTGTGCCTCGTGGCGGAAGCGGGCTGTCGTGTCAGGGTCCGGCGCGATCGCCTGGAGCACCTTGACCGCGCCGGTGCGTTCGAGCTGCACGTGGTAGGCGCGGTAGACAAGACCCATGGCCCCCTGGCCGATGAAGTCCTGGACCTCGTACTGTCCGAGCTTGGTTCCCGTGCCGATCGTCACGGGTCCGAATTATGAGGTTCGGTTCCGACAACCCAATTCGAGTTAACCGAAGGTTGATGCTTGCTTCCAGCCGCCGCGTCCGTGCCGCCTGACGGCGACCAGGCCGGCGAGGATCGAGAGGGCGATCTCGCTTGGCGTGACCGCGCCGAGGTCGAGCCCGACCGGGCTCTGGATGCGCGCGATCACGTCTTCGGGCACGCCCTTGGCGCGAAGCGCGTCCAGGTGGTGACCCGTGTGACGCCGGCTGCCGACCAACCCGATGAATCGGGGCTCGCTGGGAAGCAGGACCTCGAGAGCCTGGACCAGGTCGGCGGCGTCGTGGTCGGTGTGCACGGCGTAGACCTCGGCGCCGAGCGCCCGGGGCAGATCGTCGAGCGAGCCGATGGCGGCCGGCCATGATGCGCCTTTCAAACGCTCGGGCCGTGTCTCGACCAGCAGCGCTCGAAATCCGAGGTCAGGCGCCCAGCGGAGCAGACCCGCTGCGACCGGTGTCGCAGCGAAGACGACGAGCGTTGGCGCAGCGCCATACGGCTCCAGGTAGACGTCGATCGATCCAAGGTCGTGACTGTAGGTCCGGTGCTGTGGCTTGCCTTCCTCCGCGATGTGTTCCGCATCGGCCAGCGCCGCCGAGTCGAACTCGCTGCAGCCGAGCGTGCCGGCGAGCGTCGCTGTGCGCGAGAGCAGGATCTTTGCCCCGGCACGCGACGGCGGCTCGCCGTCGACCTTGATCACAGTCGCAAGCACGACCTCTTCGCCACGAGCGACGCGACCGGCCAGCTCTTCTTCGAAACTAGGCACGGGCTGGGCTGCGGGTCAGCGCGGTGCGGATGGTGGCGCTCGCGAGCGAGATCTCTTCATCGGTGGTGGCGTAGCCCGTCGTCAGGCGCAGGCTGCCCAGCGCCTGCTCCAGGCTGAGTCCCATCGCCAGCAGGACGTGCGACGGATCAAGCGATCCGGAGGCGCAGGCGGATCCGCTCGATGCGCCGACCCCGGCCAGGTCGAGCGCGAGCAGGAGGTCCTCTCCGCGGCGATCCGCGAACGCGCACGTCGCGTAATTGGGCAGGCGATCCTCCCCGCCGGTGATCATGCCGCCCAGCTCGATGAGCAGCGCACGTAGCGCGGCGGCCTGCCGCTCCGCCACGTGGCCCCGAGCACCGCGCTCCTGAACGCAAACCGACAGCGCCGTGGCTACCGCAGTTGCGGCCGCGACGTCCTCCCCGCCGGCGCGGCGCCCCCACTCCTGTGGGCCTCCATAAAGAAGTGGATCGATCCTGACTCCATCCTTGACGTATAGGATTCCGCCACGCCCGGCGCCGAGCTTGTGTCCGCTGATGGAGACGAGGTCCGCCCCGTCGGGGATCGGGATCCAGCGCGGTCCGGCGCACGCATCGACGTGAACCAGAGCGCCAACCTCGTGCGCTCGTGCGATCACCTCGGCGACAGGCTGGATGGTGCCGACCTCGTTGTTGGCGAGGCCGATCGACACCAGCTTCGCCGAGGACGGGATGTCGTCGGCGGAGGCTCGCGCGTGCCTGTCGACTCCGGCCACCTCCACCGCGTGACCTTCCGACTGAAGGCGTCGCACCGCTCCGAGCACGGACTGGTGCTCAGCCGCCCACGTCACGACGACTCCGCGTTTCGAGAGGCGGCGGGCGGCGCCGAAGAGGGCGAGGTTGACGGCCTCGGTGCCTGATGCGGTGAACGAGATCTCGGTGCGATCGGCGCCCAACGCCTGCGCGGCAAGGTCACGTGCGTGGTCCAGGGCGGCGCGGGCGGCGCGCCCTTCTGTGTGCGGGCTGGATGGATTGCCGTCGGGGACTGCGCGAAGCGCTTCGTTGACCTGGCTCAAGACAGGCGCCGAGCCGGCGTCGTCGAGAAAGACGCGGCGCAATCTAGAAGTGCGCCCTGCGCGCGCCCGACGTCCCGCTGCTAGCCGCGGCTGGGATCCGGCTGCTGGATGAGCTCTCTGAACGTGCCCTGGAAGTTCTTCAGGTACAGGTGAAGGTCGAGGATCTCGTCGACTGAGATCGGCTCCGCGGACGCAACAGGCTCCAGAGCCGGCTCGGGGATGCTCTTCTCGATTTCCTCAACAGCGCCGCCGGCGATGGCGAGCACGACGATGAACGTCACCTGGCACTGTGCGCACGTCACCTGCAGGTGAAAACGCTCCTCCTCGTGGCTGAGGACCTGGACCTCGCAGCCTTTGAGGCTGCGGCCGCACACCGGGCAGTTGTAAAACCGGGCTCGGTCGCGGATGAACTCGATGATGCTCATCGCGAATGCATATTACGCCGGGACAATTAGCGGCGACCCTCTATACAGGTGCATCCCGCCGGCCCCACGAGAGCGGAGTGGCTCGTGCCCGCAGGCAGCACCATCCGGTCTCCCGGCTTGAGCTCCAGCCGCTTCCCCTCGGCTTCGAGCACGAAAGTGATCGATCCGTTCACGCAGTACAGCACCTTCTCGTACCGGTGGCTGTGAGCGGCGTACCGGTCGCCCGGCCCGTTGGACCACGAATAGCAGTCGCCAGCCTCCCCGCGCAGCCGGGTCATGAGGTCTTCTTGGTCATCCACGCAAGCGATTCTAAGATTGCAAGGGTGAAGCCCCGTTTCCTCGCCGACTGCAACGTCGGGCGGCTCGCACGCTGGCTGCGCGCGCTCGGGTACGACGCGTCTTATCACGCCACCATCGGCGACGCGGAGCTCGTCCGGGAGGCTGCCGCGGAGAGCCGGGTGCTGCTCACTCGCGATCGCGACCTGACCAAGCGCCGCGTCATCCAGAGCGGCGTCGTGCGCGCGATCCTCATCCGGGACGACGACGTCACCAAGCAGCTGCGCCAGGTCTTCGCCGAGCTGGGGCTCGAGCTCAAGGAGGCCCTGACCCGCTGCATCGAGTGCAACTCCGAGCTCCAGGCGCGGGTGCCCGCGACGGTGGCGGAGCGCGTTCCACCCTACGTGCGCCGCACCCAGTCGCGTTATTCCGAGTGCCCCGACTGCGGGCGGATCTACTGGGCCGGAACGCACTGGCAGCGGATGCGCGAGGTCCTCGCTGGCCTGTGAAGGACGTCTTGCGGCGCCTGCTGGCGGGCGAGCTCACCGAGGACCAGGCGGTCGTCGAGCTGCGCAGGCTTCAGCTCGACGAGCTCGGCGGGCGGGCCAAGCTCGACCTCGGGCGCTTTTTGCGGCGGGGCGTCCCGGAGGTCATCCTCGCCACGGGCAAGGCTCCAGTTGACGCGGCACGCCTGGCCGTTGCAATGGCCGAGCGGCAGGGACAGGGGCTGATCAGCCGGATGACTCCAGCGCACCAGGCCGCGCTGCAGGAGGCTGCTGCGGCATCTCAGATGCAGGTGATTCCTTACGCCGCTTCGGCGCGCGTGCTGCGCCGCGACTTCACACCTGAAGCGGTTGAAGGCAAGGTCGGCATCCTCACGGCTGGGACCTCGGATCTCGCCGCCGCCGAGGAAGCGCAGATGGTCGTTGAGGCGTGCGGCCTGGAGGCGCGCCTTGACGCCGACCTCGGCGTCGCCGGCCTGCATCGGTTTGTCGGCCCGCTGGCGGCGATTCTGGAATGGGGCGCCGACGTGATCATCGTCGCCGCAGGAATGGACGGAGTGCTGCCAGGCCTCGTCGCCGGGCTCATCGACCTGCCGGTGATCGGCCTGCCCGTCTCGACGGGCTATGGTCGCGGCGGCGCCGGCGAGGCCGCGCTCACGACGATGCTGCAGTCGTGCTCAACCGGGTTGGTGGTCGTGAACATCGACAACGGCGTGGGCGCCGGCGCTGCGGCGGTGCTGATCGCTCAGCGTCGCCTGCGCGTGCGCAAAGACGCCGCGACCGCCCCCAGGAGCGCAACCACCAACAGCACGCCGAGCAAGACCGGTGCGATCGCACGCCACACGTCGACGCCGCCCGGGATGGCGAAGGTGAGGCCCAGGACCAGCAGCGTGCAGAGCACTCCAGCCAGCAGCCAGGGGAAGCCGCGGCGCCGGCGGCCATAGAAAAGCAGCCACAGCACACCAGGCTTTTTCTTGGGCGTGCTCATAGGAGATGCGCCACCTCGGTGAGCGACGAGATCGTTGGGATGCCGTCCGGGGGCAGCGCCTCGGCGTGCGCTGTGAAGATGACGGCGCGCATCCCTACGGCCCGCGGCCCTTCGTAGTCTTCGCGCACTCGGTCGCCGACGAACAGTGCCTTGTTCGGATCGACGCCGATGGCGTCGAGCGTGGCGAGGTAGATCTCAGCAGCCGGCTTGCGCTTTCTGATCGCGCTCGAAAAGACCACCGCGTCCACCAGTTGTGCGACGCCGTTCGTTTCCACCTGGCGCCGCATCATCTCAGGCGGAAAGGGAGCGTTCGAGCAGACACCGCGTTTGACTCCCTGGACGCCAAGCCATGACAGGACCTGCAGCGCGTCCGGGTCCAGACGCGCAGCCCGGTCCCAGCACATCTGCTCGGCGTCGAGGATTTCATACAGGAGGCCGTCTGGCAGCCTGATCCCGGCCTTCGCCCACGTCTCGCGAAAGACGTCCATGTACTCCACCTCGTCCTCGCTCATGCTCCCGACGTACTGCTCGAGCGGTAGGAGGATGTTTTCGAGGATTGCCTCGGCCTCCGGCGCCGGCGCTCCCAGGGCAGCCTCGATGCGAGGCCTGAAGCCACGGATCACCTCGAGCAGGTCCTCGGTCGGGTACTCGAACGTGACCAGCGTCCGTCCATAGTCGAACAGCACGCCTCGCGGTTCGGGCATCCGCATATCCTGATCCCCGTGGCAAAACGGTTGACGCATCTCGACGAGCGCGGAGCCGCGCGCATGGTCGACGTGGCGGACAAGGCGTCGACCGCGCGCGAAGCGCTGGCCGAGTGCGTGGTGCGAATGGCTCCGGCAACGCTGCGTGCCGTCCGCGAAGGCACGGCCAAGGGCGACGCCGTCCAGGTCGCCCGCGTGGCTGGCATCATGGCGGCCAAGCGGACATCGGAGCTGATCCCGCTCTGTCACCCACTCCCGCTGACCAGCGTCACCGTCGACTTCGAATTCGTGACCGGCGGCGTGCGAGTCCTGGCCCGCGCCCATGTCACCGGCCAGACCGGAGTCGAGATGGAGGCGCTGACCGCGGCTGCTGTGGCCGGGCTGACGCTGATCGACATGACCAAGGGAATCGAAAAGGGCGTCTACCTCGAGACGGTCCGCCTGCTGGAGAAGTCGGGCGGGCGATCGGGTACCTGGAAACGTCCACCCGAGAAATGAGCCGTGTACATATCGTCACCATCAGCGACCGGGCATCGGCCAGGAAGATGGAGGATGAGAGCGGACCGGCGCTGGTGCGCATCCTTCTGGAGGCTCAATTCGAGGTCACCGGGCCGCAGGTCGTTCCGGACGACCTGCGCCGCATCGCCGACGCGATCGTCGACGCTGTAGACCTGGGAGCCGACGTCGTCGTCACCACGGGTGGCACCGGCCTCGGCCCCCGCGACGTGACTCCGCAGGCGACGTCAGAGGTGATCGACTTCGAGGTCCCGGGCATCGCTGAGGCTATGCGGCGGGCAGGCGCGGCGAAAACTCCGATGGCCGTGCTGTCTCGCGGGCTGGCAGGTGTCCGCGGGCGCGCGCTGATCATCAACGTGCCCGGCAGCGTCAAGGGTGCGATCGAATCACTGGATGCCGTGATGCCGACGCTCGGCCACGCGGTCCGGCTCCTGCACGGCGACACCGATCACGATTGAACCTCAACGCAGACCTCGGTGAAGGCGCCGGCGACGACGAGGCGATCCTTGCCTGCGTCGACAGCGCGAGCGTCGCGTGTGGGGTCCACGCCGGCTCCGTCTCGATCACCATCGCCACGGCATCGCGATGCGTCGCGCTGGGCATCGAGGTCGGCGCGCATCCGGGATATGACGACCGCGCGAACTTCGGCCGCGTCGAGCTGCCCCTGCCGGTCGCCGAGATCGAGGCGCTGGTCGCGTTCCAGGTCGCCGGTCTCGCGGCCATCGCTCCGGTCAGGTATGTGAAGCCTCACGGAGCTCTCTACCACCGCTGCCAGCACGACCGTGCGGCCGCCGACGCTCTTGCACTGGTCGCCAGAGAGCACGGGGTTGGAGTCGTCGGACAGCCTGGGTTCGAAATCATCGCGGCGGCGCAGCGGGCCAGGATCCCCGGCTACCGCGAGGGTTTCGCCGACCGCCGGCTCCGGGCCGACGGGAGCCTCGCGCCGCGCTCGCAGGCTGGCGCTGTGCTCGAACCGAAGCAAGCGGCTGAGCAAGCGGTCGCACTTGCGCAAACGGGCCTTTACGACACGATCTGCGTCCACGGCGACACCCCCGGCGCAGGCGAGGTGGCCGCGGCGGTGCGGCGGGCGCTCGACGAAGCCGGGATCAAGACGGCACCGCTGGGCGGTCGCCTATGACCGGGGCGTCGATCAAGGAGCTGAGCGACCTCGACGACCTGCACGAGCTGGCGGAGCTTTTTGCCGTGGTTTGGGGACGCCCAGGCGAGCCACCGATCAGCTCCGACGTCCTGAAGGCGCTCGCTCACTCCGGCAACTACGTCTGCGGCTCCTATTTGAGCGGAAAGCTCGTGGGCGGACTGGTCGGCTGGTTCGGCGGCATGCCACCGCAAGACCTGCACCTGCACTCGCACATCCTTGGAGTCACCGCAGGCAGCGAGGCGCACGGCCTGGGGTTTGAGCTGAAGCAGCACCAGCGCCGCTGGTGCCTCGAGCGAGGCGTCAAGGTCATCCAGTGGACGACCGATCCCTTGGTGCGCCGCAATGTCTACTTCAACGTGACCAAGCTCGGCGCGCGGGCGACCGGATACCTGACCAACGTCTATGGGGTGATGACGGACGGGATCAACGCGGGGGAGGAATCGGACCGGCTGCTCATCACCTGGAGCCTCGATTCCCCTTCCGCCGGCGCTGAGCCAGATGTCGACGACTTGACTCGCGCGGGCGCGGTCACCGTGCTTTCGATTGGGGCGGCCGGTGAACCGGTGGCTGCGCAGGCTGCGGTCGCGCGCGTCCTTCTATGTCAGGTTCCGGATGACATCGTTGTGCTGCGGCGAGAAGACCCGAGCCTGGCACGCGCGTGGCGCACGGCGGTGCGCAAGGTAATTGGTGGTGCTGTCGAGGCCGGCTATGAGGTGAGCGGCGCGACCCGGTCTGGCTGGTACGTGCTCGAATCCTGAGCTAACTAGACTTTTCTGGTGCTGCAGGTTGGGGACAAAGCCCCCGAGTTCAAGCTTCCGACCACAGGTGGCTCCGAGCTAACGCTCGCCGACGCGCTCCAGAAACACAAATCACTGGTGTTCCTCTTTTATGTGCTCGATTTCACAGGCGGTTGAAGGATGGAGTTGACCGAGTTTCGGTCAAGGCATGAGGCGGCCGCGGCGGACGGCATCGGCATCTACGGCATCAGCGTCGATTCGGTGTTCTCGCACCAGGCATTTGCGACGGAGCTCGGCGGCCTGCCGTTCGACCTGATCGGAGACTTCGAGCGCAAGATGGTCACCGACTACGGCGTGCGCCGCGATGACGTGGAAGGCTACGCAGGGCTCGCGCGGCGAACGGTTTTCGTTATCGACGGCAAGGGCACCATCACGTACACCTGGGTCACGTCGCCCGAGCAGCGGCAGCCGGATTACGACCTCGTGATCGAGGAGGCGCGCAAGGCGGCCAGCGGATGAACGCGCAGGTGCACCAGATTGACGCCGCGTGGAACCAACTCTCTGCACTGGTGCAGAGGCTCGGACCTGGTGGCTTGATGGTCAAGGCTGCCGACGGGTGGGCTGTAAAAGATCACCTCGCCCATATCGGCGCATGGGAGCATTCCCTGCTCGGATTGATTGGAGGCCAGGACCGGCTGGCAGCGATGGGTGTGCATGAGACCGTGGAAGAGAACACCGACGCTGTGAACGACGCGGTCTTCAAGCTTCACCAGCACGAGACTGCGGAGCAGGCGCTGAAATACTTCCGCGACTCACATGTGCAGCTGATGGCCGCGCTTGGCGAGCTGACCGACGCCGACCTCGAGCAGCCGTACAGCCTCTACCAGCCGAACGACCCTGAGGAAATGCGACCGGTGCGCGGGTGGGTGGCCGGCAACACTTACGAGCACTACGCCGAGCACATCGACTGGATCAATCAGCTGATCAAGGAGTCGAGCGCCGCTCGCTGAGCCGCGCGCAACTTCCGCGCGGATTCGATGCTGACCTCCGCGAAGCTCAACCTGTCGCCAGGCAGCAGCTGGGCGGCGACCGGCATCGCTGCGCTCGCCACCGTGGCGACCACAGGGTACCCGCCGGCGGTCTGGTGGTCGGCCATCAGAAGGATCGGCTGGCCGCTGCGTGGAACCTGGAGCGCGCCGGCGGCCAGGCCGAAAGAGAGGAGCTCCTCACCGGAGGCGTCCAGGGTGGGACCTTCCAGGCGGTATCCCATCCGATCTGCGTCGCGGCTGACTTTGAACTCGGCGTTGAAGAGCGTTCTACGGCCCGTGGCGCCGAGGCGCCTCAGGTGCGGGCCGGCGATAGCCCCCAGGGTGTGGTCGGAGTAGTCAGGCCTTTGGTTTGGCGCAAGGTGGCGGCCTGAGATGGCCGGCGTGTGTGCGTCGCCGGCGGTGGCGATGACGTCGCCGGTGAGAAGCTGGCGGCCGTGCATGCCGCCGCGTTTTGTCATGAGGTTGGTCGACATGGAACCGAGCCACTTGTCGGCAGCGATGCCGCCCGCCACCGCGATGTAGGCGCGGCCTCCTTGGCGGCGGCCGGCAAACGCGAGCTCGTCGCCTTTGCTCAAGAAGATTCCGGTCCATGTGGGTTCCGGCTCACCGTTGACGCGCGGATCGAAGTCGGCCCCGGTGACTGCCACCAGGCAGTTCTCAAGCGCCACGAGCTCCGGGCCGCTCAGCGTGCACTCGAGGGTGGCAGCAGTTTCGTCGTTGGCCACAAGCAGATTGGCGGCGCGGTGTGCAAAGCGATCCATGGCGCCACCCGGAGGCACGCCGGCCGCGATGGCGTTGGGGCGGCCAAGGTCTTGCACGGTCGTGAACAGGCCGGGCTTTTTGACGCGCAGCACCTCTCTCACGTTTGTGCGGCGAAAAACTTGACGCGGTCGCCGGCGCGGAAGAGGCAGGGCGGGTCTGCGTCAGGGAGGAAGAGCTTCACCGAGGTCCGGCCGATAAGGTGCCAGCCGCCGGGTGTGGGCAGGGGGTAGATCCCGGACTGCCTGCCCGCAATCGCCACAGAGCCGGCGGGCACCTGAGTGCGTGGCACATGGCGGCGGGGCAGCTCGAGCTCCTCGGGCAGCGGCCCGAGATATGCCCAGCCGGGGACGAAACCCACGAGGAAGACCCGGTAAATCGGCCTGACGTGGATCTCGGCGACCTGGGCCGCCGACAGCCCGAGGACTGCAGCAACGGCCGCGAGATCCGGGCCGTCATAGACGACCGGTATCCGGTGAAGCCGGCCGGGCTCGGCCATGGGCGGGCGTTTGGACGCCAGCCTCTTGATCGCGGCGGCGAGCGCGTCATGAGTCGTCTGGTCTGGATCGAAATGCACGGTCACGCTCGCGTAGGCGGCGACTGCCTGGCGGACGTCCCGTCGCTTCTTCAATGCATTGGCCAGCGCGATCGCCCTCGTGTTGAGAGCGGTGTCGAGGCGCGTGCCGAGCTCCGCGAGGAGGGCGGCGTCACCGAGTGGATGAGTTCGCACCCTTGTCGTGGAGCGCGGCGCTGGCATGTGCGCTCACAAGAATGGCGTAGAACACGCCTGGGATGAGGCCGAGGCAGAGCAGGCCGACGCCCACCAGCCCCAGCGCCCAGCCGGTGACGATGGCGGCAGCGGCAAGGTTCCACGTCGCAAAGTCACGCGAGACGGCGCGAACCGACTGCACGAAATCGAAGAGGTCGTCCCAACGTGCGGTGAGAGCGAAGCGCGCGGTCGCGTGCGGCATGTGAAGGAGAAATAGCAGTCCCCATGGAAGGGCGAGCAGGAATGCAGCCGCAACGTGCGCGTAGAGCTGGGACACGGCGTCATCGCCCCCCGTCCAGATGCGCATGGAGAAAAGTAGGTCGGCGAGTGGATTGAACGCCAGCGCAAAAGGTGCGGTGAACAGTGCGATTGCAAGCGCGGTCCACGCTCCGTCCCAAAAGAGCCGCATCGAGAAAACCCATCGAGGTGGTCCGGGACCGGTATCCAGTTCCGCGGCGCGCGTGGCGGCGATGGCATAGCCAAGGAGGGGTATGAAAGCGATGGGAAGAAGCAGGACGGCGATCAGACCGGGGAGCCAGGTCGATTTCCAGTCGCCTCGGAACGGCCACGAAAACGATTCCGCGACGAACTTCATGCGGGGATTGTTAAGGACGTTGACACCAGAACATGCGTTCGTAGGATGGTCGGCATGGACCCCCAGGTCGACGAGCTCGCATTGCTCGAGGCAGCAGTCGTGCGCTTCTACGAGCAGCCGGCGCCTCATGACGGGCCGGCTCTCACGTCCTATCTCATGCGTGTGCAGCGCGCGAGCGACAGTCTCGCGGTGAAATCCGCTCAGGCCGCCGCAGCCTTTGCCGAGACCGATGAGTACGACCAGCAGGGCTTTGTCTCGCCCATCCACTGGATCCGGATGAACTGCCACATGACCGGCGGCGCGGCCGCCGACCGGATCGCCGTCGGCCAGCAGCTGGG
>Ga0137409_10002514_pt1 | contig 19612 bp, 18 predicted proteins | sample CZODoug1_16funga_FD_122059 | JGI IMG/M metagenome (GOLD analysis project Ga0137409, IMG submission 122059) | Vadose zone soil fungal communities from Angelo Coast Range Reserve, California, USA - CZODoug1_16fungal (Hybrid Assembly) | ecosystem: Environmental > Terrestrial > Soil > Vadose zone... | reverse complement strand
AGTCGCCTCGTGACCGGCGCCACATCCCCACGGCATGGTCTGGTTGAGTTTGGGGGCATGAGATGCTGTTTCGCTCTCGTGCTGGCGCTTGGGCTCGCGTGTCGCGGCATTGCGAGCGCACCCCCACCACCACCGCCACCCCCGGCCCCGCCGCCACCGCTGCCCGTGCGTTCGGTGTTTCCCGCCGACAACGCGTGGAATCGGGACATCTCGGCCGATCCGGCCGATTCGAAGTCCGACAGTCTGATCGCGCGCTGCGGCGGTTCGGCTAACCTGCATCCTGACTTCGGCAGCGTCTACGGCGGCGCGCCGTGGGGCATTCCGTTTATCACGGTCTCGGGGTCGCAACAGCGCGTGCCCGTCTCGTTTGCCTACGCGGACGAGAGCGATTCGGGCCCCTATCCCATCCCGCCCGATGCGCCGATCGAAGGCGGCCCGTCCGCGAGCGGCGATCGCCATGTGCTGGTGGTGGACGTGGACAACTGGAAGCTGTACGAGATGTTCGATGCGCACCCCGTGAGCGGTGGGGCCTGGACGGCGGGCTCGGGCGCGATTTTTGACCTCGGCTCGAACGGCCTGCGGCCCGACGGCTGGACGTCGGCCGATGCTGCGGGGCTACCGATCTTCGCCGGTCTCGCGCGCTACGCTGAGGTCGCGACGGGACAGATCACGCATGCGCTGCGCTTCACCTGCCCCGTCAGCCGCCGCGCCTACGTGCCGCCCGCGCGGCATTTCGCGAGCACGCGAGCTGATTCATTTCTACCTCCAATGGGGATGCGCGTGCGGCTGAAGGCCGGCGTCGACATCTCGGGCTTCCCGTCCGACGTCCAGGTGATCCTGACGGCGTTGAAGACGTACGGCATGATGCTCGCGGACAATGGCGGCCCGTTCTTCGTGAGTGGCGCCCCGGACCCGCGCTGGAACGATGCCAACATCGATACGATGAAGCGGCTGCACGGGAACGATTTTGAGGTTGTCAGGATGACTGGGTTGGTCGTGCGGTAGTCATTGCGGATCCCACACGGCGACGCCGACGCGTGAGTCGGCCGTGCCGTAGTAGAGAAACCATCGCCCCCGGAACGGCACCAACCCTTCGACGAATGTCGTTCCCGCCGTGTACTGCCCCGTCCGCTCGTAGCTCTCGGTTGGCTTGAGGAACGCGCTGTCCGACCGCGCAATCAGTTTGGTGGGATCGCGCGCATCAAACAGCGCCTGCCCCGCCGAATACGTTCGTGACGGCAGGCTCCCAGCGTTATAGAGGACCAGTATTCCGCGGCCGGTAAGGACTGCCGGAGGACCCGCCTCGACCAGCCAGGAATCGAAGTAGTTCGGACGCGCCGACAGCACTTTGATCGCCTGCCCGCTCGAGTCCTCCAGCGGTGTCCAGTCGAGCAGGTTATCGGAGGTCGCGATGCGCAGGTCGGGAACGCCGAAGTACATCCAGTATTTGCCGTTCACGCGCGTCGCGATGATCCGGTCGCCAGCGACGCGGCTGAGAATCGCGCCCGACTTCGACTCCGTGCGCAAATATTTTCCGCCGGCCGCGTGTGCGAAGGCGGGGCCATGCTTGGCCCAGGTGATGAGGTCACGCGACGTCGCGACCGCGAGGCGGGGCACGTCGCGGTTCCACTGCGTATACGTGAGGATGTAGGTGCCGTCGCTCGACTCGACGATGCGCGGATCTTCGACCCCGCCGGGCCACTCGTTCTGCCGTTGCGCGTCGCTGTCGGGATACAAGACGGGCGTCGCGCGACGCGTGAAGTGCAGGCCGTCCTTGCTCTCCGCGAGGCCGAGGCGCGAGGTATGCCCGCCGATCTGCTGCAAGCCGCTCGCATCTTCGGCGCGGTAGAGGAGGAAGATCTTGCCGTCTTTCACGACGGCGGCCGGATTGAACGTGGCGTAGGCCTCCCACGCCACCGCGGGGTTCGGTGTGATGACCGGGTTGACCGGCGCAGGCTTTGTGAACGGGCCGAGCATCCATGACTGCTGGGCGAGGACCAGCGCGAGGCTAAGCACGGCGTGACAGGAGCGCGGCGATCGCGACCACGATCGCCGCCAGCAGGCAAGACGCCACCGGCACGGCGACGAACACGAACGCGCCGGTCGTCCTCGGGGGCCGCAAGACGCGGAGTACGTAGATCGCCAGCGACCCTACGGTGATCGCCAACGTCATCCAATGAAGAGCCGTTCGGGTGACGACCGACCACCGGACTGACATTCGGTCGGCCCAGGCGAGGGCGACGAAGGGGGCGAGCACCCAGAAGACGAATAGCACGGTCACGAGGATGTGCTGATTCGCGCGGCCGGCGTAGAGCATCAACGCCATGGAGCCCACGGCGCCAACCACTGCCGCAACCCGAGCGCTACTGTGCAGCCGGTTGCTCATTCACGTCACTGGACACCGATCACGCGGAGCGCGACGCCGGCCAAGAGTCCGCCCACAAGTGGCCCCACGATCGGGATCGATGCGTAGCCCCAGTCGGAAGGCCCTTTGCCGGCGACCGGCAGCAGCGCGTGGGCGATCCGCGGACCCAGGTCGCGCGCCGGGTTGATGGCATAGCCGGTCGTGCCGCCGAGCGAGAGGCCGATGCCCCAGACCAGGCTGCCCACGAGGTAGGCGCCGAGCCCGGCGGCGGGACCGGTCGCGGCCACGGCCTTCGAAAAAATCGCCCCGACAACGAAGACCAGGACGAACGTACCGATCACTTCGCTCAGCAGGTTCGGGACGAGCTGGCGAATGGCGGGTGCGGTACAGAAGCACGCCCGCTTCAAGGAGGCGTCTGGTGTTTCTTTCCAGTGCGGCAGGTAATGGACCCATACCAGCGCAGCACCCGCAATGGCGCCGAGCAGCTGGGCCGCGAGATAGGGGGCGACTTTCGAGAAGTCGCCGCTGCGGGCGGCAAATCCCAGTGTCACGGCAGGATTCAGGTGTGCATCGCTCGAGCCGCACGCAATCGCGGTAAAAACGCCGGCCATCACCGCGAACGCCCATCCGGCGGTGATGACCATCCAGCCGCTCCCCTCGGCCTTCGATCGTTTCAGGAGCACGCCGGCGACGACTCCATTGCCGAGCAGAATGAGAACAAGCGTGCCGAGAAACTCGCCCAGCAGAGGTGAGGTCATGTAAGGATGAACTCCTTTAGCGACATAATCTGAAGGCCCCGATCCGAGTCGAATAGGTCACCGCGTCCTTCTTGAGATAATCGCCTACATACCAGATGGTGCAATCGTCGGTGGGATCGATGGCCGTCTGGCTGTAATCCTCCCACCGCATCGTGTTGATCTGCGCAGCCTCGCCTTCCGCGAGGACCGCCTCGTGCAGCGTGAGCACGCCGAGCGGATCGCCGGCGAGCCGGCCGGCGAACCGCTGCCCCGCAAAATTGGGCGTGCCGCCGAACGAGTATCCGATTCCGATGTTGCCCTGGCTGTCGACGGCCGGGCTCGCCATCCAGCGATAGAAGCCATCGGGTGCGTAGGTGCCCTGCTGCCGCAGACGCAGATTGCGGTCCGGGGAGATCGTGAACTCGTACCAGCGTACGCCGCCGCCGAACACCGCCGTGTTGACCGAGTGCACCGCGACGATCGACTCCCGCCCATTGACGTTGCGGTACACCACTCGCGCCATGAGCTTGTCGCCTTGCGCGTCGAGATGCTGGTCGGTTTCCGGTTGCCGCACGCAGGTCGTCAGCTGGCCATCGCACAGATAGTGGTAGGGCGCGACGGCAATCTTCTCCGGCCCGGTGAGTCGCGAGTTCGCGGGATCGATCCAGTCGACGGAGAATCGCCAGGCGTAAATGCCGTCGTCCGCAAAGATGCCGTGCAGCTGTGTGCCCCCGGCCGCAAGGACGACGTTGGGTGCGCCCGCGGGCGGCAGCGCTCGGCCATCGAGATCGGCGTTGTTCAGAAAGTTCACGCCATCGACGATCATGCACTGCTCGGTCGCCGGTTCGCCACGCAGCATGCGGCGGCGATCGACGACACAGGTGTGCTTCTGAATGACGTCGTCGCCCGTGCTCGTCGGTACGTAGTATCCGTCCGGCCACACTGCGGGGCGCGGATAATCGGGAAAGAGGGGCCGCAGGAATTCGTAGCGATAGTACGAGCCGAGCGGATCGGCGGTCGTGCTCATCGCATAGCACACGGAGTACGGGCCCTTCTCTTCCGGCGGACGGAGCGGCCGGGGGCGCGGGGTCGTGTCAGGCCGCTCCGGAGGTGACGGGGGCACTGGCGGCGGCACGAACAGCGGTGCCGCGGCTCCGGGTTGATCCGGCACCCCGGGTGGACTGACATAGGCGCGCTCCGACGCCTTCCACACCGGCGGTTGATCCGGCCGTTCCTTGGCTCGCGTAAACACCGGCATCACGATGAGCCACCGATCGGCGAGTTGATCGTAGCGGACGACGGCGTCGCCGTTGTTATGCGCTTCACAGGCTCCACCGAAGCCCTTGAACAGCGTGTTCGTCGCGACGGGGCCGTAGACGATCTCGCCGCTCTTGCGGAAGATCGCCATGCGCGTGTTGACGATCTGCAAGACGTAATCGCGTCCCACGGCCAATGAGTTGTCGGAGGGGTTGCGCGCTTCCCAGCGGCCGTGCGGACCCTGGAGCCCGACGCCTAGGCCGTCGAACCTGGCGACCAGCGTGGCCGGCGGGCGGCTCCCCTGCTCAGTCTGCTCGACTCCCGCGCGCTGTGAGACGGGGGTTCGAGGAATTCGCGCACACCCCACCATGATGACCGCACACAGACCCGCTCTTAGGCTCACCTACTTACCTGGCCGAAAGTAGGGACGAAAACGCGGGGAATTCCCGCTCCAGAAACCGCGTCCACGCAGAGCCTGAAGGACGGGTGGCCGGTTGACGAATCGAAAATCGCGTCAGCGCCGGCGGCACCTCGCCGCTGAACTGCTCGATTCGAAATCCGCGGCGCCGAACAGCGAAGTCGGCGAGGAGATCCCCTTGTGTGATTGCGATCAGAACGGGGAAGAAATACAACGCATCACAGCGATTCTCGCCAAATGTCGCCGCGACGGGCGCATCAGCGGGCGCCAACCGGCCGCAGCTATACACGACGACCGGCAACTCCGTCTCTGCGCCCGACGCGCTGCGAAAATAGAGACGAGTGAGGGGCAGCTCGGCGCTGTCTTGCGCCACGACGGTCACGACGATCGCGCCATAGCCGTTGAGCGCTTCGTACTCCGCTGGAGTGCTCGGATACCCGATGTTGTAAACCGCGATCCGGGGAATGGGGGCGTACTGACGGTACTGACTCGCGGCCGCGCGCAGACGATCGGTCATCTCGGCGTCCGTCGCCGGATTGCGGCTCCAGCCCTGCCTCACCTCGACGTGGGTCACGCCCTGACCAGGAAGAATCGCGGGGATCAACGCCGCTGCCAGGAGCCAGGGACCGATGTTGGGGATCTTCACTACTTCAACGTTTGGCGATCTCGAACCTGCGTCAAGAGCCGCTTGCCGGGACCTTCACGCCCTTCACGAGGAGCCAGAGCGTCAACGCGCCTTCGCCCAGGATCGCCACGGGAATGACGAACGGCGCGAGATGAGCCCCGACTGCCGGTGCCAGGAAGTTTGTGAACGAGTTGATGACGTAGCTCGCGCCTCCGAGCATCAGCAGCACACCGAGCAGCCGGGGAACGAGCGTCGATCGCGTGATCAGATACCCGATCGAGATGATCTGCGCGCCGAAAAAGACCATTGCGACATAGAACCCCTGCGCCGGCGGGTCGGACCGAACGAGAGAAAGCGCCGCCCCACTGGCCACACCCGCGAGACCGCAGAATGCCGCAAACGATGAAATGCTGGTGTCCACCGGCTTGAACAGCTGATAGAGCAAAATCGTCACGCCCAGGTAACACACACCACTGAACAGATCGGCGGCAAACGCCAGACGGGGCATCCCGGACTGCGTGGAGAAGCTGATCACACCCCCGGCGATGACGACGAGCCACAAAGCGCCCGCGAGCCGCGCAGTACGTAGATCGTTCATCGGACCTCCGGAGTTGCGACGCCTTTGACGATGAGCCAACCTGCGAAGACCAGCTCGAAGACGAGGATTGGCAGCCACATGAGCTGCGTGACGAGTGCCGGCAGCAGCTCAAGGACCTGCAGGGGCAGGCCTATCGCGATCAGCCCAGATGCGATCACGCCGAGCGCAGCGAGCCATTCAGGAACCATGCGACCTCGCAAGAGCAGCCAGGAGAACAGCGTGCTGCCGACGGCGAAGAAGATCGCGCTGATGAGCCAGGGCTGGTTGAGAACGAACGCGGCAACCGCGCCGGCCCCAACGGGGTCCGATGCATTGGTCCCGGCGGTGGTGGCAATCGCGAGCAGCCCCAGCGTGGCTGGAGTCGAGGCGGCGCCGACTATCCCCTCGGCGGCCCGGCAGGTCAGGCCCAACATGGCGAGATCGCGATCCTGGTCACGCGTGAGCGCGTACAGCGTCACAGCCAACACGAGCGCGCAGAAGCAGCCGATCAACGACAACACCGCGGCGACGCGGACGTCCGCGGCATGCACGGCCATGCTCGCGAGCTTCGCGGCCATGCCATCCCCGCTCGTGGCACGATTGGACAGCTGCATGCTGGTAAGGCCGACGGCGATATAGAGGAGGTATGCGATTCCGGCGATCCGCGCGTTGCTCGTGCGAGTCATGGGGACTCAACGGTAACGTCAGACCTCGATTTCAGGGACCGCGCGATTACGCCGATCCCGCCCGCGAGGAGTCCCAGCATGATGAGGGTGTCGAACAGAGAGGTGGACGCAAAATAGATATGCATGTTGCCGATGATGCCGGCGAAAATGATCAGTGCGCCGATGCCGGTGAGGATCCAGCCCCCCACCGCTTGCCCGTCGAAAAAGAGCCAACCAATTCCGATCAGGAGCGGCAGCAGCGATAACCCGAAGGCGCTGTAGCCCCAGAGGACCCAGGCGCCGCTCCCCACCGTGACGCGCGTGAGTAGCAGGTAGGCGCCGACCACCACCATACCGAGACCCAAGAAAAAAGTGCCGACGCCACCCGGTGTGCCACCAGCTCCTTGCATGCGTCCTCCTAGCGAACGAACCACAGTGTAACGCCAACCTCCAGGGCGAGCGACCAATCGAATTTCTGAAACGGTTGCGTCGAGGCGATTGCCACGAAGGACGTCCGCGGAATCGGCAATGGCACAACGGTGCTGCTCACAATGATCGGGTAAGGCTTGTAGTTGTCGGGCTCGAGCCACAGCACTCCCACACCGAGCCCCGTGCCCGCGTCTTGGACATGCACCAGCGCGTGCTCGACGGCCGTTATGACCGTAGGCTTGGCACTCTCGTCGGTCCACGACAGCGTGATCCAGCCCCGCGTGGCACGGAAGGGTGGTGTTTCCGCGTGCAGCTCGACGATTGGGTCTGGCACCCGCTTGCTCACCAACAGTCCCGCGCTCACCGTGGCGAACTGCGCCTCAGCACCGAGCAGAGGAATGAGGCCAAGCAAGGCAAGGCTGACGACGGCTTTCATGCTCGTACATTATACGCCGTGATCGCTGCCCGCACGCTCGGCGTTACCGGGCTCGCATTCTGCCTCTCGACGACCCTCGGAGCACAGGGCGCGAGCCGCCGCGAGCTCGTGTGGGGCGGTGACGCCGAGGGGGGCGCGCCATTCGTGGAGGCGGATCCGGCCAATCCATCCCGCGTGCGGGGCTTCGATGTCGAAGTCGCCGAGCGTATCGCCCGCGGGCTCGGTGGGGAGGGCCGCACCGCCCGGTTCGTCCAGGTGCAGTGGTCCAATCTCGACCAGTCCGTCGAACGCGGGGACTTCACGCTCGGCCTCTCCGGGGTCGAGGATACGCCAGTGCGCCGCGCGCGGCATGCGGTCACCATCCCCTACTTCGAGTTCCGCGAGGTTTTGGCGGTACGGCCGGAGGACGCGGGCCGCATCCATGGGCTCGCCGACCTGCGCGGCCGGCGCGTCGCGACGCTCGGCGCCACGATTGCCTACGACTTGCTCGTCGCGGCGCGCGACTCGACGGGCCTGATCCCCATCTCCTACGACGACGACGTGCATCCCTATGCCGATCTGGCGCGGGGCCGAGTGGATGCGGTGTTGCTGGACCACATCATCGCGCAGCGTGCGCTCCGGCGCAGCGGAGGCCCGGGGGGGGCGTTCGTGATCGTGGCGCAACCGGTCGCCATCGGTCACTACGTGGGCGTCCTCGCGCGGGCCGACGCCGTACTCCGCGATTCGGTGGACGCGGTCCTACGTGAGGCGATGCGCGACGGATCGCTGGAGCAGATCTTCCGCCGCTGGGACGTGTGGGACCCGAGCCAGGGCGCGTTGTTCGATCGCGTCCTGCGCTCAGACAGGGCGCCAAAGGCGGCAGGGGCGGCACGGGGCATCTCGGCAGTCGCCTACCTCCCGTCGCTCGCCGGTGCCGCGGGCGTCACGGCGCTGGTCTCGCTGCTTTCGATGATGCTGGCAGTGATCGTCGGGCTCGGGCTGGCGTCGAGCCGGGTGTACGGACCGGTGTGGCTGCGGGTGGCAACGACGGTCTACATCGAGCTGATTCGCGGCACGCCACTGCTGCTGCAGCTGTTCGTCATTTACTACGGGCTGGCAGGCGTGGTGCGGCTGCCGGCGTTTCTCGCCGCGGTCCTGGCCCTCGGCCTGAACTACGCGGCCTACGAGGCCGAGATCTACCGCGGCGCGCTCGAAGCGGTGCCGCGCCCGCAGCTCGAAGCCGCGCGAACGCTCGGCTTGTCCGAGCTGCAGATCCTGCGGCTCGTGCGCGGGCCTCAGGCGCTGCGTTTCGCGCTGGCACCGATGACCAATGACTTCGTCGCCCTGCTCAAGGATTCTTCGCTCGTGTCGGTCATCACCGTCGTCGAGCTGACCAAGCAGACGGCGATCTACGCGACCAACGTGGGCAGCTGGGTCGTTCCCGGCGCCCTGTGCGCCGCGATCTATCTGGCGATGTCGCTGCCGCTGGCGCGGCTGGCACGGCGGCTCGAGCGCCGCTGGAGGCCGGCCGCATGAGCGCGCTGCTCGTCATCGACCGGCTCTCGGTTCGGTATGACTCGCGCCACGTGCTGCGCGCGCTGTCGCTCGAAGTCCGAGGCGGCGAAATCGTGGCGCTGATGGGTCCGTCGGGCGTGGGCAAATCGACGGCGCTGCGGGCCGTGGCCGCGCTGCAGCCGTTCGATGATGGCGGAATCGTGGTCGATGGATTTGAGCTTGCGCCCGGGCCCGTCCCGCCCGAGTCGCGACTCGTCCCGCTGCGGCGCCGGGTCGGCCTCGTTTTCCAGGCGCACGCGCTGTTCGCGCACTTGACGGCGCTCGACAATGTGACGCTGGCGCTGCGGCACGTCCTCGGCCAGAGCCGGAGCGACGCCGAAGCCGTCGCGACGAAGCTGCTCGCTTCGCTGGACGTCGGCGCGCGCGCCACGGCGTGGCCGAGCCAGCTCTCGGGCGGCGAGGCGCAACGGGTCGCGATCGCGCGCGCTCTCGCGCCAAATCCCGCCCTGCTGCTCATGGACGAGCCGACGGCGGCGCTCGACCCCGCGCGCCGCGGTGCGCTAGGGACGACGTTGCGTCATTTGACTAAACAGGGGCGCGGATTGCTCATCGCCACGCACGACACGGAGTTCGCCCGCGGTCTTGCAGATCGGATTGTTAGCCTGGGAGCCGGATAGGGCCCTCATGCCGTCGCGGCTGTCCGACCGTCCTTCACCGCTCATACACTCCAAAGCTCCAATGCCGTGGCGACGGCCATAGGGGACCGCGCCATCCTGCCGCACGCAGTCGCTGCCCAATCAGGATGTTCATGAGCCCGTGTCCCACCAACACGATCAACCCGCACGCCTTGGCGCGGTCCGTGAGGACCGCCGCCGCTTTCACCGCGCGGGCGCGCGCGCTCTTGAAGCTCTCCACACCGGCGGCCCAGCCGCAAAACCACGCGGACCGCGCGAGCCCGGCCCACATCTCTGGACGGAGGCGCAGGCTAGACCCAAAGGCGCTCGGCAACTCCGCCTCGCGAAAGCATGGATCGATCAGCGGCGTTGCGGATGGCGCGAGCAGGTGCGCCGAGTCTCGCGACCGGCGCAGCGTACTCGCAAGCACACAGGTCGCCGTTCGTGTGAGGCGCTCGAGCTCCGCGCTGGGACGGGACGAGGGGTCGAGCGGTGCGTTCGCCTCGCCCCGCAGCCACTCGCCAAGTGCATGTCCAGGAATTCGTGTCCGAAAGTCCCACGCCGGTTTGCCGTGTCGCGCAAGCACGATCCTGCTCACGTCGCTGCGGCCTTCGCCGGCAGCACCCGGCTCCGGATCTTGAACCCAAGCCAGCCGAGGAGGACGGCGGGGAGCAACACGACGAACATCTCCTGCACGAGCTGGCCGGCGAGATTGCCACTCGGATTTCCAAGCGGGGTCCACGCGAAGCGATAGCGCTGCTCGGAAAACGGCGCGAGGAATTCCACGCCATATGAATAGGTCGACAGAGCGTCGAGGCAGGAGTGCGACAGCAGCGCGAGACCGAGCGTGACGCCTATACGACCGCGCTGCCCAGTCCACGGGGGGCCGCGGAAGAACAGGAGAGTGGCTACGACGGCGCTGACGAGCGCGAACGTGAGCGAATGCGTGATCGCGCGGTGCGCGACGGGCCATCCGAAGTAATCGATGTCGGGCAGAGCGGCGCAGGCCGCGGCAACGAGGCAGACGCGTCGGGTGGGCGGTCGTTGCTGAGTCCACGCAGCGATCGCAAAACCGACGGCAGCGTGTGAGATCGGTGTGGGCACCGCTTGGAATCTATGCTCGTGCAGTCATCGCACGACGTGCGGCATGATCAGCGCAATGATGAGACCACCGATCGCACCGATGCCCAGGATTGGACCCCAGGCCTTGGTAATCACGGCCGAGGGTGCGCTCAAGAGCAGACCGACAACCACGCCGACGATCCAGCGCGGCCAGCTGAGATCGATCACCCCGATGACAAACCCAATCGCAAAGCGATCGAGGAATGCGGCCGTGAGCGCCGCGCGCTTATCGGGGAATTGGTGCGGGATCATCAGCGCGACGACCACAATCCCGAAGGCGAGGCCGGCAACGACACCGAATAGGACGTGGGACATAGGCGCATAAACTGCTCGGCGGGCGCTCAAGCGCAACAGCCACACCATCCCCCAGGCGACCAGCAGACTCGCCACACCCGAGACATCGTGACCGCCAGCAGGACGCGCCAGAGTGTCACACTCGTGCCGTGCGGCGCAGGTCCAGGAACAGCGCCACAGGCCCCACCATCGCGAGCGCGAGAATGGGTGGCGACACGTAGAACGGCCGGAGCAGTGCGATCTGATAATCGCCGGCAAGGCGAATCAGTGTCTCCACCAGTGCCACGATCGCGACGACGATAATCCGGCCGCGCTTCGTGCTCACCGTGGTTCGGGGATCGGTCACCATGAAGAAGACAAACAGTTGATACATCGGTCCCGTAATCGGCGCGAGTTCGGTGAGCAGCGGTCCACCGACAATGAAGTGACGCACCACCGCGAAGACGACGAAGCAGGCAACGTAGGTCAGCGTGACGTGCAGCACCTTTGCCCGCCACGCGATCACCAGGCCGAAGGCCCAGATCACGAGGTTCGTGCTGATGTCATTGCCCCACTGGTGGCTGAGGATCGCGACGGAATCGGCCGCGACCAGGACGAGCAGCGCGATCGCGAAGTTGCTGGGATTCCACAGGTGCCGGCCGCGATACGTGAGGACGTATTTCGACGCGATCGCGATGAAGGCCCCCAGGGCAAAGGGCCAGAGAATGTTCGCCTGGGGCTTGATCAGCAGCGCCAGACTGATCCCCGTGATGTACGCGCTCGCCAGATTGGCGACTCGGCCCCGCAGCCACCACGACAACAGCGCTTCCGTCGCCAGACAGATACCCAGCGTCGTCGCCAGCCGCGGATAACCGCCCAGGATGTGATAGCGGGCTTCACCAACTACCAACACGAGCGTGATGAGAAAGACGATGAGGTACTTCGGGTCGATCGCCGCGGCCCCCTTCATCGCGGCTCCGTGATGACGTACAGCTGGTCGATCGTGAGACCGTTCAAGATCTGGTGCGTACCGGAAGGCCAGCGAATGGTCACCCCTCCCAGGGCCTGATCCCCAAGCCCAAAATGGAGCCGCCGGTCGTTCTGGCTGCAGAACCCCGACCCACCATCCACCACCTGCCGCTGCCGGCCCGGCCCGATCTCCGCGGTCACCTCGGCGCCGATAGCGGAGCGATTGCTGCGCGTTCCGACCAGCTTGAACTCGATCCAGTGGCTCGGGTTCGCGGTGTTCTTGTAGACCAGCGCCCTGCCCTTCTCGTTCGCTACCACCACATCGAGCAGCCCACGGTTGAACAGATCGGCCATCGCGACGCCCCGGCCGTCGAGCAGGTCGGTGACGCCCGCCTCCGGCGCGACATCCACGAACCCCGCCTCGCCGCGATTCAGGAGCACGCGCGAGCGCTCGAACCCTGAAAGACTGGCGCTGCCGATCGGGGGCCAGTTCTTCGCGTCCTCGAAGATGTTGCCCTGCGCGCCGGCGATCTTGGACATCGCGTACCAGTAGTCGCGCGTCGAGTCGGCCGAGATGAAGCCGTTCGCCACGAACAGATCGAGCATGCCGTCGTTGTTCAGGTCGCCGAACTGCGCGCCCCACGCCCATCCCGCGTCGGCGACGACGCCGGTCGCGACTTCGTCGAAGCGCCCAAGCTGCTTCAGGAAGTTGAGCCGCAGATTGTTGCCCTGAAACAGGAATCCCTTTTCGGAAATGTTGGTGACAAAGACGTCGTGCTCGCCCCGGTTGTAGACGTCGCCGATGGCGACCGCCATGCCGCTCTTGGAGTCGTCTTCGAGGCCCGCGCGAGCCAGCTCGAAGCGCTTGCCTTCGTGGTTCAAGAACAGTTCTTCGGGCCCGTAGTCGTTGGCGAGGTAGAGATCGGGCCAGCCGTCGTCGTTGAAGTCGGCGGCGGCGGCCGCGAGGGTCCAGCGCGTGCTGCCCACGCCCATCGAGTCGGTCACGTCCTTGAAGTGCCCATTGCCGACATTTTTGAACAGCAGATTCTTGCCGCCGTTCGACGCGAAATCCCAGCTTTGCTGCATGATGCGCGTGGTCGTGAGGTGCCAGAAATCGATGTCGGAGCGGAAGTAGCCGGTGATGTAGAGATCGAGCAATCCGTCGCGATCGAAATCGAGCCAGACGGCGCCATTCGAATTCATCCACGTTCGCAACCCCGACTGCGCCGTCACATCCTCGAAGTGTCCGTTGCCCAGATTATGGAACAGTTGCGGGTAGCCCCATTTGTAGACGAGCAGATCTTCGAAGCCGTCGTTGTCGTAGTCGCCCCACACTGCGCCCATCGACACGCCTTCGCCGGCGCGATTCACCGCTGCGACGCCCGCCTCGGCGGCCATGTCGCGGAACGTGCCGTCTTTCTGGTTCAGGTACAGCGCGTTGGCCGCGTTAAAGCGCGAGCTGGTGAAATAGAGGTCGGGCCAGCCGTCGTTGTTCACGTCCGCCACCGAGACGCAGGCGCCGAGCGCCGCGATGTGGGCGGCGATGTGATTGACCTTTGGATCGAGTGCGGGCGATTGATGCACGAAGTCGATCCCACTCGCGTGGGCGACTTCGGCCAAGTGAATGGTTTCACCGGCGCCGAGGCCGCTGCCCGCGGCTCGGCCGTTGAGCACCACGACAGCGACGATGGCGGCGATGAACGCTGCAGTGACAACCGAGTGACGCCAGGTACGCGACATCGGCCCTAAGAATATTCGAGCGGAGTCTGGGGCGTTAGCTCCCGACTCCGCTCGACTATCGCAGGCGCCTAGTGCGAACCCTTGGTCTTGATGATGACCACGCCGTTGGCTCCGCGTACCCCATAAATCGCCGTGGTGCTGGGATCCTTCAGCACCGTGATCGACTCGACATCGTGCGGGTTGAGCCAGGTCAGGGTGCCGTTCGGGACCGCGATTGGCACGCCGTCGACAATGAACAGTGGGTCCTCACCTGAATAGAACGACTTCGGAGCGCCAACGCGGACGACGATCCCGCCCCCCGGCGCGGGACTCACGATCACACCCGATATCCGGCCCGCCAGCAATTGATCCAGAGAGGTGACCACATGCCGCGCCTGCTCGTCGGCGGAGACGGTGGAGGCGGCGGGTGGCGGCGCTACCGAATCGGGGGAGATAGGCAGCTCGCTTACGGTCTGTCTGTGTGCGCACGCGGCGCACGCGAGAAGTCCGGCGAGGAGGAGAAACGACGGCCGGACGCGCTTGGGGTATGAGGTCATGGCGACCTCCTTATTGACCCTAATATATAGAAATTGCAGCTAGCTGGGGATTCCTTGGGGTTAGGGCCTTGCGGCTATGGGGTGAAACGCGAACCACAACAGAGCGGGGCTGGTGTCGCTGTCCCCGGGCTCCCGAATCTGCGTGATGCTCTTGAGCCGCATCGCTCCGATAATCACGCCGGGCCAGCCGTCCCGTTGCACGTCGGCCTCGGCCATCACGTTCCACTGACTGCCGCGCGCGATGCTGAATGCGTATGGGCGAAACTGGTAGTCCCCAACGTTCTCGAGATACACGATCCCCCGCTCCGGGTGCTTGAGGGAATCCGCGAAATTGCTGGTCGCCAGAATGTCGAAATCGCCGTCCTTGTCGAAATCGGCAACGACGGCATGGGCCGCTCCATAGAGGGGAAAGAAGTAGCGCTCGGTAAAGTTGTTCTGCCCGTCGTTCTCTAGAATACGAATGCCGTGGTAGGGCTTGAGCACGCGCGAGTAGTCGAAGTTGTCGCCATTGACGTACACGATGTCAGGCTTGCCGTCGCCGTTGAAATCAGCCAGGGTGAAATACATCGAGCCATAGACCGGCGGAAACCGGGCCAGGACGCGCTGTTGCCCACCGAACCTGCCGGCGCCGTCGTTCTCGAACAGGACGATGCGCTCATCGCCCTGGGCGAGCAGTGCCACGATGTCCGGCGCTCCGTCGCCGGTCATGTCGCGGATCTCGACCCGGATCGCGCCGGGATTCCCATCGAGGACTTGCCGCTGGTACCTGGCGCCGTCGCGAGGGGCACGATACAGCGCCAGCCGGCCGCGGTTGTTCCCGAATTCGCAGATCACAAAGTCCGGACGACCGTCGCCAGCGAAGTCGTATCGCGCCACAAACACGGGCCTCAGCAACGAATCGATCACCGTGGTGGGGCGGCGCAGCGTGCCGTCTTCCGCGAGGTCGTACCGCACCAGGGAGCCAGTGGGTTCGTCATTCGGCGCGAGATTCCCCGATTCCAAGACCAAGATGCGGTCCTTGTCCGAGATGACATCCGTCGGCGCGCTGCGAAGTCGCAGCGTGGATTTCAGCCGACGATTGAAGTCGAAGATCCGAAGCAGGTTGCTGGCTGCTTCCCCCACGAAGATGCGTTTGTTCACCGAATCGGTCTTGAGCAGCGTAATAATCGCGCTGACGCGTAGCCCCGGAATGAAGGGGCCCGTCGAGAAAAACGGTGGATCGAGCTGCGGCTCCGCAGGGAGAGTCTGGTCCGGTAACGCTGCAGGCGCGCGCGTTTCGTAATAACTGACAATGGCGTTCCAATCCGCAGCCGACACCGGCCTGCTCAGCACGGTGAAATAGGGATTTCGCGCCATCTCGTCGTACAACGACGGCGCCGGCAGGCCGAGTCGTGGGGCCATTTGCGGCAGAACGCCGCTGACCCACGTCTTCTTGTCCAGAAGCTCGGGATTGGGAAACATGTGACAGGCCGCGCAGTCGACACGTGCGAGCTGTTCGCCATCCGACTGCGACACGCGTCCGCAGCTCGACAGGAGGGCGGCACAGGCGAGCGTGACGACGACGCCACTCCACCGGGACCAAGAGGGTGCAGACATCGACCTAAACGATATCTGGACCTTCGAGGAAACGTTAGCTTCTTTGCCCATGCCCGCGCTGCGGATTCGCTCGATCGGTGCGCTCATCTCAGTCGTTCTGCTGTCGGGCTGTGAGCGTGCGGCGGCGCCGCCACCGCCGCTGTTCAGGCACCTGACCCCGGCGCAAACCGGGGTCACGTTCGCCAACACCATCACCACCAGCGATTCGCTGAATGCGCTGACCGATCCGTACATCTACAACGGGGCTGGCGTGGCGGTGGGCGACATCGATAACGACGGTCAGCCCGACATCGTCTTTGCGGGCAACATGGTATCGAGCCGGCTGTACCTGAACCGGGGCCACATGCAGTTCGAGGATATCACCGCGTCCGCGGGCGTGGCGACGCACACCTGGGCCACGGGGGTCAGCCTGGTGGACATCAACAACGACGGGTTCCTCGACATCTATATGTGCGTTTCCGGACCGGCGTGGTCCACTCGAGCCGCACGTCGTAACCTGCTCTTCGTCAACAACGGGAACCGGACCTTCACCGAAGCGGCGGCGCGGTATGGCATTGCCGACACCGGATTCTGCACGCAGGCCGTATGGCTCGACTATGACGGCGATGGCGATCTCGACGTCTTTCTGCTCAATAATTCCCCTCGAGACTTCCAGCGTGCGCTCAAGGCGAGCCCGGCCGGCGGGCATGGGTCCACGCCGGAGAGCTACAATCGACTCTACCGCAACAATGGTGACGGCACGTTCACGGACGTGTCCGATCAGGCGGGTATCCTGCGGGATGTCGGCTATGGCCTGGGTGTCGCGGTCGCCGATCTCACCGGCAACGGCCGGCCGGACATCTACGTCTCCAACGACATCACGCCAAATGACGTGCTGTATATGAACAACGGAAACGGCACCTTCACCGACAGGGCCGGAGCCTGGCTCAGGCACACGAGCTTTGCCGGCATGGGTGTCGACATCGCCGACTTCAACAACGACGGCCAGCCCGACATCCTTCAGGTCGACATGATGCCGCCCGCCTTAAGTGCGCAAAAGCGCATGAGCGGATTCCAGACGTATGGCACGGCGGACGAGCTGCGCCGGCGAGGGTTTCGTATCGACTACGACCTGAATACGCTCCAACTGAAAAACGGCACCTTCAGCGACATCAGCCGGCTCGCGGGCGTCGCCTACACCGATTGGAGCTGGACGGCCTTGTTCGCCGATCTCGATAACGACGGCTACAAGGACATCTTCATCAGCAGCGGTTATCCCAAAGCCGTCAACGATTTCGACTATACCACGGCTGTCTCCAATGCGTACCGCGCCGGCGATAGCCTCCGCGCGTTGCGGCGACTGCGCGAGCTGGGTGGGTACAAGGTCCATAGCTACGCCTTTCGCAATAACGGCGACCTGACCTTTAGCGACCAGAGCAACGCATGGGGCTTCGACCAGACCGGCTTCGCGTACGGCGCGGCGTATGCGGATCTCAACAATGACGGACGTCTCGACCTCGTCATCAACAACATCGACGCGCCGGCGTCCATTTACGAGAATGTGCAGCCTGATACGGCGACACATCACTACCTGCAGGTGATGTTACGCGGCCAGCCGCCCAACCTGCGCGGCATCGGTGCCAGCGTCGTCGCCCAGGTCGGTACAACCAAGCAGTACCTCTACCAATCGCCCTACCGCGGCTACATGTCCACTGTCGACGACCGGCTGCATTTCGGACTGGGAGCGGCGCCGCGCGTCGATACCGTGACGGTGCGGTGGCCGGATGGACGTCTGCAGGTCCTCACCGATGTCTCGGCCAATCGTGTGCTCGTGGTCGACCAGCGCGACGCCCGCCGCGTCCCGCTCAACCTAGCCGCGCCAGCATCGCCCGGGCACAGGATCTTCGAGCCGCTAGGTCCACGCCAGACGCCGGCGTACATATCGCCGCCCATCACGCGTCCCGACTACACCGTCCAGCCGCTCCTGCCGTACGACATTGTAAGACACCGGCCGGTCCTCGCGGTCGGCGATGTCAACGGCGATGGGTTGGAGGACGTGTTCATCGGCGGTAGCCCCGGTGCGCCCGCCAAACTCTTCCTGCAGCGCCGGGACGGTAGCTTCGCGGAGTCTCACGAGCCGCAGCCCTGGGCGCGGCAGCGCTCCGAGGACTGGGGAGCGCAGTTCTTCGACGCGAATGGCGACGGACGGCTCGACCTTTACGTCGCGAGCGGCGGCTATCAGCTCGCGCCGGTCTCGACGTTGTTACAGGATCGGCTTTACATCAACGAGGGGAACGGCCGGTTCGTCTGGGACAGCGCCGCATTGCCGCCCATGCTCACCAGCACCGCGGCGATCGCCGTGGGCGATTTCAACGGCGACGGCCGCCCCGATCTCTTCGTCGGCGGCCGGGTGGCGCCGCGGAATTATCCCTATCCGGCGCGGAGTTATGTGCTACGAAACGACGGCGGGCACTTCACCGACGTCACGAACGAGGTGTGCCCCGAGCTGGCGCAACCACACGGCATGGTTACGGATGCCGTGTGGGTCGATTTCGACGGCGACGGGCGCCTCGACCTCGTGACCGTCGGCGAGTGGATGCCGATCGAGTTCTTCAAGAATGACGGCAAACAGCTTCGCAACGTCACGGCGGCGATGGGCCTCCCACCGCTGCGCGGATGGTGGTACAGCCTCGCCGCCGGAGACTTCAATCACGATGGGCGCGTCGATCTCGTGGCCGGCAACCTCGGGCTCAATCACACCTATACCACCTCGCGCGACAGTCCGTTCGGCATCTATGCCGGCGCCTTTACCGACGACCGCGCGACCGACATCGTGCTCACGAAGACAATCGGGGGCCGAGAGTATCCGGTGGCGGGCTTGCCCGTCCTGAGCAACGTCATCTACACCGTGGGCGTGATGTTCCCGACGTACGCCGCATACTCGACAGCGACCGTGCAACAGGTGTTGAGCGAGTTACAGCTGCAGCGGGCGCTGCATCTGCAGGCGGACACGTTCGCGAGCGTCTATTTGCAGAATCAAGGGAGTAATCGCTTCGCCGTCACGGTGTTGCCGAACCTGTCACAGATCTCACCGGTGCGAGGAATCATCGCCGTAGACGTCGACGGCGACGGCAACCTCGATCTCGTTGTCGCCGGGAATCTCTACGATCAAGAGCCAAATACGGCGCGGGCGGATGCCGGAAGCGGATTGTGGCTCCGGGGCGATGGCCGGGGTCGGTTCATACCTGTCCCGGTCGCACGCAGCGGCTTCCTCGCCCCTCGCGACGTCACGGGCCTCGCGCTCGTGAAAACGCCTGCAGGGAACGCCGTGCTCGTTGCGAACAACGGCGATTCCCTGCAGGCGTTTCTGGTCAAGCGCCGTTAGGCGCCCCCCGGACCGCCTACCAGCCCGGGTTCTGCTTCAGCAGAAGCTGCCCTCCAACGTTGCTCAAGTCGATCTCCACTTGCGGAATCGGATAGAGATCGAAGCGCGGGGTCGCATACGGCGTCTGGGCTGCTTTGTAGGCACGTCGGCCCGCCCCCGATTCGAGCGTCAGGTAACTGGTCATCACCGCTTGGGCCGTCGCGCCACCATAGCGCCGCAAGTCGAAGAAGCGCTGCCCCTCCATCCCTAACTCGAGTCGCCGCTCGATCGCCACCGCATTTCGCGCGTCGATCTGGGTGGCGAACGCCGGGTAGGGCGACACCTGGTATGTTGCC
>Ga0137409_10002513_pt1 | contig 19616 bp, 15 predicted proteins | sample CZODoug1_16funga_FD_122059 | JGI IMG/M metagenome (GOLD analysis project Ga0137409, IMG submission 122059) | Vadose zone soil fungal communities from Angelo Coast Range Reserve, California, USA - CZODoug1_16fungal (Hybrid Assembly) | ecosystem: Environmental > Terrestrial > Soil > Vadose zone... | reverse complement strand
AGTTTAGAATAAAAAAGTTGACTTCCATGACAGGCTCTGAAATCCGCGAAAAATTCCTCGAGTTCTTTGAGGGCAAACAGCACAAACGCGTACATTCCTCGTCGCTCGTCCCGCAGAACGACCCTACCCTGCTCTTCACCAACGCTGGCATGAACCAGTTCAAGGACATTTTCCTCGGGCTGGAGAATCGCGGGTATTCGCGGGCGACAACATCGCAGAAATGCGTGCGCGCGGGCGGAAAGCACAACGACCTGGAAAACGTTGGCTTTACCAATCGGCATCACACGTTTTTCGAGATGCTGGGGAATTTTTCCTTTGGGGATTACTTCAAGAAAGACGCCGTAGCCTACGCCTGGGAACTGATCACCTCGCCGGAATGGTTCGGGATTGCGAAGGAGAAGTTGTACGTCACGATTTTCAAGGGCGAGAACGCTGTGCCGCGGGATGCCGAAGCCTATGACCTGTGGGTGGCGCAGGGCGTGCCGAAAGAGCGCGTGTTTGAGATGGGCGCGAAGGATAACTTTTGGCAGATGGGGGATACGGGGCCTTGCGGGCCTTGCAGCGAAATCCATTACGACATGGGACCCGCAGCATCCGAAGCGGGCCACACCGACTGTCAATTCCCTTGCGACTGCGGTCGCTACGTCGAAATCTGGAATCTTGTGTTCATGCAGTTTAACCGCGACTCTTCCGGCACGCTCACTCCTCTGCCGAAGCCCTGCGTGGACACCGGCATGGGCCTCGAACGCGTCGCCGCCGTCCTCCAAGGCGTCATCTCCAACTACGACACCGATCTCTTCCAGCCGCTTATACTGGAAGCTGCCAGACTTACCGGAGCAAATTTGACCACGGCTGCCATCAAGACTTCTCAGGAAGCCGCCTCGCTTCGCGTCATAGCCGACCACTCCAGAGCCGCGACATTTCTGATTAGCGATGGTGTCATCCCGTCAAACGAAGGGCGCGGATACGTCCTAAGAAAGATCATTCGCCGCGCGATTCGCCATGGACGACTCTTGGGGGCTACGAAACAATTTTTGTCTGAAATGGTTCGCCCGGTGCGCGACCAGATGGAAAGCGCATACGAGCAGCTCATTCAGGCCACACCCCAAATGATCCAAGTCGTCTTAGCGGAAGAGACTAGGTTCCTCCGAACTCTGGAGACAGGTTCGCGGAAACTAGAGGAAGCAATTGTTCAGGCCGCAATCAATGCCTACAAGAAAAATCGGGTCTCTCTTCAACAAGTCGCTGAAATCCGAGGCACTCTAGATACGATTGACGCAGCAATCCTTGATCCAGCTGGCAGCAAGATTGCAGAAGTGGAAAAACTTGTTCTGGCCCTACTCCGTAAGCACCTGTCGGTCGTAGTGTCCCTACCCGGGAACCAAGCGTTTCAGCTCTATGACACTTACGGATTGCCGAAGGATTTCATTGATGACGTTATAAGAGACGCCGGGCTGGCCTTAGACAATGCATTTGACGCGGCTATGCAGGAACAGCGCACGAAGGCGCGAGCTTCGTGGAAGGGTGGAAGCAAAGAATCCGCGAATCCGGCTTACGCGAAGATCGCGGAGACGTTTAAGACAGAGAAGGATTTTTACCGCGAGTTGGCATCGAAAGACGCGCGCATCGAAGCAATCGTCGCCAAAGGCGGCTCGGTCAATGAATTGAAAGCGGGCGAATCTGGTGAGGTCGTTCTCGACCGCACAGTGATTTACGCCGAGTCGGGAGGACAAGTTTCCGACACGGGCTCGTTCTATGACAATTCCGGTTCGCAACTGCTCGCGGAAGTGACAGGCGCGTTTTATCCCATCGCAGGATTGATCGCGCACAAAGTCGTCGCCAAAGAAACTCTGCGTGTCGGAGACCGCGTTAGCGTCACCGCCGACGCCGATCGCCACGCCCGCATCATCCGCAATCACACCGGCACGCACCTCGTTCACGCCGCGCTGAGAAATATTCTCGGCACGCACGTCAAACAGGCCGGCTCGCTAAACGCGCCCGACCGTCTGCGTTTCGACTTTTCCCATTTCGCTCACGTTGACGCCGAAGAGCTGCGCGACATCGAGCAGCAAGTGAACGACGAAATTCGCCACAACACCCAGGTCGAAACAGACATCACCAATATCGACACGGCGCTCGCTTCCGGAGCATTGGCTTTCTTCGGCGACAAATATCCCGACGCCAACGTCCGCGTCGTCACCATTCCCGACGAACGCGCCCCGCGCGGCTTCTACTCCAAGGAACTCTGCGGCGGCACGCACGTTCACAAAATCGGCGACATCGGCATCCTCAAAATCGTCAGCGAAGAGTCCGTCGCCGCCGGAGTCCGCCGCATTGAAGCCGTCACCGGAATCGGCGCGCTCGAACATTTCCAAAAGCAGGCCGAAATTCTCTCCAAGCTCCAGCAGCAACTCAACGTCGGCGAAGACGCCCTGCTCGCCCAAGTCGAAAAACTTTCGCAAACCGTGAAACAACTCGAAAAGCAGCTCGGCGAACAAAAGCGCAAAGGCGCGCTTTCCCAGCTCGACGACCTCGCCAATTCCGCTCAATCGGTTAGGGGTGTCAAAACGGTTATCAGTCAGGTCGAGAGCAGCGACCGCGAGGGCCTCCGCCAACTCGTGGACAGCCTCCGCCAAAAGCTCGGCTCGGCGGTCATCGTCTTGGGCATGCCGGATGGGGAAAAGGCCGCCCTCATCGCCGGAGTCACCAAGGACCTCACCGCTAAAGTCAATGCTGGCAAGCTCTTACAGGCGATGGTCAAACCGGTCGGAGGCAAGGGCGGCGGAAGGCCCGATCTGGCCGAAGGTGGCGTGGAAAGCACAGCTGCCCTAAATACCGTCTTGCGGGCAGTTCCCTCCCTACTCGAGCCTTTGCTATAGTTTGCCCGAGCGCCAGAAGCGTGGTCGCGGGTGTGTGTAACCCGCGGGCGGGCTTCGCAAAAATTGATTTGCCCGCAGCAAATCAGTCAAGGCTTACTCGAACTCGTTGTCGCCTTCCCCAAGGCGCCGGTAGCAAGGGTTTTACGACCCATGCCGCCGGGCAAAAAATAAGGTGATGGGTAAACGTTCGGCCATTCCGGCAGCAATCGTCCTGGGCACCCTGGGATTTGCGGCAAGCTCAACTTACGCGCAAATTTCTCTAGTCCAGAATTTCGATGGCCGCCAGATGTTCGTGAATACGGAGCCGGCAAAAACCAAGCTCTCGAATTCGCGCGCGCCGAAATCCATCTACCTCCCCGCGGAACAAACTTTTCTAGGACAGAAGCATCAGGCGATGAGTCTCGATCGCGACGGTGCGGAAGCCCTGGTAAAAGAAGCCGCGGAACGTCACCGCATCAATCCGGATTTGATTCGCGCGGTGATTCAGACGGAGTCAGGCTGGAATGCAGGAGCGGTTTCCCGCAAGGGAGCTGTCGGCCTCATGCAGCTCGTTCCGTCCACGGCACAACGGTTCGGTGTAAAGGACATGTTCAGCCCGAAACAAAATGTCGACGCAGGGGTTCGATATCTGAAGACGTTGCTGGAACGATACAACGGCAACCTCGAACTGGCTCTTGCGGCGTACAATGCTGGAGAGGGTGCCGTGGATCGTGCTCGCGGCGTTCCGGCGTTTCGGGAGACACGAAACTATGTCCAACGAGTTCAGTATTTGTTTAACGCTGGCTCGGGTCGCTTTGATGGCGCGTACATCAGTTCACGATCCATCCGCAAGGAAACCGACCCCGCTGGCCGCACGATTTTCACCAACGATTAGTGCCAGAATAGTAGTGGAGTAAGTTTGGGGATTCGGTGGGATGAAGTTTTTTAGTCAAAATTGCTCGTTTTTTTTGCACAGGCTCTTCGCCCGCGTTTCGCCCCTTTTTGCACGGACGATGATCTTGACGGCGGCGCTCGCGCTCGTCCTGTTCCCTGTTTCCCTTTCCGCCTCCGGATCCAGCGCCGAACCTTCCGCCACCGTAAAACGCCAGACCGCCGAAGCGCAATTTACCCGGGCGGAGGAGCAGCGCGCCGCGCTCACCGCCAAGCCCGCGGAAAAACGCACGCTCGCGGAATACCGGAACGTCATCGCGAGCTACAAAAAAGTTTATTGGATTACGCCACACGCCGCGGACGTGCAGGATTCATTGCTCGCCATCGGCGAGTTGTACACGGAAATGGGCGACCGATTTGGACGCGTGTATTACCAGTCGGCGGTGGAGTCTTATCAATTTTTGCTGCGCGAATATCCGAAGAGCAAATTTGCGCAGGATGTTTTGCTGCGCACCGCGAAATTGCAGCAGAACAATCTGGGCGACACGGCTGCCGCAATGAAAACGTATCAGGATTTTCTGAAGCGTTTTCCGCGGTCGACACACAAGCGCGAAGCGCAGGAATCGCTGGCAGAACTTTCGCTTCTGCAGAATAACAATGTGCCGGAGACGCAATCCGCCGCGAATACGAAACCTGTGACTCAGGAAAAATCGGAACCGGTGCGAGTCGCAAAAAAAGAAGCGCCTCCGGATGACGAATCGGAAGAACAGCCTGCGCGGAAATCAAACGGAATCCCGACGGTAAAAACGATCAGCGCTACGTCCGCGGCGGATTCGACGCGCATCACGATCGCGCTCGAAGACGCGGTGCAATACCTTTCCGGACGTATCACGAATCCCGACCGCATCTATTTTGACTTGCACGTAGCGAAGCTTTCGCCGCAATTGAAGCGCAACGGCGTGAAAGTCAGCGGAACTCTCGTCAGCCATGTGCGCGTCGCGCAAAATTCAGGGGTTGTACGCATCGTGCTGGACGTGAACGGCGTGAAAGATTACACCGCTTCCCTGCTGAGGAAGCCGTCGCGCCTGGTTATTGATTTATACGCGACGCCGCAGGTTCTGAAGGCGGCCAAGCCGACTAATGCCCCCGAGACACTGGAGAATGCGAAAGCAACCAGCGACGACACGCCTCCCGTCACGGTGGCGGCTAGAGATTCGGACGAGTCGGATGCGCCCGTCGAAACAAAACCACTGCCGATGCCGAGGAAAGAACTGCCCACCGCTGCGCTGACCGTGGCAAAAGGCAAAGATGCACGCGGAATGTCCGCGAAGAATACTTCGAGCAAACCCGATTTGATAAAATCGCCTAGCGTGCCAACGCCGACGCGCGATGGGCAAGCGACTTTGACGCGCGCACTCGGCTTGAAAATCGGACGCATCGTGATTGACGCAGGCCATGGCGGGCACGATACGGGAACGATTGGCCCGACCGGCTTGATGGAAAAGGATTTGTGCCTGGACGTGGCGCTGCGGCTTGGAAAAATCATTCAACAGAAACTGCCTGGCGCGGATGTGGTTTACACGCGACCGGATGATACGTTTGTTCCGTTGGAAGAGCGCACACGCATTGCGAACGAGGCCAAGGCAGATCTCTTTATTTCGATTCACGCGAATTCAAGCCATGACGCGCAGGCGCGCGGCATCGAGACTTACTATTTGAATCTGAAAGGGTCGGCGGAGGCCATGGAAGTGGCGGCGCGTGAAAACTCCTCGAGTTCCGACGGCATTCACGACCTGGAAGACATCGTGAAGCGGATTGCGCGCACGGAAAAGATCGACGAGTCGAAGGAATTCGCGCGCGACGTGCAGGAATCGCTCGCGCGGAACGTCCAGAGGAGCAACCGCCAGATCAAGGACCGTGGCGTGCGGAAGGCTCCGTTTGTGGTGCTGATTGGCGCGGACATGCCGTCCATCCTCACCGAGATTTCGTTCCTCAGTAATCCCAGCGACGAACAGATGCTCAAAAAGCCCGAACAGCGCCAGCGCGTGGCCGAAGGTATCTACCAGGGCGTGGCTGGGTACCTGCAAAACCTAAACAGCATGACTTTGAACCTCCAGCCGGGTACGGCCCCCCGCCGCCCGCCGCTCGTTTCCACAGTGGAAGAATCCCGCAACCAGAAGTAGCCTAGTGGTGTCTAATATCGGGTAGAAAGCTCGGTCCAGGGATATGCGAAAACTTGCCTTTTTTGCTGTCGTACTTTTTGCCGCAGGAACTCCTCTGCCCTCTCGCGCGCAGGTTCTTTTGCCCGACCAGTTCGGTTCGTGGACAAAGGGGCATTGCTACGACAAACCTGGAGCATCTCCGCTCCTCCGCGAAGCTGGCGACACCCAAGGCGCCAGTAAGTGCGGCTATGCGTCGGGCGAGAAGAGCATACAAGTTTGGATAGAGAGATTCCGCGATTCGAGTTCCGCATATGAGGTGTACACGTCTGGTCTGCGCCCAGGAATGCTGGCTTCGCTGGTAGGAAGCAATGCCGCAGTTGAGCGCAACGACGAGCAGAACCAGTTGTGGCTGCTTACGGGCAATGTCGTGCTCCGAGTCGAATCGCAAAACTTGGCATCCGAAGAGGATCTGCGAGCACTTGTAAAGTCGCTTGATGGCCACGCGGATAAAACGCCGCTGCCGGACATTCGGGCGTTCTTGCCGTCGACAGCATTAGTACAGGGAACGCAGCGCTATTCGTTGGGTCCAGAGGGTTATAGGGAGGCGGCGAAAGCGTTGGATCGGGGCGCCTATGCGCAGCTCGCGGAGGAATTGAGTCTTGGTCCGAAGTCCTCTGGAGACGGCGAAGTGATGCTGGGTTCATACAACAACGGCAAGGGCGGCGAAGAAGTGTTGCTGCTCGTTTTGTATCCGACGCCGCAGATTGCGGAGCAGCAGTTGCACCATTTACAGCCGGCGCTGGCGTCGAAGGCGGAGTTTGCGGGGACGACGGTGGAGCGCGATGCGTCCCTTTTGAGTCTGGTGCTTTCGCCGAGTTCGCCGCAGATGGCGGCGCGGCTGCGGAAAGCGATCAAGTACGACACGGCGGTTACGTGGAATGAGCCTTCGACGACGCTGACCGATCCGCCATGGTTGCTGGTGTTGAAGACGATCTTTTTCGCGGCATTCGGGTTTTGCGTGCTGGCGGGAGTGATTGGCGTGTTGTTTGGCGTGTTCCGTTTGCTGATGAAGCGGCTTTTTCCCGGCAAGATTTTTGATCGAACGAGCAGCGTTGAGTTGCTGCAGCTTGGGTTGAACAGCAAACCTGTTAACCCCGACGATTTTTATTGAGACCGAAAGGCGCCCGCCTCAGTCCCTCGGCTCCGCTCGGGATAAAAAAGCGGGCCCTACAACAACTGCCCGTAATTGGGGTTCGCCGGAGTTTCGCAAAGTGAGCGGTTCCTTCCTGTAACGAAAAGAGTTAGGTCACGTCTAACCTCCAGCGATGGAGAATCATCCATTTAGAATATGCGATGGGTGTCGTAAACTAGGTGGCTCGACGGAAGGTGTCAACCAATGCAGTCGTACGGTAAATCAGCATCAGTCAAAAGACTAGCGGCCGGTTTAGGCTTGCTTGCGGCGTTTACAGCTGGCTGCGGAGACAAAAGCGCGCCGAGTACTGCAGCCGCAGCCGGCGGAGCCATGCCCGTGCAGTTTCAGGTGGCGGAGACGAAGCAGATCCCGGACACGAGCGAATTTTTGTCGGTGTTAAAGTCGCGGCATTCTTCGGCGATCAACCCGCAGGTGGAAGGGCAAATCACCAAGATTTTCGTGAAATCGGGCGACCATGTGAAGCAGGGCGAACCGTTGCTGCAGATCGATCCGCTGAAACAGGAAGCGACGGTGAGCAGCCAGGAAGCGGCGCGCGCGGCGCAAGAAGCGAACAAGAAATACGCGCAGATTTCCCTGGAGCGCGCGAAAAAGCTTCTCGACGCCGGCGTAATCAGCAAAGCGGAGTACGACAACGCGCAAACGAGCTACGACGCGGCGGACGCACAACTGCGCGCGATGGAAGAGCAGGTACGCACGCAAAAAGTGGAATTGAAGTATTACCAGGTGAGCGCGCCGATGGATGGAATTGTCGGCGATATTCCGGTGCACGTGGGCGATCGCGTAAGCGTGGCGACGCTGTTGACGACAGTGGATGAGCCGGGCGCTCTCGAAGCGTACATTTACGTGCCGGTGGACCGGTCGAGAGAATTGAAACTGGGGTTGCCGGTGCGGCTGGTGGACGAGAATCAAAAACCACTCGCCGAAACGAGCGTAACGTTTATTTCACCTCAGGTGGATACGGAAACGCAAACGGTACTGGCGAAAGCGCTGGTGGCGAATTCGGCGGTGAAGCTGCGCATCGCACAGCAAGTGCGCGCGCAGATTACGTGGAGCGTCCACAAAGGGCCGGTGGTGCCGATCCTCTCGGTGGTGCGCATCAACGGGCAATTTTTCGCGTTTGTGGCGTCGAAAGAATCGAACGGGACCTTTGCCCGTCAAAAGGTTCTGAAAGTGGGCGAGCCGCTGGGAAACGATTATCCGGTGCTGAGCGGGCTGCAAGGCGGGGAGCACATCATCACGTCCGGCACGCAATTCATGCAGGACGGAATGCCGGTGGTGGAGCAACCCGGGAATCCCGCTGCAGCGCCTGCAGATGGCAAAACCGCTGCGACGCACTGATTTCCAGAAATCTTAAGAACAAAATTCCAGATCCGAGGCCAAGCTAACCGTGTTCGTTGACTTTTTCATCGAGAGGCCGGTGTTCGCGACGGTGTGCGCGCTGCTGATCATTCTTGGCGGCGCGATCGCGATCCCATCTTTGCCCATTGCTCAATTCCCGGAATTGGCGCCGCCGCAAGTAGTGGTAAGCAGCGGATACATCGGCGCGAACGCGCAGACCGTGGAATCCGCGGTGACGATTCCACTGGAGCAAGCGATCAACGGCGTGCCCGGAATGAAGTACATGACGTCCGCGAGCGGCAACGACGGTTCGAGTCAGATTACGGTCGTGTTCGATGTGACGCGGGACGTGGATCTGGCGAGCGTTGACGTGCAGAACCGCGTGAACCAGGCGCTCGGGCGGTTGCCCAACGAAGTCAAAAATACCGGCATCATCATTACCAAGCAGGCCAGCGGCTTCGTATTGGGCGCGGGCGCCTATACCGAAGGCACGCAGTACGACAGCATTTTCCTGAGCAACTATCTCGACGTGTACGTGAAGGACGCGATCAAACGGGTGAAAGGCGTCGGCGACGTGTTCGTTTTTGGAGAACGCAAGTATGCGATGCGGCTGTGGCTTGACCCATCCAAACTGGCGGAGCGAGGACTGACGGCGAGCAATGTGCTTGCCGCGTTGCAAGAACAGAACGTGCAAGTCGCGGCCGGGCAGGTGGGCGTGCCACCTCTTCCCGCTGGACAAGCGTATCAAGTGAGCGTGCGTGCAATCGGAAGGCTCACAGAAGCCACGCAGTTCGACAACGTCATTTTGAAGACGGGCGCCGACGGAACGATTGTGCGCATCAAGGACGTGGGACGTTCGGAGCTGGGCGCGGAAGATTATGGTTCCGTGTTGCGATACAACAAGCACGAGGCGGTGGGAATCGGAGTGACACAACTGCCCGGAGCGAACGCACTGGACGTGGACAAAGCGGTCAAGGCCGAATTGCTGCGCCTGTCCAAGAGTTTTCCGCCGGGGCTGCACGCCGCGGTGGCGTTCGACACGACGACAGTGATCGGTGAATCGATTCAGGACGTGCTCATCACGCTGCTGCAGGCGATCGCGCTGGTGATCATCGTGATCTATTTGTTCCTGCAGGATTGGCGAAGCACATTCATTCCGGCGATTACCATTCCGGTATCGCTGATCGGCACGTTTATTTTCGTGAAGCTGTTTGGGTTTTCGATCAACACGCTGACACTGTTTGGCATTACGCTGGCGACGGGATTGGTGGTAGACGACGCGATTGTCGTGATCGAAAACGTGGAGCGGCACATCGTGGAAGGAATTACGGAACCGCACAACGCGGCTTCCGTGGCGATGAAGGAAGTGGCGGGAGCGGTGATCGCGACGTCGCTTGTGCTTGTGGCGGTGTTTGTGCCGGTGGCGCTGTTCCCAGGAACAACGGGCATTTTGTTTCGCCAGTTTGCGCTGACGATTGCGTTTTCGGTTGCCATTTCGGCGTTCAACGCGCTGACGCTGACCCCCGCGCTTTCCGCGATTTTTCTGGGACACCATCGCGAGCGGGCGCAAGGCGCGTTTTTCCGTGGGTTCAATAAAGTAGTGGCGGCTGGAACGGCGGCTTATCAGCGGACGGTACGCGGCGTTCTGCACTGGAAAACAATTTCCGCATTGGCATTCGTCGCTACACTCGGACTGACGTATTGGGTCTACCAGAAGGTGCCGCGGTCGTTTATCCCCGACGAAGACCAGGGCTGGTTCATGGTGATCGTACAAGCGCCGCAAGGAGCTTCACTGGAATATACGCGCGAGGTTTGCGGGCGAGCGGAAGAGTTTCTGACGAAGATCCCCGAAGCGGAAGGCACGTTTTCGGTGGCGGGATTCAGCTTCGCCGGAAACGCACCGAACCGCGCGATGATTTTTATTGCGCTGAAGCCATTTGCCGAGAGAAAGGGCGATGAGCACAGCGCCGCGATGGTGATCGACCGGCTACGTGGTCCTCTGGCGGGTGTGCAGGGAGCGTTGCTGATTCCGTTCAATCCTCCGACTGTTTCCGGAACGTCGAGCATCGGTGGATTTCAGTTTGAGGTTCAGGATCCCAGCGGCAATTCTTTGCAGGCGCTGGCAGATGCGACGAACCGCCTTTCCGCCGAAGGAAATCAAAGCGGACGGCTGGCGGGATTGTTTACGAGTTTTACGGCGAACGATCCGCAGTATTTGGTGAAGATTGACCGCGAGAAGGCGAAGAGCCTGCGCGTTCCGCTGAATCAAATTACCGACGCACTACAAGTTTATATGGGTTCGGTATACGTGAACGACTTTGACTTCAACAACCGGGCTTATCGGGTATACGTGCAGGCGGAAGGAAGATTCAGGAACAAGGCGAAAGATATCGGCGGATATTACGTACGCTCCGATACAGGAAAAATGATTTCGCTGGACAACTTAGTGACGCTGGAGCAGACGGCCACACCGCAAGTCATCAGTCACTTCAACTTGTTCCGGTCGGCGGAAATCAGCGGGTCGGCAGCGCCAGGGCGCAGCTCCGGGCAGGCAATTGCGGACATGGAAGGGATGGCGAAAAAGCTGTTGCCGCAAGGGATGAGGTACGAGTGGAGCGGACTGACGCTGGAAGAACTGGAATCGGGATCAAAAGCGTTGATTTTGTTCGGACTAGGGCTCGTGTTCGTCTATCTGACGCTGGCAGCGCAGTATGAGAGTTTCGTGCTGCCGTTTATCGTGTTGCTTGCGGTGCCGGTGGCGCTATTGGGCGCGATTGGCGCGCAATACTTGCGTGGATTGCAGAACGACGTGTATTGCCAGATCGGGCTGGTGATGCTGATTGGATTGTCGAGCAAGAACGCAATTTTGATTGTCGAATTCGCAGAGCAGCTTCGCGCACAGGGAAAATCCATTGCGGAATCGGCGGTGGAGGCGGCGAGAATTCGCTTGCGCCCGATTCTGATGACTTCGTTCGCGTTTATTTTGGGCGTTGTGCCGCTGGTTGTGGCTACCGGCGCGGGGAAGGCAGGACGCATTTCCGTGGGGACGACGGTGTTTGGCGGAATGATTGCGGCGACGAGTTTAAACCTTTTGTTTATTCCTTTGCTGTACGTGATTGTGCGGACGATTGTGCCGGGCGGCACGCGGCATCACGAACTAGAGCACGGCGCGAAAGCTCACTCGTAGTTCCGTGCCGGCAGACAATTTAGCCGGAAAAATATTTCAGAAGCCGTTGCGTGCCTTCGGCGAAGTCCTTTTCAGGCACGATTAGACTCAAAACCAGATAACCGTCCTGGGTGAAATCGTAAAAGTGGCCCGGGTGAACCATGACGCTTTGTCGCGCGAGGAGCGCTAGGGCAAGTTCTTCATCGGAGCCGGCCGCCGGGACACGGAGAACGACGTTCCAGCCGGCTTCGAAGGCGAGGCGGGAGGACTGCGATTGGGCAGCGAGCTGCTCGTCTAGCGCGGCCAGGTTGGCGCGAATGCGCGCGAGTAATTGAGATTGGAATGCGAAGCGCGTAGCGAGAAGCGCTGGAAGCGCGTGCTGAACGGGTGCGTTCATGGAGAGATAGGAGTCGGCAATGACTTCGAGGCGCGGGCGCGCGTCGTTCTTGAGAGTGGCGGGGCCGGAGATGGCGAGCCAAGCGGATTTCATTTGAGGCAGGCCGCAGAGTTTGGAAATGCCGCTGAGCGTGAAAGTGAGCGCGGCAGTTTGCGCTGCGAAGGTTGGCGCGGCAATTCCCTGCACCGCAAAATCAAGGAAAACTTCGTCGGCGATGATCGCGAGATTGTTTTTGGCGCAGAGGGCGGAGAGCCGCGATTGTTCGTTCGGCTTTGTGTAGTGGCCAGTGGGATTGTTGGGATGGACGACGATGGCGGCGCGGGTACGCGGGGTGATGGCACGTTCGAATGAAGAGAGGTCGAGTTGCCAGCCGTGATCGTAAAGAAGCGGATAGCGGATGAGGCGAACGTCGTTGATGTCGGCAAGGAAATCGAAAAGCGGATAGCTCGGACTCGGAACTAGAATTTCGTCGCCGGGATCGCAGAGAAGGCGAAAGAGGTAAGAGTAGGCCTCGCTGGTGCTGGTGGTGAGGAAGAGATCGGACGGAGAAATATTTGCGTTATTTTGGCGATAGTAAGCGGCAACGGCTTCGCGGGCGGAAAGAAGGCCTTGCGGGGCGGGTTCATAACTGAGCGACGCGGGAGAGTGGAGCGCGGCGAGGATTGCGGATTCGTCGTAGGTGAAACCACATTCGGTTGGATTCGAGATTGTAAGATCGAAAAGTGGGCGCCCGCTGCGGCGATGTTCGGCGAGAGCGAGGGTCAAGCGATTCTCGGCGAGATTCCAATTGGTGCGAGACGCAAACATGGCGGAGTTATTGTGCAGGAAAAGCGGCAGGAATTGGAGGCCCTGAATCAGATCGTCATTTGGAACGAAGTCCGATGGGCGCGCGTCCTACTATGCGATAGAGTTGAGGTCTGCGTTTCACTGGGAGGCTTTCATGCGCCGAATTTTCGCGATGGTTTCTTCGTTTCTGATTTTGGCGCTTTGTTGCGCGGCCGGGAATGAAAAGAAAAAGCCGGTGCTGCCGGTGCCCGTGCTGAATGCGCGGACGGTCGCCGTGATTATTGATCCGGACGCGGGTATTTCGCCTTCCGCCCCCATGGCGAATAAGAACGCACAGGAAGATGTGGAAAAAGCATTCGAAAAGTGGGGACGGCTTCGCCCGGTTTTGGCCTCGATGAGCCCTGATCTAGTGATTGTGGTTCGCAAAGGCAACGGGAAAATGGTGCAGCCGGAAATCGGAGGTGGAGGAACTTCACCCAACAACCGACCGGTCATCATTCAGCCGAATGACAATGGAATTCGCATTGGCGGGCAAAAAGGACGGTCTCCGGACGGAACGCAGACCGATCCGCAGAGCGGCAGCCCGCAGCCAAGAGTGGGAGTGGGTGCTTCAGAAGATTCGTTCGTGGTTTACGACGGAACGGCAAGCGATCCGACGAGCAACGCCGCGATTTGGCGGTACGTTGCGAAAAACGGACTGAAATCGCCGGAAGTGCCGGCAGTGGAAGAGTTCAAGAAAATTTTTAATGAAACAGAAAAACAGCAGCAGCAGCGACAACAACAGCAGAAGAAACCGTAGCCAGACTCGTGGAGTCACCACATTTCCCGCTTGACGGGCGCGGTCCGCGATGGTTAAGTAGCTGGTCAGTAGACAGGATTCCGCCCGATTCTCTCCCAGAAAAGTCCGCGAGGAATTTCGTTATGAAAAAATTGATTTGTGCAGCTGCGGCCACACTGCTGGTGTTTATGCCCACGACGGTACAGGCGTGGGGCCCGGAAGGACATCAGATTGTTGGGACATTGGCCGAGGCGATGCTGAGCAACACGGCGAAGGCGGGGGTGCAGTCGATTCTGGGGACTGCGACGCTTGCGTCGGTTTCGAACTGGGCGGACCAAGTCCGGCAAGCGAGGCAGGAGACGTATAACTGGCATTTTGTGGATATTCCGCGCAGCGCCGCGACCTTTGACGACGCTCGTGATTGCTTTAAGCCGACCGATACGCATCCTGGAGCGGCAACGGATCACATAAATTGTGTGGTGGATCGGATCACGTTCTTCAAGCAAGTGCTGGCGGACACGACTAAGACTCCGACGGAGCGGCAAGAGGCGCTGCAATTCATCGTGCATTTCGTTGGCGATGTGCACCAACCGTTTCATGCGGTGGGCGATGCACGCGGCGCGAACGACAACCTGATTACGGAGTTTGGATCGACACAATGCGGGAGCCGACCGTGCAACCTCCACTCCGCGTGGGACAGCGGGATGATCAAGCACACAGGCATGGACCTGAACACGTACACACAACACTTGCAACAGTTGATCACGGCGAATCACATGACGGCGAGCGGCAATCCCGTGGACTGGGCGAATGAATCGAGCGCAGCGGGGCAGACGGCCTGGATCGACAACGGCGGTGTACTTGACGAAGCGTATTACAACACGCAGATTCAAGTTGTCGACAAGAGGCTTGCGCTGGCGGGATTGCGGCTAGCGGCGTTGCTGGAAGACGTTTTCGGCGGGTCGACTCCGCCGCCAACGATGCAGGCGGGAGTTACAACACGAAACCTAAGATTGCGGCCGGACGCGTCGAGTGCGCACAAAGCCATCGAAACAATCCAAAAAGGCGCGACGGTGACGCTTGTGGAAGCAGGTAAGACAAACAACTATTACCACGTGAAAGCGGCAGACGGGCAGATGGGTTGGGTCTACGCGAGGTATGTGAAGCTGCAGTAGAACTGAGAGGGCGGAGCAAAAAAACTGGAGCCGAGAGCGAGAGTTGAACTCGCGACCTGCCGATTACGAATCGGCTGCTCTACCACTGAGCTACCTCGGCCCGACGAACCATCATAACATTCTGAGAAAAAATCTGTCGAGCGGACAGGTAGCTGCGCCACACGTTAATAGCAAGGGAAAGGCGGCGCAAAGGCCGGCCTGATTGCATAGAAAGCCCGAAGGCTGGCAATTCAGAAAGGCGAATTACGATTCTGAACTATTGTGCAGACGGCTGGGCTGAAGGCTACTGTCCCGGGTTCTTCTGAAAATCTTTTTTCTGATCTTCCAGCCCCTGCAGTTCCTTGCGCGTATCCGCAAGAATTTGCGTGTGCTGTTCGATCAGCTTTTGGATATGTTCCTTCTGGTCCGGCGGCGCTTGTTCTAACTCGCCCTGCATTCGAACGAGGTATTCTTCCTGGCCCTGGATGTCCCGCTTTTCCCATTCAATCTTAAAGTTGGCGTCGTCAACCGACTTGGCGTGGGCGAGTGGAGGCGTTTTGGCGGCCTTTTGCGAATTCGCGGCCGGCTGCTTTTCCGAAGCGTCTTGAGCCGAAACAGCGGCCTCGGAGTGACTTCCAGCTGACTGCCGGTCCTTCGCTTCAATGTAACTATCGGCAGGCGTGCGCACAGCGGACAGATTGTCTTCTGTCCACACCTTGTGGGGTTTAGAAGGAGGTTGCTGGGCCTGAGCCGGCGGGGTCTTGCTCTTTTTTTGCGGCTCGCTCTGGGCATGAGCCGCCGCGGAAAAACCAATCAAGATCGTGGATGCAACCGCTGCCCTCAACATTGAAATAGTTTTCATCCGATGCTCCATTTTTAGGCGCTTACTGCGCAATTTCCCGGAAAGACAAAACCTGGTAGCTGGGCGGCTGCTGCACTTTGTTGATCCAGCAGCTGTTGTAGTAGATGCCGTTGCCGCCGCCACCGGAGATGTCGAAGTTGGTAGTTCCGTAGTTGGCCAGTTGGTTGCCGGAAGCGTCTCTGGTTGTGGCCACGAAAATGGCGCCGTCGAATTCACCGTTGCCGCCACCATTTCCGTCGAAAGTGGTGGTGCCGTCACCGACGACCAAGATGATGCCGTTCCAGCCGGAGTTACCGTGGTAGTGGAAGTTACCGGTCACCACGAGGATGCCGTACCCGGTATTGGGGCCCAGGTCGAAACTGCCGTCGACGTAAACGACCTTCGGATTGCTCGCAGACATACCCGATGGCCAGCCCGTGCCGCCGTAGTTATACGTGGTGCCGCTGTTGTTGTAGTTCGGGGGGTTGGGAGGATTCGGGATGACCGCATCGGCGTTCGTCTGAAGAGTCTGAAGGAGTTGGTCGAGGCTGGCCGTTGTCGCGAGCCCACCTGTCGTGGTGACCGTCGAAATGCTAGGTGTGCCTCCGGCGCCGGTGTAGTGATCCGGGCGGGGCAGGCTGGCGGTGACGTATTGCTCGTTGGTCTGCGTGCTGTTCGCACCGGAAATTCCAGCGCCAACGCCGATCGCCGGCAGCAACGTGGCCGGATTGGTGCTGCATCCGGAAATTGCAGGAGCGCTGCCAGAGCCATCTTGTCCGTTAACGTGGTAGGGATTTGAGTTGGCACCCTGGAAATTTCCGATCTGGCCGGTCATAGTCAGCGCGGCGTTGAAGTTCATGTTGTAATTCGCGGGTGCAACAACGTATTGCAGAATTTTTCTGCTACCGTTCGGATTTACCGCAAGAGCTGTAATTTCGTACGCCTGCAGTTGCGTCGAGGTGGGCGTGGGATTTGAGCCGGAAAGAGTAGGGACGACGAGAGCCGCCGGGACGAGATTGGAATCAAAGTAGAGCGGCGTCGAGGCGTTCGTCGCTGCCAAACCGGTGTTGTCCACGTTCACTTGGAGCGAACTTTTGGTGGCAGCGTTGATGCGGACCCACTTATAGAGAGGACCGTTATTGCCGGAAGCCACCCAGACAGAGTTGACGTACGTTTTCGTCGGCGTGACGGACGGAAACTCCGCCGCATATTGGTTGTCGGGATAAGTTGTCATGACGTTGCCGGTGGTCTCGCCGATACCGGGATTCACGATATAAAGGACCTGGTTCGCAGGCAGATAAGCCGGCGAACCCGTAAAAGCCAGCGAGGCGGTGATAGTGTTCGGACTAGTGGGCAATAGGCGGCCACGGGCTTCCTCGATGCCTGCGACGGCAGCGTAGTAGCCGCTGGTGGTTGCGCGGTAATTGGCGGCGAGAGAAGTTTCCGTGCCTGAGGAAACGACCATGGCCGTCGCAATGGCCGCAATCAGGAGCAAGGTGAAGATCGCGATCAGCAAAGCGACTCCCGATTGGCGATTCTTTTTTCGAAGATTGCGCGAAGATTTCATATAAGTATCCTTTTTGCAGCTACTTACTGGGATTCAAGCGATGACCGCGACCGTTGAGCTCGACTAGCCGTAAAACGTTATTTTGAGCGTCGCGCTGCGGCGTTTGAACGATTAAGGTGACTTGTACGTCGCGAACATTGCAGGGCGAACTGGCCGCCGCGAGGCAACCAGAAGCGCCTACCGTGGCGTCCAGCGTGTAATTGAAAATCGGGACTGGATTTCCACCGGGAAACATATTTGGATAGGTGCCCCGTATCTGGGCGATTTGCGCCGCGGATGCGTTGTTCATCACGTTCTGAACATACGGATACATAACGCCGGCGGCAGAAGTAACTGTGGCAGGATCGAGAAGAGCCACCTTGTTGGTCACACCGCGCCAAAGCGTCGTTCCCTGAAGCTGATAGCGAACCCACTTCACGGTGCCGGTGCCGTCGTAGTCTTCTTCAAAGATGACGTCGTATGAACCAGGAGTAGTGCATGTTCCGCCGATGGTGCAAGGAGTTGCGGGGTAGCTGGGACTCCATGCGACCGGTGTTTGCGCATAACTTGAAACGGCGGGTACGACTGAAAAATGATTAGCGGGCGGATAACCTGCATCGCTAATGTCGCGAACGATTTGATCGAGTCCCAGACGGGCTTCCTGAAAAGTGTCGCGAACCTGTGAATCAGTCTGGCTTTTCTTCTGAGTAGTCGTGAGGAGTTGAAACATGGCTCCGGAGATGAGAACGAATACCAGCACCGAGACAAGCATTTCGAGAAGCGTAAAGCCCGACTGTTTTTTGTTCATTCGCGGAGAATTCATTTTTGCACCATGGTGTCGAGGTTCACCGGATAAAAGGGCACGTTGCCGCCAAGTTTGCGGACTCCGACGATGAAGCGCTTGCCCGATCCACTAGCGAACGTGTAAACCGCCCAGCGCACATCGTAGCTGGCACCAGAAGGATCGTTAGGATCGGCCCACGTGAAGCTGTAGCCGGCTACTGCGGCTTGGGAAAAATTAATTACCTGGCGATTGTCGTTGGATGTGGCGGTCGGACTGCCTACGAATGACCCCGTCGTGCCTGAGTTTCCCAAGGTACAAACGTTTCCGATGAAGTCCGTGTAGGAAAACGAAGACAGCGGCTGGCCGACGAACTGATTAAGTTCGTTTTGAGCGAGCACCATCTCGGTGGAGTCATCGCGATTCGCAGTATTCAAGAAGATCGAAGTGGCGACCAGCTGTGCGACTGCAACCAGACCAACCAGCATGATCATGGTCGCAATAGCGGTTTCGATGAGCGTGAATCCGTTCCGCCCGGGACGGCATTTTTGGGAGTTCGATGGCATCGTGGTTGTCCTCATTGATTTCCTTATTCGAGCAAACGCCAATTGCCGGACGTATCGGAAGTCCAGATTTGCATTGAGCCGGACGGCAGCACGACCACCGCTCGATAGCCGAGTGACGCCACCGTCGAATTGGTCAAATAAGAAACATAAACGGCTGCCGGGGTGAGAGCGCCGCGGGAGTCGAACGTGTAGGAACCCGCGGTCGGTGAAACCGGGACCAAGACTACGTTCGTGCCGATTGCCGTGGCCAAGGCTGTCGTTCCTGGCACGCTACCCGCAGAGACGAGGTTCACACTGCCGGAAAGGACGGTAAGAGATTCGCTGGCGTCCGCAGTGCTGTTTCCATTCGTGTCAGCCCAAATCTGCGTGGACGTTGAAGAACCGGAAATTCGGCAGCTGATCGCCGTATTGCGGCGGATGGCCTGAAAACGACTGAGTTTCAGCATATCGGCCACTTGTGTGGTGCCGTTGTTCAGCTGACTGGCGCGCCACATCCGTATGAAATTGGGCAAAGCGATGACTGAAGTGGCGGAGATAAGAAATAAAACCACGAGGAGCTCGGTCATGCTGAACCCTCGGGTGGAGGCACACCGTTTTGCGTTCGACTTCTTCGTGAAGGTTTTCAGCATACTTCTCCCAATTTCGCGCCATGCACCGCGAATGTCGCATGGCAGAATCTCAACTAGTCGCCTAGGAAAAGGCAACTGGCACGCCAGACTCTTCCATTTCGTACTGTACTGATTCCAATTGAGTTATTGTTAATGTGCGTCGGGCACTGCCCTGTCCAGGCGGACGCGTTGGGTGAAAAGGTTACAAATCAGGAGTTTGGAGCCTACCGCGAGAAGGGGTACATCGCCCAGCCGATGGCTATGCCGACGAGCATGAACAACAAGAAAGACCATGCCGCGTAGCGGATGCGGTCTGCCGGGCGGCGACGTCCGAGGGTGCCGAAGGCGAGTGAAATAATCAGCGCGAAGAGCAGCATCGACTGAAGGTGAGTGAACGGAACGTGCACCAACGGCGGGGGCGCTGGCACGTCAGGCCTTCCGTCCACGCGCGGCTTCGTAGGCATGCAGCGCAGCGAGGAGATTCAGCACGCCGGCGGTGGCGATAAAGCGCGTGCCGTAATCGCCCGTCGA
>Ga0137409_10002512_pt1 | contig 19622 bp, 18 predicted proteins | sample CZODoug1_16funga_FD_122059 | JGI IMG/M metagenome (GOLD analysis project Ga0137409, IMG submission 122059) | Vadose zone soil fungal communities from Angelo Coast Range Reserve, California, USA - CZODoug1_16fungal (Hybrid Assembly) | ecosystem: Environmental > Terrestrial > Soil > Vadose zone... | reverse complement strand
TATATGCACTCGGAAATCGAAACGCTGGAGCGGGTGAAAATCCTGCGCGATCTGCGCAAGGGCGAGTTTGATGTGCTGATTGGCATCAACCTGTTGCGAGAAGGTTTGGACTTGCCCGAGGTTTCGCTGGTCGCGATTCTCGACGCTGACAAAGAGGGTTTCCTGCGGTCAACCGGCTCGCTCATCCAAACGATTGGACGGTGCGCGCGCAACCTGAACGGCCTTGCGATTCTCTATGCGGACCGCATGACGGACTCGATGAAGCGCGCGATTGACGAGACCAACCGGCGGCGAGCCATCCAGACGGCTTATAACGAAGAGAACGGGATCACGCCGGCGTCGATTATTCGCTCGGTGGATATGGCGTTGGCGTCGGTGGTCCAAGCCGACTACGCCGACTTCACGAATGCCGAAGCCGACGGTCTGCCGGATTTCAAATCGCAGCAGGAACTCGATGCCTACGCGGCCAAGCTGGAAGTGGAGATGCGGGAGTACGCTAAGAAATTTGAATTTGAGAAGGCAGCGAAGGTGCGGGATACGGTGAAGGAATTGCGGACGAAGGAGTTTTTGTTCGCTTAGGCCTTTTTTCGCGCACCGGATACGTGCACAAACAAACCTTGTTGACGGGCAAGAGTGCCCGCGCCATACAGGCTCGACACACGAGCCTTTTCCTTTAGAATTTGAGGTTCATGCCTATCGCTGATTCTTCTGACCGCCAAGCGCCGCGTTGGCCCCGTTGGGTTGGTGGTGGCCTGCTCGTACTGGTACTTCTGGTTGCGGGCGCTGGGCTGTGGGCTTACCTGATCGCGCGATCTGCTTTGCCGCAGTTGGATGGATTGGTGTCTGCGGCAGGATTGCGGCAGAAGGTTGTGGTCTCGCGCGATGGTAACGGGGTTCCGACCATTGACGCTGCCAATCTCCCCGACGCCTTTTTCGCGCAGGGCTATGTGACGGCGCAGGACCGCTTGTGGCAAATGGATATGATGCGGCGCTTCGCGCTGGGGCGGCTCTCGGAAGTGGTGGGGCCCGACGGCCTGGAGCACGACAAGCAGCAGCGGATTCTCGGCATTCCACAGGTGGCGCACCGCAGCGCCGCGGCGCTTTCAGCGCGAGATCGCGAATACTTTGAGGCATACACGCGCGGCGTGAATGCCAATATCGAGAGCAGCCGATCTCATTTACCTGTGGAGTTTCGCTTGATGCATTACTCGCCGGAGCCCTGGACTGTGGACGACTGCTTCGCGGTGGGGGCGCAATTGGCGCAGGAACTGAATCACGGGCGGTACCGGTATGCGTTGCTGCGCGAGCAATTTCAGGCGATCCTCGGGCCGACGCTGACTGCGGATTTGTTCGTGAATGCATCGCGTCACGATCATCCTCCGGAGTTGGAAGCGGCCAATGTGCCTGCGCCGGCGGCGCAGCCTGCGGACGATGAAGATGATGAAGACATGGGGGCGGATCCGGAGCCGGTGGCTCAGATCGCGGCACCGATACTGAAGCCGCTGCCGGCAAACGCTTTCGACGATGCTTACGAGCCTGCGCCGGGCTCCAACAACTGGGCCGTCTCGGGCGCGCATACGGTGTCCGGAAAGCCGCTGCTGTCGAATGACATGCACTTGGGCCACCAGATGCCGAACCTTTGGTACGAAGCGCATCTGCGCAGCGGCGGCTATGACGTTGTGGGCGTGACGCTGCCGGGGATGCCGTTTGTTGTGGTTGGACATAATCAGCGGATTGCGTGGGGTTTCACCAATGTTGAGCCTACGGTGCAGGATCTGTACGTCGAGGCTTTTAACGCTGCAGGGCAATATCAAACCCCGCAGGGGTTTAGCGATCCGGAACACCGCCAGGAAGTCATTCGCGTAAAAGGCGCGAGTGATGTAAGTGTTGAAGTGTATGTGACCCGCCATGGCCCTATCATTTCCAGTCTCATCGCGGGCGAGACCCGGCAACTGAGCCTGCGCTGGACCCTCTACGATTCCTTTACGGATCCCTTCTTCGACCTAAACTCGGCGCAAAACTGGACCGAGTTCCGCCACGCTGCTTCCCTGCTGCATTCGCCGGGACAGAACATGATGTACGCCGACGTCGATGGCCACATCGGCTACCAGACCAGCGGGCAATACCCTATTCGCAAGGCCGGAGACGGCAGCCTACCGGTGCCAGGCAACGACGATGCGCACGAGTGGACCGGCTGGGTTCCATTCGAGAAACTGCCCAGCGTGTACGATCCTCCGAGCGGTATCTTGGGCACGGCCAACGGACGTATCACGCCTGACAAATATCCCTATGCCATCAGCACCATGTGGGACGCGCCCTGGCGCACGGATCGAATCTACCGCGTGCTGAATTCAGGCAAGAAACTGGCGCCTGCGGATATGCTGGCGCTTGAGACTGACGTTGATTCGGCCTTCGATCACGCCTGCGCCGAGCGCTTCGTGCAGGCGCTGGATAGCGCTCCGACGATGTCGGTTCGCGCGCACCGGGCTCGTGATCTGCTGCGAGACTGGGACGGGCGGCTCAGCGCCGATTCGGCTGCGGCTACTATCGAGACCCGGACCCGCCGGGAATTGACTCGTCTACTATTGCAACCGCAACTCGAGGCGCGCGGGAAGTCAATTTCCGTAGACGGAACTCCACTGACGTGGGAGAGCTACCATTGGGGGATGTCGAGCATCTGGCTGGAAAACATTCTCACGCAGCAGCAGAAGCGCTGGTTGCCTGCGAAGTACGCCACGTTCGACCAACTCCTGGTGGCTGCTGTGGAAGCCGCGGTCGCCGAACCGGACGCGCCCGCGGACCTCACGAACTGGGCCTGGGGTAAGACTTTTCCTCTGGCGATCCACCATCTGGTTCTGAGCAAGCTTCCGCTCATCGGAAAGTGGACCGGGCCCGGCTACCATCTGCAATCCGGGGGCAGCTTCACAGTGAAACAGGTTGGGCGTTCGTTTGGCCCCTCGGAGCGATTTACCGCCGACCTGAGCAACCTCGATCAGTCCACGCTCAACACGGTTACGGGCCAGGGCGGGAACTTCCTGAGTCCGTACTATATGGACCAGTGGGAGGCGTGGTTTGAGGGGTTTACGTTTCCCCTTCCCTTCTCTAAACAGGCGGTGCAGCGGGCAAGGAAGCACGAGCTGGTGCTGGAGCCTCAACGCTAAGCAGTCTCAGCACGGGTCGGCACAGGCACCTTCGCCTGGGCGGCATAGTTTTGTAGCAATACCAGCAGTAGCCCCGTCACGATTGGCGGCACGCCGAAGCTCAAAAGAAACGGCCAGGCCCAGACACCTTGCAGTGTGACTACTGGCCCTGCCGCACAGGTCGCGGCCAACGCGCCCGCCACGAACCATGACGAGAGCGTGAAGGCTCCACCCGCCCAGCACGCTGCGCGCACAAGATGGCCGCGATGCCAGAGCGTGTTCCACATAAAGAGCGAGGCCAAGATGCCAGGTAGTAGGAACACTTGATTGAAGGGAGGCAGCAGGGGCAAGGCCACGACCATCACAGCAAGCACCACCGCGAATCGCAAGAAGAAACGCGGTTGCTCCACGGGTGCCTCACGCCATCGGAAACAGAAAATCAGCAAAATGCCGAGCAACGTGATCGCCACGGGCTTCGCGATCCGCGGCGTCAGGTAGAAGTCCAATAGGGAGGAGACCTTCACGTAGTGGCCATACGCGATGAGTCCTTGCATGAACTTGGGCAGCCACCCGGGTAAGATGGCTTGCCCGGCCGCCATCAGCAGGGCCAGCGTCCCGCCAAAGCCCAGAGCCAATCCCCGCCGCTGTTTCCAGTTACCTGTGACCCAGATCAAGAAGAACAGCGCTGGAAGCAGGGCCAACTGCGGCTTGATGGTCGCGCAGGCCAGCACACAGCCTGCCCAAAACAGCCTGCTTCGCGAAATCAACAGCGCGCAGGCCGCGAAAAAGAACGCAACTAGAACAGCCAACTGTTGCAATCGCAGTGCCTGAACCATGGGCGGACTGCTTACGGTGAGCACCACCAACGCCAGCTTCACTAGCGTCGGCGGCCGCCATCCCAAAGCCTGGAGCCACAGCAATACGCTGGCTGCGGCCAGCAAAGCCCAGGTCCCTCGCACGACGGCCTGAACTGCCGGGAATGGTAATTCGACAGTTGGGGCCAGGAAAAAAACTACATACACCGGGTACGCGAAGCGCTGCTCGTCCCGCCCGTGATCCGCGCCGGCGGTATCGAGGGCGTGGCCGTAGTAAGCCACTTGAATCTCTCGCGACACTTCCGCGCCGTAAGGATCGCGATGATGGAGAAGCAGTTCGCGGGCGCCGTACCATCGCGGATAGAGGTCGCCCACGTCCATGGGCTGGCCCTTCGCGGCATAGTACTCGCGCTCGGCTGGGACCATCACCCACTGCGAATACAGCCACATGCCGCTGGCGAGAACGAGGGCCACCGCCAAAAGCCCACGTTCACGCCAGGCACTTGCTGCTATGCAGCCTGATGCGTTGGGCTTCGAAACGTACGATGATGGTTGCATCCCGCCATCATCCTACCTCACGCTTACAGGGACATCTCCCCCAACACTCGCTTGGCTAGGCCGAAGCTCAGCGTCAGGTCGGCGTCTGCTAATCCAGAGACGACTCGAACACTCTCCGCCGGCTTGCAGACTAAGAACGCGTGTTCCTGATGGCGGGCTTGAATCGCGTGCCAGCGTTCGCACACGTCCAGATTGGGAGCCTGGAGGAAGTTGCGTACGTAGCCGAGGATCAAGTTGTCGACCGCCGTTTTGTCGAACACCTCGGGAGTCAAACCTTCTTCGTGGGAAGAGCCGAGCGTCAGTTCCCCATCCGGGTTTTGCGCGACGATTACGTGAATACCCCAGCGGTCGTACTCGGCGAGTTCGCGCGCGACGCGCTCCCGCAATTGACCCAGCGACGGGCAAATGGCAAACGCGGCCGAATAGCGGAGGGAAAGGCCAGCAAGCAAACTCGGGCCCAGACGCCATCCTCCCGGCTGGGGCTCGGTTTTCAGGATCTGGGTCTTGCTCCGGCTCAGCCCGCTACCCGCGAAGGCTTCGGCGTAGAGGGTTTCGAAGTCTTCGCCCGCGCACACAATGGCCGCGTCGGCGGTCCAGGTCTCCGTTCCTGCTTCCACCTTGGGCAGTTCGATGGAGCGGACGGCGGAGCCGAAGCGGAACGTCACGCCGTAGCGCTCAGCCAGGAATTCAGGAATCTTCCGCAGCAGCAGCCGAGGGTCCACGGCGACTTCAGTGGGGCTCCAGAGCGCACCGAGTAACCCCGCCGAGAACACGGCTTGGGTGCGCGTTTCCACGGCCCGCGCGTCCAGGAATTGGCAGAGATATCCGAAGCCCGGTCCCAGCTCGCAGAATTCCCGAATCACGGCGAGTTCATCGTCGTGGTAGGCCAGGTGGAGCGAGCCTGTGGGCTGGTAAGGCAGGCGGGCGCCTTGCAACAGGCCCATCCACTCGTCGCGGCTCGCAATCGCCATTTGGTAGGTGGATCCGGCGGCCTGACTGATGGGCGCGATCAAGCCAAACCCACGTACCGACGCCCCCATGGAGCGCGGTCGCCTTTCGAACACAACCACGGACTTGCCCTGCTTGGCCGCTATGTAGGCATGCGCCAGACCGGTGATTCCCGCTCCGACGACTGCAATGTTCGCACCTTGAGAAGGCATCGGTTTCTTTATTCGCCAGCGCAATTGCGAGCGGCTTCAGCAAAACCGCTACTTGCGATGATCTTCGTAACTCACTTGAAATTAAGGTATTTACTCGAAATCGTGGCGATCTCGCACGGGATACGTTCCGTATGCGGGTCTCCGCTCTCCGCAAGAAGTGTGCAAAAGCGGGATTACAAATTCGTTACGATCTGGTTAAACGTGGATGAATCGGGAAGGCCGGAACTTGTCTCTTTCTTCAAGCGCCGAGAAAAAAAATCAAGAGTGCAGACTTGCAAACATCGCGTCGCACCCGTGAAGCGGCTATGCTATGCTTTTTGCCTCGTTCCATCTGCCCTCGAGCACCGATGTCGCGGTTCCTCCTGAGCTTTTTCAACGCAAGCCCGGAAGCCCCAACACTTCCATTCCCCAAGGAGATGCCTTATGGCAGATTTCGAGCAGTTGAAGCAGAAGTATCAGCCTGTTCTGGACGCGATCAGCAAGGAGGGCGCGCAACTGGTGAACTTGAACCTTGACGGTGAGCAGCTTTACCTCAAGGCTGTGGCCGATTCCGAATCCAGCAAGGACCGCATCTGGGACGCCATCAAGAAGGTTGACCCGAATTTCGCCGATCTGAAACACGACATCGAGGTAAAGGCGGGAGTGCAGAAATACAAGGTGCAGTCCGGCGACAGCCTGTCCAAGATTGCCAAGCATTTCTACGGCGACGCCCAGAAATTCACTGTGATCGCCCGCGCTAATAACATTGAGAATTCCGACCTGATCAAGGTGGGAGAGGAACTGGAGATCCCGGCCGCCTAACGTCGGCTGCAATCGGCGGTCGGGGATACCTCACAAATTTGAAATTCTTGAAGTTTTGCGTCGGGCAGCCGACGGACGAGTCGGCCGCAGTAGAACTAAAGTGGTATAGCGTCAATAGGTTAGGTACTGCATCATAGAAAAAAGAGCAGCCCGTCGAGCTGCAAAGCTGTTAAGTTCCACAACTGTGCAAGATATTTGCTCCTGGGTTGTCCGAACGGCACCGAAAGTCAGAGATTGGCCCATCGAATCAGTCCCTTACTGATTCCACTTGGGCTAATACGTGCTTCTACGGAGTCACCCAGGTCACGGAACCACAAACGTGCCGACTGCCTCCAAAACTCGTTGGGCGAAACGACACCAGTACCGGCGCGTGCCGCTGAATCAGGCGCAGATTCTGTGGGCCTTGGCTTTGACTCTCCCGGCCGTCGTGGGGTTGGTCGCGGTCCTTACGTTGGCCTCTTCGCGTCCGACTCGGCCTCAGAGCTTTGGCACCGCCACTTTGCAGCAGATGGCCAATGCGGCCTCGTTTTCTGCGCCCAAAATCGCTAAACCGGCTCGGCTGGTTTACCAATACTCCGTCATACAGGGCGGCGTGCAGGATGTTCATGAGCTTTCGCAGGCGGTGGCGCATGATCCCGACGTGGCGCTCCACTACGCGAGTTTCAACTTCCGCCGCGCTCATGTGGTCCGCTTGCTGGCGAGCCAGAAGATGTATATGTCGTACCGGCGGCATGGACGCATTCTCTGGACGAAAACGGCTCACCTGATTCCCGTGGGCGAAGAAGTCATCACCGACGGGAAAGTCACCGCGCGCAAGCGCTGCGGCAACCGCTTGGCCTCGAAACCCGAAGGCCTAGTTGCTCCTGACGAGCCTTCGGAGTCCCAGCTCAGTCAGCCTGTCGCGATTAAAGGCGATCCGATTCGTCCGCCTATGTTGCTGGCGCAGAATTCGCCGCTCATGCCCCCGATAGTTGCCAACGGCCCCGTCGGACCTGGGCCCGTTGGCATTCCGATTGTGATTGGTCCTGTGATTGGCGGCGGTGGCGGTTCGACTTGCGAAACTGCCGAGCAAGAAGCGGCCGAGCATGATCATGACAAGAACGAACTCATCTGCCCCATGCATCCCCACAACCCCCCGCCGCCTGTGCCGGAGCCCGGGACGTATTTGTTGATGGGATCTGGTGTGCTGTTGCTGGCCTATCAGCTTCGGAAGTATCGCAGCACCGGTACGGCAAGCTAGCCAGTCTGAAATTCAAGGCAAAGCTCTCCTTGCGGAAGGCTTTTTTGTCAGTTGCCCTGACTTGAACCCCTGGGCCGCCTTACCATTTACAAATGGTTTAACCCATTCTATAATGCCATTATGTCCACGAACCTCACCGTCGACAAAGCCGGTCGCATTGTCCTTCCTAAGCCTTTGCGCGAAAAAATGCAGCTGGCTCCGGGCACAGTTCTAGAGGTGGAGAACGAAGGCGAGAGCATCACGTTGCGTCCGATCCGGCCCAAGGCTGCTTTGGCGAAGGAATTCGGCATCTGGGTCTACCAAGGCGGTCCAAGTGACGACTCTATCCCTGACCTGATCGACCGCGTGCGAGAAGAACGGCTGCGCGAGTTTTTCTAACCCGGCGTTGCGATGCGAGACTTCTTCGACACGTCAGTCTTAGTGGCGGCTTTCAGAAATCCCCACGTCCATCATGACGCCAGCATTCGTTTGCTGAGCACCGCAACTCCAAAGCATTCCGCGTGCGGGCTGCATACTTTGGCCGAGCTGTATGCGTCGATGACGGCGCTACCGGTTCATCCCAGGATTCTGCCCGAGCAGGCTATGCTTTTCGTGGAAGACGCGCGAAGGCGCTTGACCGTCATCTCCCTCGATGACGAAGAATACGTGGAGACCATCCGAGTGGCGTCTGAACTTGGCTTCGCCAGCGGACGCGTGTACGACGCCCTGCTCCTGCGCTGCGCGGCAAAATCCAAGGCGCAGAATATCTATACCTGGAACGTTAAGCACTTTCAGTCGACCGCGCCAGAGCTCGCTCGCCGTATCCGAACGCCCTAAGGCCTGTTCACGCCAACTCTTTTATACCGCCGGCTCAGGAAGTAGTCGGCCCGGGTTCGCCGGAGCACGCCGGCGCCGCTCCCCCTTCATCGACGCGCGAATCGCATCCATCGTCCGCCAATAGTCCGCAATCTCCGATCCGCCGCGATCTGTGAGCCGGACTGTGGTCCGCATTTTCTTGTCAATAATTTCCTTGGTGATGACCACCAACCCAGCCGTCTCCAAATTCGTAAGCTGCACCGAGAGATTCCCTTTGCTCAACCCGGTCACGCCCTGCAAGAACACAAAATCCGCCGACGCGCAGGACGACAACACCGTCAAAATCGCTAGGCGCGCGGGTTCATGTACTAGGCGGTTGGGTGAGGGCATCGGTTTCAGTTCATCCGTCATAGTCGTCCTCCGAATTTCTTTTGGGCATTAGGCGAAGTAATAGAACGTGATCGCAGACACCCCCAGAGAATCAAACCTATAGCAGGCGCGCACACGTCTAGCGACTCCCCAGAACGCCACACGGCCCCCAACGAGGGGGCCCCAGACCTGACACAGGGTAGAAGCCGCTGACGCCCACGGTAATCGGTACCAAGTATGCGTTTCTAACGTGATTGCGTCGTTCGTCGCGGTGCTCATCGAGTTCTCCTAGCGCGGACGGTCATGGAGGTCCTCATACGTGAACCAGTTTACGGCATGAACCCAATAACATGCAAGGGTCTTTCGAGACGCTAATTCGTCTGGAGTCCTGGGAGGTTGTTAGAGCAGATTCTTCGCCGCCTTCGGCTCCTCGGAATGACAAGGGAGATGGGGGAGCGTCCCGAGAACGGCAGGGCTAGTTGTTGCTGGACCCGCTTTCCCTACCGCAGCTCCGCCATAGCCGCTTCCAGCGCCTCTTTCGGCGGGCGAACGCGGGTTTGGGGTAGCGTTGCCAGCGGCTCCTCGGTCATGTTCAGCATGTCGAGGAACGTGGGCTTGTCGGGATTGACGTAAAACACGCCGGTTAAGACTTCGCCCTTCTGATGTGCGTCGTGTAGGCGCTCCATGGCCATGCCCTGGTCGCGGGGGTCGTAGTCTTCTTCGAGCTTGCGCAGGCGGAGGTGAGAGCCGTCGTGCATGCGGACGTCGAGGGCGGTGCCGGGTTCGTACTCGACGTCAATTTCCTCGAAGTGAGGAATAAAGCTGACTTCGTGCAGCGGTTCTTCGTGGTCTTTCATGTATTGGTACGACTTGGTGGAGCCTTCGTGGTCGTTGAAGGTGACGCACGGGGAAACCACGTCCAACATTACAGTTCCGCGGTGGGCAATTGCGGCTTTCAGCATGGCGCTGAGCTGCTTCTTGTCGCCCGAGAACGACCTGCCGACAAACGTCGCGCCCAATTGCACCGCCAGCATGCAGGTATCGATCGGCGGCAGTTCGTTGACCACGCCGCTCTTCAGTTTCGAGCCCACGTCGGCCGTCGCCGAAAATTGGCCTTTGGTCAGGCCGTACACGCCGTTGTCTTCGATGATGTAGATCATGGGCAGATTGCGGCGCATGAGGTGGACGAATTGGCCGATGCCGATCGAAGCCGTATCGCCGTCGCCGCTTACGCCGAGGCCGACCAGAGACCGGTTGGCGAGCAGAGCGCCCGTAGCGACTGAGGGCATGCGTCCGTGCACGGAGTTGAAGCTGTGCGACCGGGACATAAAATACGCCGGGGTCTTCGACGAGCAGCCAATGCCGCTGAGCTTGGCCAGGCGTTCGGGTTGAACACCCATCTCGTACATGGCTTCGAGGATGCGCTCGGAAATGACGTTATGGCCGCAGCCCGCGCAGAGCGTGGTCTTGCTGCCCTTGTATTCCAAAACCGTAAGGCCAATGCGATTTACTTTGGGGGTAGCGGGAGTGGTCGACATGACTATTTCCCCTCCATCGTCATAATGTGATCCGTGACCGACCGCGCATCGGCCGGAAGCCCGTCCATATCGCTGATGCTGCGCAAGCGCGTCAGCAGCGCAGGCTCGAGGTCCATCTTCAGTAGGGTCAGCATCTGTGCGTCGCGATTCTGCTCGACCACGTAAATCCGGTCATGCGCTTTGACAAACTCATGCACTTCCTTGGAAAACGGGAACCCGCGTAGCCGCAAATAATCCATCTCCAGGCCATATTCGCCACGCAACTGGTCGCGCGATTCGCCAATCGCCCAATGCGTCGTCCCGTACGCAATGATTCCGATCTTCGACTTCCCCGACGCCACCAACTCCGGCCGCGGCACGTGCGAGCGAGCTGTCTCGAACTTCCGGTTCAGACGCTCCATGTTGTTGGCGTAGTCGTCCGGCTTCTCCGTGTATTGCGCTTTCTCGTTATGCCCGCTGCCGCGCGTAAAGTACGCCGCGCCCGGATGATCTGTTCCCGGTAGCGTGCGGTAGCCGATGCCATCCCCATCGACATCTTTATAGCGCTGGAACCCGCCCAGCCGTTCCAAATCCGCCTTGCCCAAAACCTTTCCGCGATCCAGCGGCCTCTCCGGATACTTAAAGGGATCCGCCATCCAGTTATTCATCCCTAAGTCCAAATCCGACATCACGAACACAACCGTTTGGAAACGTTCCGCTAGATCAAACGCATCGCCGGCCATGGTGAAGCACTCCTCCACCGATGCCGGAAACAGCAGTATGTGCTTGGTATCTCCATGCGACAGAAACGCCGTCGAGAGCACATCGCACTGCGCCGTCCGCGTGGGCAATCCCGTCGACGGCCCAACACGCTGCACATCCCACACCACGGCCGGAATCTCCGCGTAGTAGCTATAACCGGCGAACTCTGCCATCAGCGAAATTCCAGGGCCCGCTGTCGCAGTCATGGCACGGGCTCCGGCCCAACCGGCGCCTAGCACCATGCCAATCGCCGCCAGTTCGTCTTCCGCTTGCACCACCGCAAATGTCGACTTGCCGTCCGCGCCTATCCGATACTCCTTTGCATATTCAATCAAGGTCTCGACCAGAGACGACGACGGCGTAATGGGGTACCACGTCACCACGGTCACGCCGGCAAACACCGCTCCCAGGGCCGCAGCCGAGTTCCCATCCACGATGATTTTCCCGGCGGTCTTATTGCTGCGCTCAATGAGAAACCGGTCCTGCTTCGGCAACGACGCTTTTGCGTATTCAAACCCAGCCTTCGCTGCGCTCAGGTTCAGCGCTGCGGCCTTCGCCTTCTTGGAAAACTGGCGCTGAATCGCAATCTCCACTTCCTTCATGTCAATGTCCAGAATCTGCGCCACCACGCCGACGTAGATCATGTTCCTGACGAGCTTGCGCACCTTGGCCTCTACGCCCACGGAAACCAGAATCTTGTCGTAAGGGACCGAGTAGAAAACCAAATCCGTGCGGAGCTCACTTAGCTTCAAGGGTTCGTCGAAAACCACCGACGATCCGGGGGCGAGCGACATCACGTCGTCCTTCGCCGTCTCCGGATTCATTGCCACAAGGAAGTCGATTTCCTTCTTTCGGGCAATGTAGCCGTGCTGATTGGCGCGGATGGTAAACCAGGTGGGAAGACCGGCGATGTTGGAGGGAAACAGATTCTTGCCGGAAACCGGCACACCCATCTGAAAAATCGCCCTTAAAAGCACCGAATTCGAGCTTTGCGAGCCCGATCCGTTCACCGTGGCGACAGAAATACTCATGTCGTTCACGACATGAGAAGACCCAGAATTTTGGGGGGGTTGGACGACGAGGTCCGAGGTAACCATCTGAGGGAAAAGGCTCCAGTCCGTGGGGCTGTTTGGCCCGGCACTGAGAATCGGTTAACTTCTAATTATACGGCAGTTGGAGGGGGAAAGGCCCTTGCCGGGCCAGGGTTACATAGGAAAGCAACGCCCGGCGTATACTGGCTCGCAACACAGAAGTTCATCGTGACAATACGCAAGGCGGTCACAGTCAGGCTATCGGACGTTGGCGCTTTTCGCGTGCACCCCTGCCCACCCTCAACCTAGGTTTCTGCCCGCCAGGGGCTCGGTCAGCGACTTTGCCAACGTGAAAGATTCCGACACACAAAAGCACCTCACGGTCATGGCCCAGGAACTCGACCAGAAGACTCACTCCCAGATCGCGGTGGTTACCGTGGAGTCTCTCGGCCGCCTTCCCATCGAACACCATGCCTTGGGGCTATTCAACGAATGGGCAATCGGCCACAACGACGACAAGCTCGGCCTACTGATTCTCCCCGCCACTTCCGACCACCAGTGGCGAATCGAGACGAGGCGCGAGTTGGAAGTTCTCTTGCCCTACGCGCGCGTCGGCAGGATTGGCGACAAGATGCGTCCGGATCGGCAACGTCGCGACTATTCTATAGCTGTGCTGAAAACCGCTGGTGAAATCGCGACTATCGTGCCCGAGGACCGAAATGTAACGTTGGCGGCTGTCGGTCTGCGGTCCGAACCCTAGGATTCCGGTCGAGGCATCACAAGAGCAACCCCCAATTCGCGTGGGCCGCCGTTTCGTCGCCGTTTTCAACGGCGTAAAATCATCTTTGTGATGGACGGCTTCACGACATCCGAACTAGACGAGATTGAACGAGCGTACTACGCATTCAACTTCTACCCCGATCTCATGACTGTTCTCGAGATGGAGGCATACCACCACTTTCTTGCAACGGCTGAACTGGCATTCGGCTTGAACATGTCCGGACGCTCCGCGGACAACGCGGGGTCAGATGACCCAGCTGTACTATTTCTGGCGCGCGACGGACACGAGGCATTTATATTCCGCACAGGAAAGAGAATTCTGAAGGACCATGGCAGCCAAGTGTTTTTGAATTGCTGCTCTCGATGCGGTGAACTTGCACGGACACCAAAAGCACAGCTATGCCGCTACTGCGGGAATGACTGGCACGAGACCGCGGCATGAAGTCATCTGACCCACAAGTCTGTTCCACATCCATTCGCGGAGGAAACCCAATGTCCCGGACTCTGGTTGTCCTTGTTCTCACCCTCTTGCTGCCGCTGCCAGCCCCCGCAAAAGACAAGCACAAGCCCCTCCTTCCCACCGACGTTCTCCGAGCAGAAACCGTCTTCGTCACCATCCACCCCGACGTCGGCGAGCCCCTGACCGATCTCAACGCAAACCGCAAGGCCCGCGAGGCTGTAGAAAAAGCTCTCGACAAGTGGGGCCGTTTCCGCCTAGTGCAAGATTCCATGACCGCCGACCTCATCTTCACCGTCCGCACGGGAAGCGGCCAAATGGTCCGTCCCACTGTCAAAGACAGCCCCACTGACAACCGACCCGTCGTCATCCAGCCCGCTGATAATGGCAACATCCGCATCGGCGCCCAACACGGGCGTCCTCCCGACCTAAACCAGCCCACGCCGGGACTGGACACCGGCCCACACATGAGCACCGAAGTGGGCGCATCCGACGACACGCTGGAGGTCTATCGCGGCCGTGACGAGGAACCGGCCTTGGACACGTCGCCGGTTTGGCGATACAGCGCGAGGAACGCGCTACGCGCACCCACGGTATCAGCGGTGGAGCAGTTCCAAAAAGCTATCACTGAGGCTGAAAAAGCCGCAAACCAGAAACAAGGTACACAAAAACCGTGATGGGCTCGTGAGTGCATTGAAAGGCATTCGGGGCTCTGGATGCCGATGAACTCAAGACGACACCTCGAAAGGAACGAGCCTCCCTAAGGGTTGCGCGCGAGCAGCCATGCTCTCGCCGTAGCCTGTCTTCTTCTGGCAGCCTCGGTTTCGATTCGGCAACTTCGCCGACGATCATACTTGCCACCTTCGTGATTTGCGGAATCGTCCTAATGGTTTGGGTGGGCTGCGATTCGAAGCAACGTGGTCACCACATGGTGCGGAGTTCCTCTCGGCGTTTTGGTAGGCCTGCTTCTTGTCGTTCTCGATATGGCACATGTTCTTTGGTTGAATGTGTTCAGGTTGGGAGTTGCTGTCGACTAGCCCCTTTGTGTTGATACCTGTGATTGTTGCTTCTCCTTTCGTCCTGTATGACCTCTTGTTTCGCGCCCCCCCGAGGGCCGGGCGCCCGCAAGAGATTCAGGCGGCGTCATCTGCGCCACTAAGAACGAGAGCCTACCAGGATTTTTTGCCTACCAGAACATTCCACCCAGTCCTACGCTACCGGACAACTAGGCCGAGACCGGCTTAGACCAGGGGTTCCGCGACACATATCGCACCAGGATCCAGGCCAGACCGGTCAGCAGCAGCGCCACGAAGAAGGTTGTCCATTCGTGGCGATCTCTTGGCGTAGCCATGACCCGAGGAATGTGAACGATCAGCACCCACGAACTCAACATGATCGCAAACAGCCGCGACGCCAGGCTCGCCAGCACCCCCGTCAAAATCGCCAACCCGGCAGCGCAATGTGCCACGCCCGTGAAATAGGCCCAGAACATATGTCCCGGAAGCCATCCCGGCACCCAGCTTGCCACCGCGGCGGGATAAAGAAAATGTACGACTCCAAACGCGGGCATGCAGAGGGCGAAACAATACCGGGCTGCGAGCGCTTCCCGACGCTTTGTTTCGGTTCTAGGACCAGAAATTCCAGCCAGGAGCAGGAAACCGCTTGTAATGGCGAAAACCTCGGCTAGGCCACCCAGCGTGCGCCAATTGGCGATCGTGATCGGGACACGAAGCAAAGTCCACACCAACCATACCAGCTCTAAAGTCAGTGCAGACACCCGAACGGTCTTATCGAACAGCAGGCCCATGCCAGCCAGAAGCAGGATAGCCCCATGAACGTCGGCGAACGCTGCTCGCGCCGGGAGATGGTCGGGCACATTGGTCCACTCCATAACAAAGTCGGAGTAGGCCAACGCCAGGCCTCCCAAGCCGATCATCCCAATGCCTGACAGCACGCGGCCGATTCGGACCAAGTTTGGCATGGCTTCTCCTTTGCGGAAAAAGAATGTTAGCACCGGTGAAGGGTTGCGGAGACGTGATCCGCGAAATAGCCGGGACGAACGACCTCTCGGGTCGAAAGGCTCTCCGCGAAATTGAGAATTACAGCAAGCAGGTCTCTAGCGGGTTGGCTCAATTCCCGGAACAATGCGGATGCGCAACAATCCCTACCCTTCGACCCGGTAGAACTGTCCCATCGTCCGAAACTTCTGGTATCTCTGTTCCAGCAAATCCCCAACCGCGAGCAGCTTCAGCTCGGCCAAATATTTCTGCAGAGCCGCATCCAGCATGACCGCAGCCGCTTCATGATCGCGATGCGCGCCGCCCTCGGGTTCCTGAATAATCCCGTCGATGCACTTCATATCTTGCAAGTCTTTCGCAGTAATCCGCATAGCCTGCGCCGCCACATCGCGTTTGGCAGGGTCTCGCCACATGATGGATGCACAGCCCTCGGGCGAAATCACCGAGTACACCGAATTCTCCATCATGAGCACGCGGTCTGACGCAGCAATCGCCAACGCCCCGCCGCTGCCGCCCTCGCCCGTAATCGTGGTCACAATCGGCACGCGCAGCTTCGCCATCTCCCGCAGGTTCCGCGCGATCGCCTCACCCTGCCCGCGCTCTTCCGCGCCGATTCCGGGGTACGCGCCCGGCGTGTCGACAAACGTCAAAATCGGCCGCCCAAACTTCTCCGCAAATTGCATCGCTCGCAAGGCTTTACGATACCCTTCAGGATTGGGCATCCCAAAATTCCGGTACACCTTCTGCTTGGTATCGCGCGCCTTCTGGTGCCCTACGATTAGGACGTCTTCTCCGTGGAAGCGCGCCATCCCGCAAATAATCGCCGCATCGTCCGCGAAATTCCGATCCCCGTGAATCTCGCTCCAATCCGTAAAAATCCGCTCAACATAGTCCAGCAAATACGGACGCTGCGGATGCCGTGCCAACTCAGTCCGCTGCCAAGCATCGAGCTGCGCGTCAATCTGCCGTCGCAGAGCCGAAACGCGCCCATGCAGCTCCTGCATCATGCGCCCCGCCTCAGCGTCCCGCCCGGACAGCGCTTCCAGCTTGCCTATTTGCTGTTCAATTCGCTCCAGCTCGTCTTGCGCTTTGTTAACCGATTCCATCGTTACGCCGCTACCGTACCCATATCCGTTGCCATTCCCGTTCGCATTGCCATTTCCGTTGGCATGGCTGTTGGCCAAGTCCGCCCAGTGCGTCTGCACCATGGAAAACAGAAACTCCCGCGCCACCACTGCCCGATGACTCCGGCCAGCATCCATATTCCCGCCGTTTTGCAGTGTCGTGGTTGAACTCATCCGTTGTTCTCAGCCAAGCCTGCCAACATGGGCACACCTAGCCCGAGTCACAAATACCGCTCCGGCAACACATTATAGCCCTAGGCCCCCGTGGCGACCGCAAAATTGAGCCCGCGTTCCCCCAAAATCACCCCTCTTTATCACCAGCTTGCCCGCCCCGAGTCGCGTCGGAGGGAAGAATTGTGGGCCGCCGAGTCGGTCAGGACGCGGGGAACGAGACGTGCGATATTCGCACTTGAAACAATGTAAATTCACAAAAAAAAGACAATATCCAAATTCCAGATGAGGTACTATGCCGGGCGTAAATTAATCGTTAATCCATGGGAGGAAGACCATGTTGTCGTACCATCCTACGCTTCGTAATTCTGTTTTCTGCATCCTTGCTGTCTTCGCGGCTATGCCGGCTTGGGCGGGGTGGAACTCGCAAGTTGTGCTTGGAACTAGCGCTTATCAAGGAACCATTGCCATCGACTCTGCCGGCAATCTGACCGCCGTTTGGTTTCAGTATCAGACGCCGAGTGGGGGTGCCGTAAACCAGATCTGGGCGAGCACCGCCGCTTTCGGTCAACCTTGGTCGGTACCTGTCAACATCTCCGGGACCATCAGTGTCTCTGGTGGCAACTCCCAAGTCCGCACCAGCACCGGCGGTAGAGCGACGGCGATCTATACGGATCCCACATTGGGCGCAGCCTTTGTGGATCACACGGCTGGTGGCACTTGGGGGACGCCCGGCACCACGCACGGCGTGAACCAGTTCTACGTCAGCAACGGCAATGGAGATGACGGTCTGGCTTGGGGGGTAGGCGCTACCCGGCAGGGAGCTGGGGTGACCAGCATCGCCGTGGTACAACGCCCCGCGGGCGGGGCTTGGGGTTCAGCGGCGACGACGATCGCTTCGGGTGCGCACCTGAATCTTGATGGTGCGCTGTTGGCTCCGAATGGAGCGATGGCCGTGGCGTGGGAGAGCTTTGACGCCGTCTGCGGCTCGCGCACTTGCAAGACGTCCAATTGGGCTCTACATGTGTCGACGCGTGCGGCGGGCGGGAGCTGGGTTGACTCGGGTGTTCTGCTGGGACCGAGCGCGACGCAGCATTTCGGGCAACTCGCTGGCGATTCGGCTGGCGACTTGGGGTTGGCTACAACTTCGGGGGGGAATCTGGTGTCGCTGGTGCGGCACGACACCAGCTGGACGGGACCGGTGGTGATCGCATCTTCTTCCGCCATCACGTTCTCGGGCGGCGTGATAACGCAGAATCGTGTGTTCGTTAGCGATTCTGCGGGACATGCGACGTTTGTCGGCTTCAACGGGCCCAACCTTCTCGGCCTCGCGGCCGTGGATGGCAATCTCACGACGAATACCTGGGGGACGGTCCGGACCATCACTGGCGCGGATCAATTCCCGAACTACTTCGACTTCGCCATGAGCTCGACGGGCAAGGCCATCGCGTTCTACGCCCTAGTCGACCAAAGCAGCAACACCACTTGGCGCGCGGTAACGCGGAGCGGGCCAGGGCTAGCGTGGAGTGCACCGGCGACAGCGGGCACGTCCTTTGAAGGCGGCGGTGTTCCAGAGGGCGTCGCGCTCAATGCTGCCGGGCAGGCAGCTGTGCTCTTTCACGGATTGAGCGCGGATTTCTTGACCAATATCGAGTACACCAATACGTTCCAGCCGTAGGCTGGAACGTATTGCGAATGGGGTGGGTACTCCGCGGAGCTGACCCGCCCTTTTTGTTGGCCGCGACATCACCCGTCTCGCCGCGTGCGCTCCAGGAGCCGCAAGGCTGTGAAAGAACCCGACAATCGACGTAAGGCCCCGGGGAGTTGGCCGGGGATGGCGCGGGAGGTTATCATTGCGGCATGAACCTCGGCATGTCGGAGATGATTTTCATTTTTATCGCTGCCCTGATTCTGGTGGGGCCGAAGAAAATGCCCGAAATCATGCGCCAGGTAGGCAAGTGGATGGCCGAGTTCAAGCGCGCCAGCAACGAATTCAAGTGGCAGATTGAAGCCGAAATGCGGAATCTGGAGTTGGAAGCGGAGCGCTCGAAACAGACCGTATTGCCGCCTGCGACGCCTCCCCAGGGAACGATTGCCAACGGGGCTGTGATTGAGGCCCAACCCGCGTTGACGGGAGCATCGGTCGAGGCTAGCCCCGCCGAAACTGGCCCCTCCGAACCCATTCCTCCCGTGAGCGTCACTTCCGCCAAGAGCGTCGATGTCTGACGCCACCAGCACTCCCAATCCAGAAACCCAAAGCCGCGAAGACCTCCTCCGGCAGATGAGCTTCCTCGAGCATCTCGAGGAGCTCCGCAAACGCCTGATCTATTCTGTCCTCTCCGTAGTCGTGGGGTTTTTTGCCTGTTATGCCTTCGCGGAGAGAATCTACGGACTCATGCAGACGCCGATTCTAACGGCGTTGCGGAACCATCACATGTCGGACTCCCTGGTGTATTTGAGTCCCACGGAGCCATTCAACCTTTACATCAAGATCAGTTTCCTGGCAGGGGTATTCCTTGCCTGTCCAGTCATTCTGTACCAGGTATGGCTGTTCATTTCGCCGGGACTCTACCGCCACGAAAAGCGGTATGTAGTTCCATTCATGATTTCCACGGTAGGGCTATTTATTGCCGGCGGCCTCTTTGGATTCAAGATCGCGTTTCCGGCGGCGCTGGACTTTTTGATTGGATACAGCCTGCAGTTCAAGCCCATGATCACGGTTGGAGAATACACCGATCTTTTCCTAACCATCATCATCGGCTTGGGAGCAATATTTGAGCTACCAATTTTGGCTGTCTTTCTCGGCTTGATGGGGATCATTAGCCCGACGTGGTTGTGGAACAACTTCCGCTACTCGATTCTAATTATTTTCATAATCGCTGCG
>Ga0137409_10002511_pt1 | contig 19622 bp, 17 predicted proteins | sample CZODoug1_16funga_FD_122059 | JGI IMG/M metagenome (GOLD analysis project Ga0137409, IMG submission 122059) | Vadose zone soil fungal communities from Angelo Coast Range Reserve, California, USA - CZODoug1_16fungal (Hybrid Assembly) | ecosystem: Environmental > Terrestrial > Soil > Vadose zone... | reverse complement strand
CCGCGTATATATTGGTGATTTGAATGGTGGGCCTGGGTGGACTTGAACCACCGACCTCGCCCTTATCAGTATTGAGGCCGTTAGTACTTCCGCCAGAAATGCAGGTTTTTTTGAAGGACATGGGCGCTTGCGTCGGTATCCCCCGCTAGCCGTGTTCCTGTTGCTGGGTTTTCATATCCGGTTACACGACGAAGATGCCGCCCACGGACTATAGTCCCCCATCCTTCTATCGCGTCAACTATTCTTGCCGAATGTGATTGTTGATCCACTCGAGAATTGGTGCGAAACGGAACTCTCCTCTTGCGATGGAATGCATCATAAACTCGAACGCTGCAAGGGGTTTCACTTCAAGGTCATATCCGTTAACTAGCAAAAAGGTGTGTGCAGCGGCGAAAGCAATACGCTTGTTGCCGTCGAGGAAGGGGTGATTGTTGGCTAGCGATTCCATCAGCGCGGCTGCCTCCTCGGCGATAGTGTTGTAATACCCGATCTGTGGGCGGAAAACGGCGGACTCGAGGAGCCCCTTATCCCTGAGTCCATGAGCCCCGCCGTAGTTTTCAATTAGCTGGTGATGGATCTGTCGGACTTCGCCCACGGTTAGGTAGACCCGTTCCGCCATTTACTCGGCCAGCTTCCGATACAAGTCCCGGAATTTTTCGTTGGAGCGGCGGAACGCTTCAATCGCTTCCGGTCGTATCGTGCGCTGAGAGGGAACCACGTTGTGAATGTAATGCTCGATGGCCTTCTCCAGCAGGAATCTCTGTGATTGTCCGTTTTCCTTTGCGACCGCGACGAATTCCTTGTACAGCTTCGCGTTGATTGCAGGACCTATCTTGACCGTCGCCCGGTTAGCCATGGTGCGCCTCTCGACTTTATTCTAGACCCGCCAGCGGAGTTGTCAAGAGAAATCTAGATTGTGCTAGATAGGTGGTGACACGCTAGTTTAGGGGAGCTTTCCGAAAAGATCACATACTACTGTAAGCCCGAGGAACATAGTTTCGTCGCGGGCGATTATTCTGATCGCGATCTATACGTAAGTTCTCGGACTCAGGAACGCGCCCTAAACTCGGCGATCGTCCGGGCTGAGATCAGCGAAAGCTTCGAAGAGTATCTTGAGATCTTCGACGCCTTTTACGCCGACGACATTGAGGCAAGCAGCGAAACCAGGGAAGAATCTATTCGTGGGAAGAACAAGGTGCGCTCACTTTTGACCAACTTCCTGGTTCCGCTTCACGTGATGGCCGAAATCGGTGGTTTATCGATATCCATTCGACAGACCACGATTCCCGGAGATGTTGCAGACGAGACGCATTCCGCGTGGACTCTCGACTTGGTCGGAGTGTCGGGTAGGACCTGCACGGTGACTTGGCGGACTCTCCGGAAATGGCGCGACTCGCTGGTAGTGTACGAGCATCACTATGACGAGCAGCAGAACGGCGGCCCCCTGACTTCCGATGACTTGAGTTTCGACGCGGCGAACCTGACGTAGTGTGGAGGAAATGAAGCTATGACAAACGAAGGATCTTATGTAGCCCTCGGACTGAAGATGTGGAAGACACAACTCGACCGGGCGGACAAGCTTTTTGGAGGACTCTCGTCCGAGGATGTCCTGCGCGAAATAGCGCCGGGCAGAAACAGGCTGCTTTATTTGTGGGGTCATCTTACGGCGACACACGACGCAATGTTGCCGCTATTAGCTCTCGGAGAGCGCCTTCATCCCGAGTTTGATGCTGCCTTCATCTCCGCTCCCGACAAGTCGAAAGCCGACATTCCTTCGCACGATCAGGTTCGCCGGGCATGGAACGTCGTCAATGCCGAATTGTGGAAGGGGTTTGAAAAAATGTCGTGGTCCGACTGGTTGGCGCGGCACACTGCCGTATCTGAAGAAGATTTCGCCAAAGACCCTTCGCGCAATCGCTTCGCCGTCCTACTGAGCCGCACGAACCATCTGTCCTATCACCTCGGCCAGGCGGTGCTCGGGCTCAAGTGACGATTTGCATTTCCGAAGATCAATGAGAACGAGAAATGCGCAGGGTCCCCTGAATTTTCCCCATACTTGCCAAATCGCGAGCGATTAACTTGCGGCCGCTCAATGGTTTCTGAATAGCACTCCTGCCTCCGCGTGTTTCTGAAAATTTGTCATGTGGCGAACTCTCGGAAACCAAACGACTTGCGAATTGAGAACTCCTGTCTGCCAGAATTCCACAGTGAAGTTTAGGGTGAAGAACGCTTTTTATAAGCTGAAGAAAATATGGAAGATACTTTTGGTCGGGGCGCCGAGATTTGAACTCGGGACCTCCTGCGCCCAAGGCAGCGGTAGTGGCCTCGCTTCCGGAGCCCGAGCGGGCCCGGTTCTGGCACGAGCAGTTCATGCCGCATGCGGTCGAGGAGCACACCTTGCGTCAAGAGCTTCGGATCGTTGGCCAGCAACCGCCGCCCGATTCTGCCGTCCAATAACCCGCAAACCGATTCCATTCGTATCCGGGCACGTATCGTTCTGTTGGGTGAGCCTATGTCCGATGATCCTACAAGGCCACCCGAATCCGCCGACTTGACCCTTTCTAGGTTATAGACATAACATCTAAAGGAAATGACTGTACGAGAGAAACGATCGGCCGGCTGGCTGTTGCTGACGTTTACGCTGCCCACGAAACGCGCCAGCCAGAGAGTGGAGATCTGGCGAAAGCTCCAGAGGTACGGCACGGTGCCGCTCGGAAATTCGGGTTACCTGCTGCCGAGCAATGCGAGCAACGAAGAGCGGTTCCAGTGGCTCGCGTCCTCAATCCGGAAGTATGGAGGCGAGGCCTCCGTGGTTCGCGTGGAGTCCATCGACAATCTCTCGACGACGCAGCTGAAAGGCCGGTTCTCGGAGGCGCGTGTGCGCGAATACCAGGAGCTGATTCAAGAGCTGCAGACATTGTCGAGAGAGCCCGCGGAACAGAGAAGCATCGCCCGCGTCGGACGCTTGCGGAACCGTTTCCAGGAGATTGTGGACGTCGACTTCTTCGAGAGCCCGTTACAAGAGCGCGTTAGCGAATTACTCGAACGTGCGAGTTCGTCAAGAACCGCCAAGGCCGGGGTTACGGCCAAGATCAATCCGAAAGACTACAAGAAACGGATATGGGTCACGAGGCCGAGGCCGGGCGTGGATCGCTGCGCGTCCGCCTGGCTGATTCGGCGGTTCATCGATCCGAAAGCGCGATTCGCGTTTGCGCCAGAGGATCAGGTGCCTCCCCAGGGCGTGCCTTTCGACATGTTTCATGAGCGGGGTTTCGGTCATCGCGGCACGGACTGCACTTTTGAAACGCTGGAGAAAGAATTTCGGATTCGCGACCCGCGGGTAGAGGTGATCGGCCAGATGATTCACGACGCGGATCTTCTGGATGACCGGTTCGGCCGCAAGGAAGGCTACGGAGTGGACGAGATTCTGAAGGGCTGGGCGCGGCAGCGATTTCCGGACGAGAAACTTCTCGAGCGCGGCATGGAATTGATGGAAGGGCTGTACCACTCGCCAGCAAAGTGAGGCCAGCAGGGGAATAGAACGGGGAACGGACAGGACGTTTCGAAAAGAGGAGTCGATGATCGTGCACGGGAGTTTTAGGAAATATTTGGGAACGGCGATAGTCGCGATTTTCTCGCTGGCGCTCTGCAAACCGGCGCCTGCACAATCACTTTCTGCCGAGCAAGCCAAGAAGGTGTTCACGCTTGAGCAAGCCGTGGACTTTGCTCTCAAGAATTATCCGGCCGTACGTGCTTCGCTGGAAAGGGTGCGGGCCGCGGAAGCCGGTGTAGGTTTGGCACGGACGAATTACTTGCCACGCGCGGACATGGTCTGGCAAGCCAATCGCGCGACCGACAACAACATCACGGGATTGCTGCTGCCGCAGTCCATCATCGCTCCTATCTCGGGTCCGGTTCCGGTCTCAACATCGAATCAGAGCGCCTGGGGAAGCGCGGCGGGGCTGTTGTTTTCCTGGGAACCTCTCGATTTCGGATATCGCGGAGCCAAAGTGGATGCGGCACGCGCTGCACAGAGCCGCGTGGCTGCGGAGGCTTCGTTGACTCGCCTCGATGTAAGCATCGCTACCGTGAATGCCTACATGACGCTACTCGCCGCGGAACAAACCGTACGTGCTGCTGAGGCGGACATGCAACGGCGGCAGGAGTTTTCAAAGTCGGTTCACGTGCTGGTGGACAATCAACTTCGTCCTGGCGCAGACGCTTCGCGAGCCGATGCCGACTTGGCACGAGCGCGAGTCAATCTGGCAAGAGCGCGGCAACAAGAGTCAATCAGCCGCGCCCTTCTCGCCGACATTCTGGGTATCGGGGATTCGCGGGTTGAAATTCAGGAAGGCGGGTTGCTGGGCGGCGTGCCCGGTTCATCGCCAGCGGCCACTTCCGTTTCAGCAAATCCCGCAGCGCAGGCGCAGCAAGCACGCGTCGAAGAAGCGCAATCTCAGGTGCATATTCTGGATCGCTCCTACTATCCAAAGTTCTATTTGCAGTCCTCAGTCTACGGACGCGGAAGCGGTTTGGATCCGGCCGGCAAGTTTCTTGGAGGGAGCGAAGGACTGGCGCCGGACCGGTCCAACTGGGCCGCGGGAGCTATGGTGACGTTTCCCGTCTTCGACATCTTCACGATCCGTTCGAAGAAAGCCGTCGAAGCGGCGAATGAGCGGGCGGAAAAAGCTCGCTACGATCAGACGCTGCAAGATTTGACGGGACAACTCCGCAAGGCGCAGGCCTCGCTCGAAGGCGCGAGAAAAGTTGCCGAGAACACGCCGCTCGAACTCGAATCCGCCCATACAACCGAAACGCAGGTGCGTGCCCGCTACCAAGCGGGCCTCGCGACGCTTGTGGACGTGTCCGATGCGGAGAGCCTGCTCGTCCAGGCGGAAATCGACGATGCCTTGGCGCGCCTGGCCGTCTGGCAGAACCTGGCCTCGGTGGCCGCAGCGCAGGGAGACCTTGGGCCATTCCTGCAATCACTCCCCGGTACACCACAGGGAGGCCACTAGCCATGTGGCTGCTGCGGAGCGCGCTTCGTAATCCTATAAGTGTCGTCGTAATCGTGATCGGCGTAGCCTTGTGTTCGATTCTTGCTCTTCTGCGAATGCCCATCGATATTTTCCCGAACCTGAATTTGCCGGTGATTTACGTGGCGCAACCGTTCGGAGGAATGTCACCGGCGCAAATGGAGGGCTATCTCGTCTACTACTACGAGTATCATTTTCTTTACATCACCGGCATTGAGTCGGTTGAATCGAAGTCGATCCAGAACGTAGGATTGCTCAAGCTGACGTTCCATCCGGGCACGGACATGAGTCAGGCCATGGCACAGACGGTTGGCTATGTAGACCGGGCGCGAGCTTTCATGCCACCCGGCACGGTCGCGCCGTTCATCATGCGTTTTGACGCCGGCAGCGTTCCCGTTGGCTATTTGGTCTTTTCAAGTACTACGAAGAGCGTCGCGGAAATACAAGACCTGGCTCTCAATCGCGTCCGCCCGCTGTTCGCCACTCTGCCCGGCGTCTCCGCTCCTCCCCCCTTTGGAGGAGCCGCGCGCACGATTGTCGTGAGCGTTGATCCCGACCGTCTGCGCGCGTATCGCATGGCTCCGGAAGAAGTGATTCAGGCGCTCAATTCCGGGAATACGATTGTGCCGGCAGGAAATGTCAGAACGGGCAATCTGTTGCGGCTGGTCCCGATCAACTCCGTTGTCACCAACATCAAGGATTTGCAAAGTCTTCCGATCCGCACGGGAGCAGGCCCCACCGTCTTTTTGCGCGACATCGGAACGATCGACGATGCAAGCGACATCATCACGGGCTATGCCGAGGTAAATGGGCGGAGAACGGTCTATATCCCGGTCACGAAGCGTGCGGACGCTTCGACGCTGAGCGTGGTCAACGCAGTCAAAGCCAACCTCCCACAGTTCCAGAATGTGGTTCCCTCCGACATCAAGATCGATTACGAATTCGACCAATCGTCCTACGTCCGGAATTCGTTGTTGTCCGTCGTGCGGGAAGGTTTGCTGGGTGCCCTTCTCACCGGCCTCGTCGTGCTCGTGTTTCTGCGGGATTGGCGCAGCGCGGTGATTGTGGTTACGACGATTCCATTTGCCTTGCTCACAGCGGTGGTAGCGCTGTGGGGCGCGGGGCAAACCGTGAACATCATGACGCTCGGCGGATTAGCGCTCGCGGTTGGAATTCTGGTCGACGAATCCACCGTCGTCATGGAGAACATTCACAATCATCTGGGACAGGGGCGAGGGAGGGCTTTGGCAGTTCTCGAAGCCAGTAAAGAGGTGCAGGTCCCTCGCTTGCTTGCGATGTTGTGTATTTTGGCCGTGTTTGTTCCGTCGTTCTTTATGACCGGCGTATCCCGCGCGTTGTTCGTGCCTCTCGCTCTAGCTGTCGGACTGGCGATGGGGGCTTCCTACTTGCTGTCGAGTTCCCTCGTTCCGGTTCTTTCGACGTGGACTCTGCGCGAGCATGCACCCGAAGCAGAAAACGACGCTTCGCTTCTGAAGCGGTTGCGCGAAAGATTAGACAAGACCTTGCATCGACTGGTTGGGATGCGATGGCTCGCGCTCTCCGCTTATGCGGTGGTTGCCCTTCTGGCGCTGGTTCTGCTCGGCCCCTATCTGGGCCGAGAGGTTTTCCCTCGCGTTTCTTCCGGACAGCTGCTGTTACGGTTCCGCGCGCCGATCGGGACGCGGGTCGAGACCACGGAACGGCTTACGCTCGATGTGCTCCGCTCGATTCAAGATGCTGCCGGCCAGGGAAATGTCAGCGTCACCCTGAGTTACATCGGTGCGCCTCCTCCGAACTATCCGATCAACACGATCTATCTCTGGACGAGTGGCCAGCATGAAGCAGTGGTGCGCGTGGCATTGAACCCGGACGCGAAGATCCGCGTGGATGAGTTTGAGGAGCGATTGCGAAAACTTTTGCCGGACAAGTTTCCGGGATGCCAGTTTTCCTTCGAAGCGGGAGATATCGTCACGCAGATTATGAATTTCGGCGCGCCCACTCCGGTGGAAGTCAACGTAAGCGGACCCGATCTCGCAGCGGACCGGGCCTTTGCCGAGAAACTGCGTCTGGAGACCGCCAAAATATCCGCGCTCCGCGATTTGCAGTACGACGAGCCGCTCGATTATCCCAGCATCGACGTCCACGTGGACCGCGAGCGCGCCGGGCAATTGGGCATAACCACTGCGAACGTGGGCCGCTCGTTCCTAGCGGCGACTTCGTCTAGCCGGTTCGTTGTTCCCAACTATTGGGCCGACCCGAAGTCGGGCGTCGGATATCAGGTGCAGGTGCAGATTCCGCAATCCCAAATGACTTCGATTCAGGACGTCGAACACATTCCCCTGACGCAGGGATCGTCGTCGCATCCGCTCCTCGGAGACGTGGCGCAAGTGACTTACGGGAATGTCGTCGGGGAATACCACCGGTTGAACGGACAGAGGATGGTGACGTTGACGGCGAACGTGTCCGGGGAAGACCTCGGCCGGGTTTCCACTGCGCTCGATGATGCGATCAAACGTGCTGGTTCGCCGCCGCGCGGAGTGAAGGTCACTGTTCGAGGACAGGTTGAACCTATGAAGCAGACGCTGACCAACCTGGGAGTCGGATTGCTGATCGCGGTTCTGGTGATCTATCTGCTTCTCGCGGCGAATTTTCAATCGCTGAGGCTCGCCTTTGTCGTGCTTTCGACGGTGCCCGCGGTGATCTGCGGTGTGCTCGTTGTTCTTCTTGTGACTCGTACCAGCCTGAACATTCAGTCGTTCATGGGAGCGATTATGGCAATAGGCGTAGGCGTAGCGAACGCGATCTTGCTGGTGACATTTGCCGAGGAGTACCGCAGAGCGGGAAATGCGGCGACTGCGTCTGCAATCCATGGAGCGAAAACCCGTATGAGGCCGATCCTGATGACCAGCCTGGCGATGATCGCCGGCATGGTACCGATGGCTTTGGGACTTGGCGAAGGCAGCCAACAAACAGCGCCACTCGCACGCGCCGTCATCGGAGGCTTGCTGTTCGCTACCGGGGCCACGTTGCTGCTTCTGCCGCTCGTATTTTCTATCGTTCAACAACGCGCGGGAACGCAGTCGGCGTCCCTGGATCCGGATGACCCCGCGAGCGTTTTCGCGGTGGAGGGACTGCGGTCTCCGAACGCACTCCCAGGAGGAGCGGCATGACACGAATCGGGTTTTCCTGGATCGCTGTGCTCGGTGCGGCAGGGGTGATTTGTGCATCATGCAGTTCACAGTCGAAGTCCGGCGCGGCCGTGCAAGGAGCTGCGGCCGTATCGCTGCCCACGGTTGAGGTGGCCAAAGTTTCATCCAAGAAGTTGTCGATCATGGTGCGCTTGCCTGGGGAACTCCAAGCATACGAAGCCGTGGCTGTTTTTCCGAAAGTCACCGCCTATGTTGATTCGATCAGCGTCGACCGGGGCTCACATGTGAAAACGGGCCAGTTGATGGCTCGGCTTGTCGCTCCCGAACTTGCGGCGCAGCGGGCGGAAGCGGAGTCCAAACTACAGGCCGCCGAGTCGCAACGCGCCGAGTCGCAAGCGAAACTCAGCTCCGACGAGAGCACCTATCAAAGACTAAAGAGCGCTTCGGCAACGCCGGGCGTGGTTGCCGGGAACGACCTTGAAATCGCACAGCGGGCAGTGGACGCGGATCGGGCGCGGCTGGAAGCGAGCCGAGGGAGCGCCGAAGCGGCCAAGTCCGCATTGAAATCGGTCGCTGACCTCGAAGGCTATCTGCAGGTTCGGGCTCCCTTCAACGGGATCGTGACGGAGCGAAACGTTCATCCTGGGTCTCTGGTCGGACCTTCGACCGGCGCTTCGAGCGCGGTCATGCCGATGCTCCGGCTGGAGAAAGCGGACCGGCTGAGGCTCGTTGTACCGGTTCCGGAGAAATACGCGGGAAATATCGCGGAAGGAACGAAGCTCGAATTCAGTGTTCCGGCGTATCCCGGGCAAACATTCGCGGGGCGCGTCGCACGCATCGCGCATTCCGTGGATGTAAAAACACGCACCATGCCCGTAGAGCTCGAAGTCAACAATGCGGATGGACGCTTGAGTTCGGGAATGTTTCCGGAAGTACAGTGGGCCGTGCGCCGAACGGAACCTTCCCTGTTCGCTCCCGTGTCCGCGGTCGTGAGAACAACGGAAGCGACCTTCGTTGTTCGCATTCGCAGTGGCAACACGGAATGGGTGAACGTCCAAACGGGGGAACTCGACGGCAAATCCATCGAAGTCATAGGTGGATTGCGTGACGGGGATGAAATCGCAGCGCGAGGAACCGATGAGCTGCAGCCGGGAACTCATGTGGTAACAAAACAGATTCCAGCCGAGACACAAACTCGGAAGTGACGAGGAGGCAAAAGCATGTGCCGCTTCGTATTTTCTCAATGACTAAATAAATCAGGAGGTAGTGCGATGCTTCAGTCCGTAAAACATACCATTCTCGTTCTGTGCGCTTGTTTTGTGTCGCTCGGAATTCCCGCCATGGCGCAGGATGTTCCGGCCGACTATCAGGAAGTATTGAAATCTCTCGACCGCAAGGGCGACTTCAAAGCGGGAGTTCTGAAGGTGAACATTCCACGCAACGATTTGAAGATGACCATTCAAGGCTTTTCCACGCCGACGCCGTTTGGTTTCGGGGGATGGATTGCGTTGACGAAAGCGACGGACGGGTCTGATGTGATGATGGGTGACCTCGTGTTGCTGCAGGAAGAAGTGAATCCGGTTCTTTCCGCGCTGCTCGACAATGGAATCGATGTCACCGCCCTCCACAACCATTTCTTTTGGGACGATCCGCACGTGTACTTCATGCACGTTCATGGAATGGGCAAGGCCGCCGATCTGGCGCGGCGCGTGAAGCCTGGTCTCGACCTGATCGGACATGTGAAGCCGGAAGCCGTTTCTCCGGCAAGCGCTACGGGCACACCGCTTGATGTAGCAAAACTCGCCAAAATCGCCGGGCATGAAGGCGAACAGACAGGCCCGGTCTACAAAATCACAGTGGGGCGCGACGACTTGGGAATGAAGGAACACGGAGCGGTGATCAACGCTCGGATGGGACTGAACACCTGGGCGGCATTCGTCGGGACGCAGGAAGATGCCGCGATTGCGGGCGATGTCGCCATGCTCGAAGGCGAAGTGACGCCCGTTCTAAAAGCGCTGCGCAAGAACGGTCTCGACGTGGTGGCCATTCACCATCACATGACGGGAGACCGGCCTGTCGTGATCTTCCTGCACTACTGGGGCAGAGGCCCGGCCGAAAAACTCGCCGCCGGATTCAAAGCCGCTCTCGACGAACTCGGCAAGGGTGGCGACGCTTCCCATTCGATGGGGCACTAAGGAGAAAAAGATGAGAACGAAACTGTTTTCGCTGCAATTTGGCGTTTGCGGCTGCCTTGCTTTGGCAGGTTTGTTCTCGTCAGCCGCGTCCGGACAAACGCTCAGGCAGGTCACGAAGTTTGACCTGCCTGGGCCGGGCGGCAAACGTTTCGACTACCTCACGATTGATGAAGGCGATCATTACTTATTATCCGCGCATCTTGCCGCTGACCAGACGTACGTCATCGATCTTGGCACCAACAAAGTTGTCGCGACGATCACCGATACGCCCGGCGCCGAGGGAGTGGAATATGTGTCCGAACTCAAGAAATTCTATACGTCGAACGCGCACGACAACACCATCGGCGTGGTCGATCTCAAGCAGATGAAAGTCGTGAAGAAGTTGAAAACGGAAGCCAAACCGGATGGCAGCACGTATGCGACTCCCTTTCATAAGCTCTACGTCTCAGACGAGCGGGGAAAAGCGGAAGCGATCGTGGATGTGACCAAGGACGAAATCATCAAGACCCTACATTTCGACAGTGAAACCGGAATGCCGCAGTACGATCCCGTCGCGCGCAAGGTGTATGTGAACCTGCAGGACCAGAACATTTTCGCTGTCATTGATCCGGCAACGGACCAGGTTGTCGGGCGCTATCCAGTCGGGAAATGCGAGGGCAACCACGGCATGGCGCTCGACCCGGAACACCATCGTGCCTTCCTCTCGTGTGAGGGAAACGAGTTGATGACGGTGTTCGATCTCGACAAGCACGCGCCCATCGCGTTTCTCAAAATGCCCCGCGGTCCCGACGTAATCAAGTTTGATCCGGGTTTGGGCCGCATCTACGTCGCATGCTACAGCGGCGCCATTGCGGTTTTTCATCAGGACGACCCGGACCACTACCGCAAGGTGGAGGATTTTCCCGTGCAGCACGCCGTGCATACTTTGGCGGTCGATCTCAAAACCCACCGCGTGTACACGCCGGAACAGGAAGAAGACGGCAAGCCCGTAGCACGAATGGTGGTTTACGAGGCAGTGACGAATCGATAGCGGCTCGCAGCAGTCTTTCACCGAATGGCAACGATAAACTTGATCCCCGCTGTGCTGAGGACTCTGACGCGTGACGGATGGCTTCTGTTCGTCACACGGTTTGCACGTTTGTTCGCTTACGGTTCGCTCTCCGTGATTCTGGTTTTCTATCTCATCGGTATCGGGCTTACGGAAGCCCAGGCCGGGTTGGTTCTCACACTGACCCTCGCCGGTGATGTCATCGTCTCGCTATACCTCACAACCAGAGCGGATCGCCTCGGTCGGCGGCGCATGCTGATCATAGGCTCGATTCTTATGGCTGCCGCGGGCCTAGCTTTCGCATTGACCAGCAACCTGCTCTTCCTCGTCATCGCAGGCACGATCGGAGTGATCAGTCCCAGCGGCAACGAAGTGGGGCCGTTTCTGTCGATCGAGCAAGCCGCGCTGTCGCATATTGTTCCGGCTTCGGCTCGCACGGAGGTTTTTGCGTGGTATACGCTCGCCGGATCGTTGGCAACCGCCCTGGGGGCGCTCTTTGGCGGCGGTTTGACGCAGGCGCTGCAGCAGACAACGATGACGCACGTGCAAAGCTACCGCGCCGTAGTGTTCTTGTACGCTGCCTTGGGAGTCGCGCTGGCGTTTCTTTTCCTGCGTCTCTCGAAATTCGTGGAAGTGAATCCTGTGTCCAACGGCCCGGTTGGTTCCTCCAGCGTTGCGCACATGTTCGGAATTGCCCGGTCACGCAACGTGGTTTTGAAGCTATCGGGGCTCTTTGCTCTGGATTCCTTCGCTGGCGGATTTGTCGTGCAAAGTTTCGCGGCGTATTGGTTTTATCTGCGCTTTGGCGTGGAACCAGCCGCGCTTGGCGCGATTTTCTTCTGGGCGAACGTCTTTGCGGGAATCTCCGCTCTTTTTGCTTCTCGCCTTGCGTCGCGCATCGGACTCATCCGCACCATGGTGGTCACGCATCTTCCGTCGAACATCCTTCTCATCCTCGTGCCGCTGATGCCCAATCTCTCGTTGGCAGTGGCGGTGCTTCTTTTGCGCTTCAGCATCAGCCAGATGGATGTTCCCACGAGACAGTCCTATACGATGGCTGTCGTTCCGGCCGAAGAGCGATCTGCCGCGGGCGGATTTACGGGAGTTGCGCGCACAACGGGCGCGGCCATCAGCCCCCTGTTCGTCGGGTTCATGTTTGCGCGGACTTCCTGGATCAATGTGCCTTTCTTCCTCGCGGGGACGCTGAAGATTCTCTACGATCTTCTGCTCTACAAAGAATTCGTAAAGATTCAGCCCGTAGAGGAACGATAGTTGGGACAGGCATGGCGTACGATGCCACGCATCGGCGTGAGTCTTCGTGTCCCGCAGAGGAGGAGAGGTGAACTGCTCTCCGAGGCAAGATGCGCAGCATCCAGGCGGTCTTAGGCCTGACGATCGGGATCACGGTCTTGAGTTGCGCTGTAGCAATCGGCGAAATGGGCACGGGCGGTGTGCCTGGTCATAATTTGCTGCTGACACTCGAAGACTGAAATGGGCTCTGCGTGGGGGTGCAGGGAAACGTGAGAAATGTACGCCATCATTTGCACCGGCTCGCCTGCGGCGCCTATCTCATTTGCGCAATGTCCTCACAATGTGAAGGCACGGCCCGGCCTCGTTCAGCGGGGCTCCCTGCAGATCCCCAGGCGGAAGCACGCGCGGCCGAGGCCGTGCCCGTGGACCACGCCCCAAAACTGGATGGCACTCTGAACGATCCCCTGTGGCTCGATACTAAGCCGATCACGGATTTTCGACAACGAGAACCCTACGAGGGTGAAACCGCAACGGAGAAGACGGAAGTGCGCATTGTCTACACGCGGCACGCGGTGTATTTCGGGATCCATTGCTACGACTCGGAGCCTTCTCGGATCATTGCCACGGAACTACGCCGCGACGTCAGTCAAGATTTGGACGATCATTTTGAAATCCTCATTGATTCGAACCATGACCGTCGGGGCGCTTACGTCTTCCAGATAAATCCCCTGGGTACCCAAAACGATGGTCTCGTCGTGGAAGAGCAAGGCGGTTCCGATGGAGATGACTTCGACCGGGGATGGGACGGTGTGTGGTCATCCGAGGCGCGTGCGGTTGCTGACGGGTGGACAGCAACGGTAGAAATTCCCTTCACGACACTTAACTTTACCCATTCACTGGATGTGGTCTGGGGACTAAATTTCAAACGGTTTATCCGGCGAAAGAATGAGGAGGATCTTTGGACCGCTTACCGGCGAACTTTTGGCATCACCAAGGTTTCACAGGCGGGAGAACTTAGCGGCATCAAGGACATTGGAAGCGGAAGGCTTTTCATCGTGAAACCCTACGGTCTAGCTCAATATGATAAGCAGACCGGACAGGACCCTAAATTCCCGTTGACGGGTGGAATCGACCTCAAATACGGCCTCACCTCCAACGTCGTCTTGAATCTCACAGGCAACACTGATTTTGCCGACACCGAAGTCGACCTTGAGCCATTCAATCTGACACCTTTCAAAGTCTTTATTCCGGAGAAGCGCCAGTTCTTCCTCGAAAACGCCGGAGTCTTTAATTTTGATATTGGAGATCAGGATCAATTGTTCTTTAGCCGTCAGATTGGAATAGATTCGGTGAGTGGCCAACAGGTGCCCATAAACGGCGGAGCCAGGCTCACAGGAACAATTGGTCGCACAGAGTTCGGCTTTATGGATGTGGATACACGCTCTAGTGGGCCTAATCCTTACGCCAATTATGCCGTTGCAAGATTGAAAGAGTCTCTTTGGGCAGGTTCGTATATCGGCGTCATGGGGATCGATAAGCAGTCCGGTGATCCGCTGGATAGCTTCAATCGAACGGGCGGCGTTGATACCCGTCTCGTCTTCTTCAAAGACTGGTTCGTCGATGCACATATGGCCGGAACTCAGTCGCCCGGCCACCCGAGTGGGAATAGCGACGTTGGGGCGTCCTTATCCTATCGGTCAAACTGGGTGGAAGGAAAGTTTGAGCGCAGAAAAATCGGCCCGAACTTCAATCCCGAGGTGGGATTCATCGAACTCACCAACGCCAATGAAACTTATGGAGACTTGACTTTCAAGGTAAGGCCCAGAATCAGTGGAGTCCGAGAATTGCAATTCGAGGGTTTTATTCTCCACGCGCCCGATACTCAGGGCGTCGTACAAACTCAGGAGTGGCAGGGAACTTTTCGAGCCGATTTGAACAACGGTGGATACACCGACGATGATATCGCCGATGTGTTTACGCAGCGAATCACAACGCCTCTTCATATTTACAAGAATGTGTTCATTCCGAACGGTCTCTATCACTTTGCGCGCCATCAGTTGACCTATGGGTCAGGGCAAGATCGCCGATTTACTTATAATTTCTTTGAACGATTTGGCGGGTACTACGGGGGTACGCTCAATGAATTCCGGGTACGAGCTAACTATCGCCCGACCGCGAAATTCTCAATCTCAGCCATGGAAACCTGGGATCGTTTTCGATTGCCACTGCCAAACGGGAATTTCTCCGTGGTGCTGGCGAGCCTCCAAGGAAATTATTCCTTCAACCGCTTTCTGACCTTCACTAGCCTTATTCAGATGGATACTTCAAACACGCAGGCCATCAGTGCCAATGTGCGCCTGAGGTACAACTACCGGCCCGACAGCGATCTGTACATCATCTACAACGTGGGCACGCAATTCGCCAGCATCGCCCCGGCAAACCCGCCACAGGTGCGCGAGACTCGATTTGCGGTGAAATGGACTTATGCCTTCGCGCCATGAAACTGCTCGTTTGCATCGAGTGACGTCTGATCCTCGCGAGTCGCCGGCCGCGCAAGCACGTTCGAGAATGGGAATGGAGAAGCCATGAAGGCACACCGCCGCGAGTTCCTCCGCAAGATTTCGAGCGTCGCTGTCCTCGCGGCATCGGGGTCCGTTTCTCAAGCAGGATGCGGAAGCAGCCTTGATTCACAATTCACATCTCACAGGAATGTACCGCGACTCAGAGCTTGGAGCCTTGCGCGATCAATTCCCGGTGTTGAGCGAACAAGTCAACGGACACCGCTTGGTCTACCTCGACAGCGCCGCCACGACCCAGCGCCCTCGGGCGGTCATCGACGCGCTCGCGAAATTTTACCTGCACGACAATGCGAACCCCGCAAAGAGCTTGCACACGCTCGCCCGCCGATCAGCGACCCTGTATGAGAAGGCGAGGGAAACCGTTGCAAAATTTGTACATGCACGCGGACCCGATGAAATTGTCTGGACTCGCGGGACTACGGAAGCAATCAATCTCGTTGCCTCCTCCTGGGGCGGCGCGAACCTTCACCCTGGTGACGAGATCATCCTAACCGTATCGGAGCATTATTCGAGTCTTGCGCCCTGGCAATTGGCGGCACAGCACGCCAATGTGCGCGTGCGGATTCTGGATGTAGAGGATGATGGTCGGTTGCGGCTCGACCAGTTAGACGCGCTCCTGTCTGGGCGCACAAAGCTTGTTGCTTTTCCCCACGTATCGAACGTCCTGGGCTTGGTCAACCCAGTATAGTGACCGGCCTCCGACGCAATATGCCAGGCCGGGAAACGCCACATTGCTGCGCCACGGCAGTCCCCACACCCGTTCGCGGGGAACACCAGGGTCCAACGAGACAGGGGCAGCGGCATTCAGACCGATGCGAGTGAGGTTCTGGACATGCTCAGAGACCAAGAACCCGCCTGCTTCCAAGAGTAGGACGCGGAGGTTTCCTTGGCCTTGCCGGTAGATTTTCTCCGCGACATAGGAGCCGTACATTCCAGCTCCGATGACGACGGCGTCGAACGGTCAGGAACAGATTGACCGAGAGTTTCATTAGAAGAGCGTTCGGTACCGGCCCGCAGATCATCGTCTCCCGGCACATTGGGGTTAGCAGCGGGCGAACGTCAGCGATGGCGTCTGCGTCGCCGGCGAGCATGGCGACGAGTTGGCCTGCCTCAGCGGGCTTGCGTGACCCGGAGACCGGTGCCTCGACGTAGTGCCCCCCGACAGAGCGAATGTCTGCCTCGAGCTCACGCGAATAGGCCGGCGAGGTCGTACCCATGTGCACGACCGTGTGTCCCGTCACCCGGGCCGCGAAGGCAGCGCCACCGCGGTCGAGGACTGTGTCAATCGCTCCGCCGTCGACGAGCATCAGGAAGACAGTTGCGGAGCGCGCGAACACGTCAGCCGTCTCTCGAGCAACATCCGCACCGGCCGCTGCAAGAATCTCAGCTTTGGCACGTGTGCGGTTCCAGACTAGGAGCCGCGTACCGGCCTTGACGAGTGTCAGCGCCATGGCCTCTCCCATCGTACCAAGGCCGATGAAGCCGATCGGATATGCTGCGTCCATCATCGAGCCGCCCCATTGCTCAGCGCGCGCACGATGCTTTGATGAAGAGCCGCACACATCACACGTAGGTCGCTCGGCACAGCATGAGGGAAGCAGCGAATAGCGCTATCAGCGATAGTGCTAAATTTAACCAGCGGTAACCGGCAGATGCATTCATATTGCTCCCTGCAGTACGCTATTCGACGCTAAAGCAGAGCAGCTCCCGCAAATCGCGCGCGCAGGCGGCTCGTGCCGGCTCGCTGCTCTTAGTTTTGCCTCCCTTACGGCAGATATTCCTGGAGCAGCGGCGCAGGGGCCGACTCGGCCTGCACCATGATGCCCGTGACTCGCCAGCCGCCGGCTTCTTTGATCGCTTGAATGCTGTTGATGCCGCGCGCGACTTGCTTGCCGTCGCTGTGCAGCACGTAGCTGCTCCATAAGTGCGCGATGTTGCCGTAGCGCTCAATGTGAAATTTCAGCTGCTTTTCTTCGAGCATGGCGTGGCCACGGGCTTTGACGCGGGCGATCCAATCGTCCAAGGTCTCGAGCCTATAGCTTGGCGCTCCGTCCGCGCCGAGTGAAACGAACATCATGCGCGCTTCGGGTATTAACAGGGCCTTCATGCAGGCTCGATCCTTGTCCGCGGGCCCGCTGATTGCCGCATCGATCGCGGCGGGAATGCCCTTGGGTTCCGAAGGCAACGCACAGCCAGCATCCGGCGCCTGTGCCAACGCACTGTCGGTGAGCGCGCCGGCCAGAATCGTCAATAAAAATAGTGTCCGCAGCATTTCTCCCTCGTGAATAGCGGGCGATGCCCGCGAAGCGGCCACTTGCCGCATGGACTACTTGTAGGTTGCGCTGACCCGTACCAAATCGGTGCGCACGGAGGGTCCGCGTCAACGGCGGCCGGCGCCATCGCTGCTTACTGGCGGCCATCGGACGAGTCCACCAGGCCCTGCCCCGTGACGACGCAGATGTCCACCCACTGCGCGCCGCTCAGGGCGGCCATGCGGTCGGGGGCGATGCGCAGTGCCGTATGCGTCGACCCCGCCCCTGGCACTACTTCGTCGAACGCGCGCAGTTGCACGTCACAGTAGATCGGCATAGGCGTAGCGAGGCCAAACGGGCACACGCCCCCGGGCACGTGTCCGGTGATGGTCGCGGCTTCCTCGGGTGCGAGCATCGTGGCTTTCCCGCCGAGCACCGCCTTGACTTTCTTGTTGTCGAGCCGCGAGTCTCCGCACACGACCGCCAGCACCGCGCGGCCTCCCACGCTCAACGCCAACGTCTTTGCGATCTGCGCAGCCCGGATGCCCCAAGCCGCCGACAGCGTGTGTGTCTGGCTGCTCGCCGGTAGCTCGACGATCTCGAGATCCGGCGCGGCACTGGCCAGGAACGCGCGCACCGACTCCGCACTCATCGCGAGGCCCCCGCTACGGTGTTGCGCAACGTGCCGACCCGGCGGATCGTCACGCGCTGAAACCTGACGTATTTCACAATGGCCGGTAGAGAGTTCATGCTGAGCCGTCTTTGCTAGAGGATCGCGCGCGCCGGCGTGACGTCTTCACTGTAGGCAAATGGCCGTCGTGGGTCTTGAACAGTTGTGATCGACGGGGCGTGCAATTCGAGTCGTGATCTTGGTAGGCTCCAGAGATGCAGAAGACGGGGGCGCCGCGACCGCCATCCAGTCAGTCCTCCGAAGGGGTCCTGCGCGACGCTGCTGGTGACGGCACCCGAGAGTACATGCGCCTCGGACGCAGCGCACACGGTCTCGAACGCGTGGAGTGGCGCTTCGTCGGCCAGGCCTTCTCGCCCCACAGGCACGACTCGTACGCAATCGGCCTAACGCTCGAAGGCGTGCAGACGTTTAGGTATCGGGGCGCGCGGCGCATATGCCTGCCCGGCGAGTGCCACGTGCTCCACCCCGACGAACTGCACGACGGCAGCTCGGGGTCCGCGGCGCCGTTTGCCTACCGCATCGCGTATGTCGATCCCACGCTGGTGCAGGCCCAACTCGGCGGGTCGCCGCTGCCCTTCGTGACCGATCCCGTGGTGCGGCTGACCGACGCGCAGCGACGCCACCTGTCGCCAGTGTGGGATCTGGACGACGTCCTCGACGAGATGGCGCTCGCGGAGGTCGGCGCGGCGATTGCCGATTTCCTGCTTGAGACTTCGGGATCCCGCTCGCCGCGAACGGCGCTGCCGATTGCGGCCCTGGAACGCGCCCGGGCGCTGCTTTACGCGGAGCCAGCTACGCCCCATTCGGCAGCGGAACTCGAGCGGGCCACGGGCCTCGACCGCTGGACGCTCGCGCGGCAATTCAGGGCGGCCTTCGGCACCAGTCCGACCCGCTACCGCACCATGCGACAACTCGATCACGTGCGGCGCGCGATCCGTCGGCACTGCTCCCTTGCAGAGGCATCGCACGCTGCCGGATTCTGCGATCAGAGCCATATGACGCGCATGTTCACGCGCGTCTACGGGGTGCCGCCCGCACGATGGGGCGCTCGCGTCGCGACGGCGCGATGAGCCGGACGGCATCCAAGCGTGACCCGCACAAAGCTTCTGCGGCGCACGATGCCCGACGTGGAACGTACGCAGACGCGCCCGGCTCTCGCAACTCCTCGATACTCTTGAATGCACCGTTCTTCTGGCGTGTTCTCGATGCGTCGCTCGTCGGCGAGGCGTCAGATTCAGAGAGGCTATACCGGACCCAGGAGTCGGGCGCAACAAGACGGCGCCGTCTGGGGGTCAAATCGTGTCCGCAAGATCGCGGCACTGCAACTGTTGTAGCAACTGAGCTTTTACTGATGGGAATTGCGGGGGCACGCAACCAACATTATCTGCAGCTCTGGCGACCCTCAGCTTGACGTTCGACTG
>Ga0137409_10002510_pt1 | contig 19622 bp, 20 predicted proteins | sample CZODoug1_16funga_FD_122059 | JGI IMG/M metagenome (GOLD analysis project Ga0137409, IMG submission 122059) | Vadose zone soil fungal communities from Angelo Coast Range Reserve, California, USA - CZODoug1_16fungal (Hybrid Assembly) | ecosystem: Environmental > Terrestrial > Soil > Vadose zone... | reverse complement strand
CCGGGTGTATTTCCCTCTTACAAGGAGTTCGGCGGCGTGACGGGTTCACAGTAGCGGTACAAGTGCGGCGAACGCTTCGCGAGGGTCATCTGCCACTGACGTGCAGAGCTGGTCCTAATCGCAAAAGCCTCCCGCGTCGCAGTCCGCGCTTTTATTTTTCGACCACGCGTTTCAGAGAGATTTTCCCCGACCCGCTATGCGGTGGCGGTCCGCTCCATGTGGCACGCCCTGTCATCTGATCTCCTTTCACCTGCATTTCAACGTGAATTGAGCCCTCACCATTTGGCCCCTGTGGAACGTCAAACGTTAGTTTTTCACCATCCACCTTCCCGCCTTCAAACGAGTCTTGCTCGCTCTCGTTGGGTCCGACGCTTCCTGACAATTTGTTTCCGTCTTGATTCAGAATGGAGTAAGCAGGCTTGGCGTCATTTTCTCCATCCATTTGCAACGTTCCCGACCACTTGCCAGTGACATTAGGCGTGCTGAGGGCTACCGCTGAAAGCATTGCGCCCAGCAGAAGGCCCACAAACAGGTATGATTTTTTCATGGCTGTTCTCCTCAGAATGAGATTGCGAGCTGTAATTGATCTCCAAATTCGCTCTGGCAGAGCAGAAATATAGGCGCTCTGAAAAAAGCGGATCTGGTCGAAATTGCGCCCTGCATTTTTTCTCTGAATAGCTAGGATTCATGTTCATTTCTCAATCGAGCACTGCCCTACCCGAAGCAAAAACGGACAGCCTCTTTGACCAGCTGAACCAGTTAACTATTTGCCGTCGCACACATGCGTCATTGCGTGAAATACCGCGGTGAACAAGGCAAGCGACGAAAGCAGCGCCAGCGAGGTCGTAACCACAATTGGGCTTTGTAGGTGAAGTGGCACAGCGGCAGAAAACACTTCCCTGAGTACGGACCGCCACACTCGAGCGACTCCCAGCGGACCGTTGTGTTCCCACTCGCCGCAGATCAGATCAGAAAACGTGGTCACCATCTCGCTCCCGAAGCGCAGGCGAAAATCGCTTGGATACGCGAACAACAGCATTTTGTAGAGGCCACAGCTCGCTCGAACAGCGCTAGTCATAACGTCACTCCGATGTCTTCGGCACTAGCTTCTTGTCACGTGCCAAGTGCACTACAGATTCCATCCGGCTGAGGTCGGCGCCGAGGATTGCCTTTCCCGTGCGGGTCAGCTTGTAGTACCTCCTCCGGTTTTCGTGGTCGGATTGACCGCCGGCGCTCTCCGTTTCTTCAATCAAGCCTAGATCCAGTAGCCTCTGGATTGTCGTATAGAGCGTGCCAGGGCCCATACGGAACTGGTTGCCAGAAATTCGGGAGACACTCCGCATAATGGCGTAGCCGTGCTTCTCCCCGTCAGCCAACGCGAAAAGAATAAAAAAGACCGCAGGAGTCAGGGGGAGCAGGCGATGCAGATCATCTGGAACGCGATTGGCAGTAGGCATGAGTATGTCCACCACTGATATATCAGTAACAGATATACGATGTCAAGAATTTTTTCTTGCCCGGGGTCCACTCTGATATTTGATGCGGATATGGTACGGGCCTGTGGGTGAGAAGAAGTCGACTTCCCGGAAGGTGGTTCACACCTTCGCAGATCACTCCAGCGTTGTCGCCTTGTGTTTCAATCACCAAATCTGCAGTGGGAATTCCGACGCTCTGGACGAATCACGGGCTAACCGGAAGTTGACCCACTACCCGTATTGGCGGAGATTGACTGTTCCGACCCGAAACTACTTCGCGCGCAACATCACACATTAGATGGTGTTAAGTTGGTGTATGCAGACAGCTTGCATTCATTGCGGAACCCAGCATTTGCTGAAGGATGGGCAGTTCGGCGGCCACACCAAGGTTCAGTTCAAGTGCTCGAAATGCGGTAACACCACCATCGTGGAGATCAAGCGGCGCGTGGATTCCACGGTCGTGATGTCGCCGCTTCCCTCGTTTGCTCGCGCGGATGCCAGCAGTTCCAACTTGCAATTGCCGCCCCCCGATCCTGGAATCCGGCTGCCAGTGAACGCACATGTCGTCCTCACCATTCTGACGGGTCCTTCCAAGGGCGAGGTGCACACGCTCAGCAAGCCGCGCGTGGTGCTGGGCCGCAAAGGCGCGGACATTCCGGTGAATGATCCCGAGATTTCGCGGCATCACTGCCTACTTGAAGTTCGCGACACTTACGTCAATCTCAAGGACATGGATTCCACCAACGGGACTTTCTACGATGAAGAGCGCGTGCGCGCGGCCATGTTGCAGGACGGCACCGAGTTCCGAATCGGCGTGAGCTTGATTCGCGTCAATTTCCAGCCTAAGTAGGCGGCTCCACTCTCCCCGGAGCGGTCTTATTCCAGTTTCGATTCCCCTGATTGCCTTTGTGAGATACTAGCGCCGATTTCACCATAGCCGGAGTCTGATGAACCTCCTTTCCGCCTGCTTGATTACCCTCGATGAGGAAAACAACCTGCCGCGCGCGCTGACCTCGCTTGCGGGAATCGCAGACGAAATTGTGGTAGTGGATTGCGGAAGCCGGGACCGTACAACGGAGATTGCGCGGGAGTTCGGCGCGAAGGTAATCACCAGAGCATGGACGAATTTTGCAGAGCAGAAAAATGCCGCCGTGGCGGCCGCGAGCCACGGTTGGATTCTATCGATGGATGCCGACGAAGAGTTGAGCCCGGAACTTCGCGATGCCTTGCTCGCGTGGAAGGAAAAAGAACCTGGCTATGCGGTTTACGAATTCGCGAGGCGCGCCTGGTACGTGGGAGGCTGGATCCGCCACTCGGGATGGTATCCGGACCGTCAGCAGCGCCTTTTCCGGCGCGATGCGGCCCGTTTTTCTGGGATCGTCCACGAGTCGTTGCAGTTCAAGGGCGAGCCCGGACGCCTCGACGGAGACTTGCTCCATTACACGATAAGCTCTCTTCCTGAACACGCGGAGAAGGTGGAGCGCTACACCACCCTGGCCGCGCAGCAGATGCATGCTGCCGGAAAACGCAGTTGGCGCGCCGCCATGTGGCTGGCAACTCCCTGGAACTGGTTCAACAGTTATGTTCTGCACCTCGGAATTCTCGACGGCGCGCGAGGATGGACGATCTCATGGATGGCCGCGCGCAGCACCTGGCTGAAATTCAAAAAACTGGGGATGCTCATGGAAACGGAGCGGCGCGCGGAGAAAATTCGAACACCATGAGAGTGCTCTACGTGGATCTGGAGCGGGAATGGCGAGGCGGGCAAAGCCAGGCATTGCTGACACTCGGCGGATTGCGGGAGCGCGGACATGAGATCGAGCTATTGGCAGCGCGCGAATCTCCGCTCGCGAGGCGCGCGGCGGAAACTGGAATTACCGTTCATCAAGTAGCACGACTGGGCTTGCGTGCGTGGGCCGCTCGCGCAATGCGCAGGCTCATCGCTCGCGGACGATTCGAACTAGTCCATCTGAATGAACCTCACGCATTGACTGCGGCGTGGATGGCGAGGGCGCACAAACGAGTGCCGCTGCTGCTTTCCCGCCGTATCGGATTCCCTCTTCAGAAAAACTCGGTGTCAAAGGCACGCTTTCGGGCGGTGGCGCGTTTCGTGGCGAACAGCAAGGATGTGGCGCAAAGCTTGATCGATTCAGGCATCGGGGCGGAACGGATTTCGATCGTGAATGAGGGCGTGGAGATCCTTCCATTGCGATCTCCGGAGCAACGAAGCATCGCGCGCAAGTATTGGGGTGTGCGAGAAAACGAGTTCTTGTTTGGCTGCGTCAGCGTTTTTGTCCCGGAAAAGGGGCAGCGGCACCTGATTGAAGCGCTGCCATTGGTGCGCGCCCTGCATCCCGAAGCACGGCTATTGCTGGCGGGTGACGGCGCATGCCGCGCAGAGTTAGAAACGCTCGCGGGGCGACTTGGTCAACAGGAGGCAGTGCTTTTCCCGGGGTTCGTCAAGGATGTCGAACAAGTGTACGCTGCGCTCGATGCCTTCGTCTTTCCCTCGGAATTCGAAGGCCTTGGGACCGCATTGCAAGCGGCGATGGCCGCCGGCCTGCCCTGTATTTCCACGATGCGTGGAGCACTGAGCGAAGTCGTGGATAGTGAACGAACCGCGCTGGTGGCCCAGCCCATTGGCAAGGAGTTTGCCATCATGATGCTGCGGCTTCTCAACGATGTCGTTCTCCGAAAGAATCTTAGCCTGGCGGGCCGGCATGAAGTCCAGCAGCGTTTTTCCGCGGAACGTATGGTCGAAAACACGCTTCGAGTCTACCGCGATGTCCTCAATAAAATACCAACGGCGTAAACCCCTCGCATCCATTCCTGATTCGGCGAACGGTCGGGACACGGAACGAAGCTGAATATAGGCTCCCGCGTGTGACTGGGTTTTCCGCAGAACTTAGGACTCAAAAAATGAAACGCCTGGCAGCTCCTTACGGATCTACCAGGCGTTTCAGGCCTTCTTGAAACTTTTGCGCAAGTTAACTGTCTTCTCTTTTTCCAGCGTTTCCCTCCTCTCTGCTCGCCGTTTTAGGTCAAGCTATCTTGGGGATTGAACAACCCATCGCCCCTTTGGCTCGAGGAACTCCACGCCAATTACAAAGCCGTCGCCTTGCAATGCTTGGCAGTAAGCTACTCGGGCCGGGGAGCGAAACTCTCCAGTGCGTGAGGCAAATACCAACGGCTCGCCTTGTTCCCAGCGGCGCGCACTCACCACCCGCGCGCCACGCGCACTCACATTTTCAGTAAAAGTTGATTCCGAGCCCGGCGCCTGGCGATGGCCGTCTATCTGAACGGGTATTTCCATCGGAATGCGCTTTTCAACTCGGTGAAATACAAATTTCTTCCCGCGAGGCATTGTCTTGTTCATCCTCACAGGCACGCGGCGATCCGCGCGAGATTTTGAACGCTGCTCCGGCCATGATGCTTCATGGCGTAGAGGGCGCGGTCGGCAGCGCCAAGAAGTTTTTCCGGCGTATCGCCGTCCTCGGGAAACGCAGCGACTCCCGCACTGACCGCCAGCGCAGGGCGCTCCGGCTCAGCGGAAAGCCGCTCGCGGATTCGCGAGACCACGCGCGAGGAGATGTCTTTGCCGGCTTCCGGCAATACCAGTGCGAACTCGTCGCCGCCGTAGCGCGCGGCGGTGTCAATCGCCCGGGAATGATTGCGCAGAATTTTGCCGATGCGCACCAACGCACGGCTGCCGGTCAGATGCCCGTATTGATCGTTGATGATTTTGAGCCCGTCCATGTCGAGCAGCACCACGCTGAAGGGACGCTGCGTGCGGCGGGAACGGTCCACCTCCGCTTCAAGAACGCTGATGAGACGCCGATAATTCGCCAACCCCGTGAGTGGATCGGTGACCGCCATCGTGCGCACTTGCTCGAAAAGACGCGCCTGCTCCAACAAGGCTCCGGACAGCATGACGACATAACTGAAGGTCTTGCTCAGTTCCGCAAGAAAAAATGGGCCGTCAAAAAGCTGCCGTGAAAATGCCGCCGCCACGTGGCAGACGACGTTGAGCGAAGCCACAATGAAGAGTGAATGATCGAAAAGGCTTGTGGAGCCCTTCTTCTCCCGGTCATTTTTCAGCCGCTGGAAAAAACAAACCGCAGCGATCAGAAACAACGCGGCCGGAAGCAGATCCCAGGGGCGCGACAGCAAATTTGCGGCGTGCGCGAGTGGAGCGGCGGGCGCGGCAAGAAACGCGGCGCTTGTCAGATAGGTAGCCAGGGCCACGACCAGCAAAGCAGCCGCGGTTTCCTTACTCGGCTGTCGCGCGGTAGGCATGTAGCGCTCCACCGCAATGGCGGCTATTAACAGGACGGCAAGTAACGTACGGCTTACCATCCAGCCCATCGGAATTTGGGACAGCGCCAGGGCGCCGGAGAGCAGCGAATCGTTTAGCCCAAAGCAGCCCACAGTTTCGATGATTCCTGAGAGGACAAATCCGAAGGCAAGGATTAGCGCCGTACGATCGTGGGTGCCACGGAAGCGGACCAGGGCAATCGCGGCATAGAAGAAGCTTAGGAGAGTGCCGCCAACTTCCAGATACAAATAGCCTTGGGAAGAGCCGGCAGTGCTGACTTGGCGCAGGTAGAACACCAGGGCAAGAAAGAGAGCCAGGGACGCGGCACCGGAGGCGACCAAAACCTGCCGATGGAAGTTCTGCGCGGAGACCGAATTACGATCACTGCGAAGAAACCCGATCATCTTGCCCAAACTACCCACGAAATCCCCCAAATGCCGACGAAAAACTACCAACTCCCAATGAATGCAAGTTTGTGACCTTTTCTGGCCGAAAAAATATCGCCCGTATCACATTGCAAATAAATGAGTTATTGAAGTGGACGTAGAGGAGGGGGATTAGCCGAAAACAGGCGAGACGCGGAAGGAACCTCACAATTCATCGCATTAGGACGCTATCATTTTTGTTTCGTTATAGTTACCGGGCCAATGGCCAGTATCAAGTAGAAAATCTAGACTGTCTCAGTCTGAGACAGTCTCACAATTTGAAACAGCTGAACTAGGCGAAATGGACGCGCTAAATCTTCGGCTTGGGGGGAGGCAGCTCTCGAGCTGCCACTGAATCGATGAATCCGCAGGTCTTATGGGAGCCGTCGCAGAAGGGCTTGTTGGCGGAGTGTCCGCAGCGGCAGAGGCTGATAATCGTCCGGCCAGCCAACCCGAATGGCTTTCCTTCGGGATCAAAAATCTCAAATTCGCCTTCGATGCGAATGGAACCGTTGTGATTGACGGTGATCTTGGTGGCCGGCATTTTTTCTCCTGAGCAAAAGCGAGTATGCCCGCTCTTCCGGGCGGCTACAAGGGCAAACGCTCTCGGATAGTTTGGGCCCTGGCCGTGGGCAAAACCGAACCCGCAAACTAGTCTAATTTAGACTAGTTCGGACTAGTCTAATTTAGACTAGTTAATATTTGGGGACGGAGGGATCAACCTCGTCGGACCAAGCGAGGATACCGCCCTTCAGGTTGAGGATTTTGCGGAAGCCGGCCTTGCGCAAAAAGTCCACGGCCTCGGCGGAACGTTTGCCGCTGCGGCAGTGCGCGACGATTTCCCGCGAGGAATCGAGTTCATGGACCCGCCGCGTCAATTCTCCCAGCGGGAGCAGATGCCCTTTGAGATTGCAGATCTGGTATTCGTGGGGCTCGCGCACGTCGAGTATAAATAAATCATCGCCGCGATCGAGCCGGGCTTTCAGTTCGCGCGGAGTAATTTCCGGAACTTGCACGGAGGGGCCGGGAGCTTCTTCGCCGCGCACGCCGCAAAATTCATAGTAGTCGATCAGTTTGGTGATGGTGGGATGCGTTCCGCACACCGGGCAGTTGGGGTTCTTGCGCAGCTTCAGTTCGCGGAATTTCATTCCCAGAGCGTCAAAGAGCAGCAAGCGTCCGATGAGATTATCGCCGCGGCCGAGAATCAGCTTGATGGTTTCCATCGCTTGGATGGAGCCGACAATTCCGGGCAGGACGCCGAGAACTCCGCCTTCCGCGCAGGAAGGCACTAGACCTGGAGGGGGCGGTTCAGGATAGAGGCAGCGGTAGCACGGACCATCGGGCATTCCGAAAACGGTGGCTTGCCCTTCGAATCGGAAGATCGAGCCGTAGACGTTGGGCTTTCCCAGGAGGATGCAGGCATCGTTGACGAGATAGCGCGTGGGAAAATTGTCGGTGCCATCGACGATGATGTCGAAGTCCTTGAAAAGTTCGAGAGCGTTGGCGCTAGTCAGTTGCGTTTCGAACGACTGGATCTGAATGTCCGGGTTCAGGTTTGAGAGGCGCGCGCGCGCAGCTTCACTCTTGGGCTTGCCGACGTCGCTGGTGCCAAAGGTGACCTGGCGCTGAAGATTGGTGAAATCGACGACGTCGAAATCAACCAAGCCGAGTCTGCCGACACCGGCGGCGGCAAGATACAAGCCAAGCGGCGCGCCAAGCCCCCCCGTGCCGATGAGCAGGACTTTGGCGTTCTTCAGCTTGAGCTGCCCTTCCATGCCAACCTCCGGCATGATGAGGTGGCGGCTGTAACGCAGAATTTCCTCGTTCGAAAGGCTCGCAGCCGGTTTTGCGCCGGTCTGCGGCTGTGCGGTTGTGGCCATTGTGTTTCTCCACTCCTTCGAAGATCGACTCGACTTGCCGAAAAAATAAAGAGAGATTCCTCGCATTCACTCGGAATGCCTAATATTTCTTATTCGCGAACGCCGCCGGCGATGGACGGAATGATGCTGATGGTGTCGCCGTCCTTCGTGGGCGTGTTTTCTTTCGCAAGATAGCGAATGTCCTCGTCGTTCACGTAGACGTTGACGAAGCTGCGCAGCTTGCCCTCTTCGGTAAAGAGATGTTTGCGCAATTCTGCGAACTGCGTGGTGAGATGGCCGAGCGCTTCCCCGACTGTCCGGGCATTGAATTCGGCAAAGTCGCGTTTCCCCGCGTAGGGGCGAAGCGGCGACGGAATCATTACTTTCACGGGCATTTCATTTCTCCGAAAAATTCTAAGAAAAAACACCGGTCCAGTGACCGGCCACTACGGGAGCGGCCCGCCTCAGAAGGCGGGCCCTACAAATTCAAAACAAAGAAAAAGCACCGGTCTAAAGACCGGCCACTACAAATTCTGGACCGCGGCGCGGTGGCGAATTTCAATTCCTTCGGGTGAAAATTCCGCCCGGTCGTCGTTCAAACGCCAGGAGGTCATATCCTGCGGCGCGCCGTTCTGGACGCTGACGATGATGTAGCTGTACCACGGCCAGGCGTGATCGCGGTCATATTCGCTGGGCCGCGCCGGATGGTCTGGATGCGAGTGGTACCAGCCGACGACTTCGAGGCGGTGATCTCGCGCGGCTTTTTCCGCGGCAAGAACGTCCTGGGCAGTGACTGAAAATCGATTGCGCGGCGAATCGTCGCGCCGATTGACCAGCGGAAAAAGTTCCAGGATCTCGCGGCCAGCAGCGAGTGAGCCATCTCCCCGATTGCTCTCGAGGACGGCATTGGAATCGCGTCCTAGCAAGGCGCCGCAGCATTCATGCGGATACGTCTCCGCGCCGTGCGCGCGAATCTTTTCTGCAAGACGCCCGCTGATCCAAAGTGAGGTTGAATCGGCCATGACTATTCTTCGTCCCAAAAACGCTCGTTCAAGTACTTCGCCGCGGAATCCGCGAAAATGGTGACGATGACGGCGTTTGTATTCTTCGGGATGCCTGCAGCAACTTGGAAACAACCCAGCAGCGCCGCAGCAGCGCTGGGGCTAACGAGCAAGCCTTCTTCGCGCGCGAGACGCTTCACCAACCCGTAAGCCTTTTCGGTGGAGACGGGCAAATTTTCGTCGGCCAGCGTGTCATCGTAAATCGCCGGACGTATGGCGGTGGGCATGTGCTTCCAGCCTTCCAGTCCGTGAAAGGAGGCGTCGGGCTGCAGGCTTACGCAACGGATTGCGGGGTTCAGCTCTTTGAGCCGCCGCGTCGTCCCGACAAAGGTGCCGCTGGTACCGAGTCCGGCAACAAAATGGGTGATGCGGCCGGAGGTCTGCTGCCAAATCTCGTTGGCGGTGGTGCGATAGTGCGCTTGCCAGTTCGCAGGATTGCTGTACTGGTCCGGGTAAAAATATTTGTCGGGATTTGCGGCCACGATTTCATGAACTTTGCGAATCGCGCCGTCGGTGCCTTCATCGCCCGGAGTGATCACCAACTCCGCGCCGAACGCCGCAAGGATCCGTTTGCGCTCGTGGGAAGCGCTGTCGGGCAGGCAAAGCTGGACGGGATAACCCAGCGCCGCGGCTACCATGGCGTACGCAATGCCAGTATTGCCGCTGGTGGCGTCAATGATTGTCTTACCAAGCCGAAGCGCGCCGCTGGCGAGACCAGCCTGAATCATGCTCAGGGCGGGGCGATCCTTCACCGAGCCGCCCGGATTGAACCACTCGGCCTTGGCACAAAACTCAACGCTGGGGAATTCCCTGCCGACGCGCTCCAGCCGCAGCAAGGGCGTGTTCCCTATCCGGTCCAGCAGGGATTCCCCAGTCTGGCCCGGCTGAGCCCCCTCGTGAACCTTTGATTCGCTGGGAGATGCGGCGATGTGGCGTGTGGTAACCATGCGACGAAGCCCGAATGTCTCCTCCCTGTCCAGAGGACAGGAGATATCCGACCATTTTACTCCGAATTGGATGCAGGAGCATAGCCCAGCGATATAACGTCTTTTGCTGCGGCTAGGGAATGAGCCGGCCGATATAATATCGTAATGGTCTCGGGGTGCTTGAGGTTCCCTGCTGTACCCCCCTTGCACACTCCACCATGGTCTTGCTCTAAAACATTTCAGCGGGACCACACTCGCAGTCCCGCCGAAATATTTTCTTAATCGATCTAGCGCGTCCGGAGAACACCAATTGCGCCGACTTTCGAAAGCGATTCCTACCAAGTGCAAACAGCGTGCATGATAAGAAGCGCCCGCCTCCGATTTACTTCACGTCGCCGCTTCCCGACGTCCAGCGCAAGCCGACTGAAATCGTACGGCTGTAGTATTCGCGCTGAATCGGATACTGCTCGCTGCCCTGATAGAAGCCGAAGACTTCATTGTTAAGATTCAGCATGGAGACGATGAAGTGAACTCCATGGCCACGCGGTATGCGGTAGCTGACCTGCGCGTCAACCTGTGTGTGCGGATAGTAGTATACGTCGCCGTTGGGGCCTTTTATTCCAAGGTCTGCGCCGTCTTGAAAGTTGTAAAAGAAAATATTCCTGTCATTGTGCGTCAGGCCGAGTCGAGCCGAAATGGGGCCTTTGTCATACGTCGTATCGAAATTCCAGTTGTTGGGAGCCTGCCGCAGTAGCGCTGGGCTATCCGCGCGAGTGGGGTTACCGGTGTTCGGGTCGATGGGGAACTTAGCTTGCGACGTCGTGTAACTGTAATTCGCCGAAACACCAACGCCGTTCAATAGCCCGGGAAGGAATGTGAAGTGCTGTTGCCACGCAAACTCGATACCGGTGATATGCGCCTTTCGGCCATTGATGGGCTGACGCTGCTGGAATCCCGCAAACGGTCCCGTGCTGGGTGTCGTTTGGATTTGGAATATAGGATCGGACAAGTCTTTGTAAAACCATCCGCCTTCAATTATTCCGATACTCTTCAAATAATGTTCAAACAACAGATCGAAGTCGTTGGCGTGGGTGGGTCTGAGGGCTGGATTGCCTATTGTCACCCTGTTGCGGCCCTGCTCGACTAACTGGAAAGGTGGCAAATCGGAGAAGTTAGGACGCGCAATGCCACGTCCGTAAGCCGCCCGGATGTTCGTGCTTCCGTTAATGTTGTACTGGACTTGCACGCTCGGCAGGAAATTCGTGTAGGTCTGTTCGCCAGGTGCCGGCGAGTCGGACAGGAACTTAAAATCTCCCGTAATTGGATCCCTAACCGTCTTGGAAAAAGTTGCGATCGTGCCTAGGAACGATGCCTGCGTGCCCTCGATGCGCAACCCACCTAACACCTTAAAGTGCCCAATGGTAATCGTGTTTTGCACGTAGCCGGCCACGACGCGTTCCCTGGTGCTGTAATCGTTAGAGTCTGAAATCAGGTGCTCGAAGTCCACGGTCTCTATGAACTGGTTGCGGTTGGCGTTGAAGTAAGAAAGAATCTTGTCGAAGTTGGAGAGCGGCAGCAGCTTGTAGTTTCCGAAGTAGTACGCTGGATTTGGATTTGCGGTGCTTCCCACAATTGAGCTCAACGGCGCCAGTGAAGTAAAGCGAGGATTGGTATCGAAAATGGGTTCATGGAAATTTGAAGATTTGTGGGCATCGCGTACTTTGAATCCCATCTCCCATGCACCAAAATGCGAACCAACCGCGTACTGCCGGGTTACGGAAATGGATCCAGTCAAATCGCGCTCGAAGATGTGATTCTGAGTGTCCATTGAGACTGTCTTGAAAAAATTAAAGTTGCCGCCGCCGAGATTGTAGTTCGTGGGATCAAACATGTTGGTCCCGGCCACTTGGTTGAACTTAGGCAAAAACGGCTGGGAGTTGTCAAATGTAAACTGAACATCAGACGGCCCGCTAAAGTGGGCACTGTGAAATCCTGCTATGGAGCGTCCCTGGCCAAGCGCACCTTCGTAGGTGATTAGAGTCTTTCCCAAGCTGTGATTGGCGCCTGCAATCACATTGAAAATACGCTGCTGCGGCCTGCGAACCACGTGACTGTAGTCCACCTGGCTGTCGGTGCCCGTCAGAGCCGGGCTGATAAAAGAATTGACCGCTGGTGTGACGATCCAGTCGTCGCCATAATCCAGAAAGTTCGAGAACAATCCTCGAAGATACAAAAGCGACTCTTGGCCGAGTTTGTAGTCGGCGCTGCCGACGAAGCCGTAGCGATGGCGGTAGAATTTATATTCGCGCACATCCATACCGAAGAAAACCGGTCTGATATCGGGGTTTCCTGCTGTGCCAAAATCATTGGTCCCCGGCACCGGTTCAATATCGTCGGTGCCACGCTGGTTATAATCGTAGCTGCCGCCAAAGAGCAGGCCCAGGCGCTTGTCCCGGCCGAAACGTTTTCCAATAGTCGAGTCGAACTCATTTAGGCGGCCGCCCAATCCAACAGGAGTGTAGCCCCCCATGGTTTGAATGCTCATAAAGGGGCGTTCCCCTGCGCGTTTCGTCACCAGGTTGACCGATCCTCCGATGGCGTCACCTTCCTGACTCGGCGAGAGCGTCTTATTGATTTCAACCGAGTCGACCAGGTCTGCGGGAATGGCGTCCAACTTCACTTGCCGCACGCTCTCCGGCGACGGCACGTGCACGCCGTCCAACGTCAGGTTGGTGAGGCGCGGCTCCGTGCCGCGAACCTGGACGTACTTGCCTTCGCCTTCATCGCGTTCCAGTGAGACGCTGGGCAACCGGCCGACTGCATCCGCGATGTTTGTGTTTGGCAGACTCGTAATCACTTCGGCCGGGAGCACCTGCAGAATGTTGTCGGCGCTCATTTCGCGATTTATCGCTTCCACTTCGCCACGCTCGCGTTCCCCGCGAACGATGACTTGTTGATTTACTGTCTCGATCTCGAGGGCAGTATCAACGTTCGTCACGCCGCCTGAAGCGACGGTCACTTCCTTGGAAAACGGCTTGAAACCTAGATACGAGACAGAGAGCGTGTATTTACCCGGCGCGAGGTTGGAAATCGTGAACGCACCCTGAGCATCTGTCGTGGCAGCATACCCATTGGGCTGCAACTCCACGCGCGCGCCCACCAGAGCATCCTGGTTTACATCCGTAACATGACCGCTGATCGTGCCGTTGCGCTCCTGCCCACGCAAAGAGAATCCAAGCAAGAGCAAAATGCTGAGGAAACCAAAAATGGAACGATATGCTTTGAACATCGGAACTCACCCCTCCGTCCAAGATTCTGACTCGGCATCAAACCATAGTCAGCGGGCTTTAGCGAGCGTGGCTCTGTGAATATCCGAACTTTAGGTGGGACGCAGCTATTTTCTGCCCCCGTGTGCCAGCATTGCTTCAAATACTTAGGCGCAACGGATTAAAGGACTTAGTGGATAGAGTGACGGGCACTTGAATGCAGCCTGAATACCTATTCAGATGAATTCCTCACGTAATCCACAATCGGGGATCACTCTCGCGCAAAGGAGCTCGCCGCGATGCCTTTACAGAATCCTGCTCATTCATTACTCTGAAGAGACCATGTGGAATGTCGAACAGAAGTTTTCACCGAAAGCAATCGAGAGCCTGGCGGCGCTGGGATTTGCCGTGGGCAGCACGCGCGGCGTGGTGCGCGTGGAAAAGTACGGCAGCGGGGCGGAGTTTCGCAAAGGCACCGACGATCTCTACCAGATGACGATCATTCCCACGGTTATGCTCAAAGGCCAGTTCACGCGGCTGTGGGACGCCGGCTACCAAAAGTTTTTGCTCACCGACGACGGACTGAAATTGCCGGCGCTGGCGACGCACCTGCAAAACCTGCGGAAGTTTAACGAAGAGCTGCTGACCGCGCTGGGCGTCCCGACTTTTTACAACGAGGCGCTTGGCTCCGTCAGCCAGGTCAGCGTGTACGACCGCGTCAAAGGCCGCAAAGGGGCGGTGCCGGACGAAACGGTGGGCGCACACGAAGCCGGTGGCGGCCACTAGCATCGCAAATTCGCGGGCGAGAACTTACAACCGCGGGGTTGATCAGCCACCAACATCCTGAAGCTGCCGCCGGAATTGTCCGAGATCCACGCGATGCTTCGCTACTTTCTTGTTCCCGATAAAAAGCACAGGTATATCCCAGTCATAGCGCTCCTTCAGGACAGGATCGGCATCTATATTCACTTCGCGGAGGACAACGCCGAATTCCAGCAATAGCGGCGCAATGGCAGACTTGGCTTCGTCGCAAAGGTGGCATCCGGGGCGTGTGTAGAGAGTCACGTCACGGGGGCCGGAAGCGGCAAGTCGGGCGTCTTCGGGATGCAGGCTCATCGTTTCAGCGCGAAGTTGCATCTTACCGGGGAGCGCACGGCGATGGGAAGAACGAGGCATAATAACTAGGCGGTCGTCACAATGGCGGCATAGCAGAGGCGGACGAAATGGGAAGAGTGGTGGCATTGATGGACGATTTGTTCTTCCAGATGAAGCTGGCAGAAACCGCCAAGCAGCTCGGCGTGGAAGTAAAAGTGGCAACGAACGGCGAAGCGTTCCTGGGATTGATGGCCAGCGAAGCGAAACTTGTCATCGTAGACTTGAACGCGCGGAGCCAGCCAATCGCGGCGATAGAAAAATTGCGGCAGACGCAGAAGGAAGTCCGCGTGGTCGGCTTTCTCTCGCACGTGCAAACAGATCTGGCGGCGCAAGCGCAGGCCGCGGGATGCAACGAAGTTCTGCCGCGCTCGAGTTTCACGCAAAATCTAGCGGCGATTCTAAGTGCCGCAAAGGATTGAAGTGCATTCACGCAAGTTAAAAGTTCGCAGGCAAGTCTTCCTGTTGAGCTGCGCGCTTCTGTTCGCGGCGGCGAACGCCGTGGCGCAGGAATCCAGTTCCAAGCCGAACGAAAGCCCGGCTGGGACGTTGAGCGAAACCCCGAGCAGCGGCGGCCCAAGCGCGGCGTTAAGAGCAGTGCTCACGGCCACCTGCTCCCAAAACCAAGCCGACTTTGTTCGTTTTCTCACGGCGCGCAACAAGGAAGCGTTTTCGCGCATGTCGCCCCCGGCGCGCGTGGCGTTGATGAAGCGCTTCGTGCTTCTGAACGAGCCTGGCAAACCAACAATTTCGTCCAATCCCGCGGGCCGCCCCATCGTGCGCTGTCAAACACCGGACGTCACTACGGAGATGCAAATCGGCGGCGCCGAACTTCGCGACAATATTGCATTTCTTCCGATGGAACTCCGCGACCCCACGGATTCGACTGGCGAAGACGTCCACCAAGTTGTTATGGGCTTTGTTCGCGAGGACGGTGAGTGGAAACTGCTCTCGCTGGGCTTGCTCCTGCTGGATCTCCCGGCGCTGGAAGTGGAATGGGATGCCGCCGAAATAGAATCGACGGAAAAGAGCGCCATCGAGTCGGTCTACAAAGTGGCCGCAGCCGTCGAAGCCTACCGCAACAAATATGCTCACCTGCCCGAATCCTTGGCGAACCTGGGCCCGCCGCTTCACGGCACGGCCAGCGGCGAAGGCGCCGGGCTGCTCGATTCCGACCTCGCGAACGGGATGAAAAACGGCTACAACATTCGCTACGCGATTCTGGGAGCGAGCACCCTTGGCGCTCCGGCAAAATACGAGCTGTCCGGAACTCCACGGCAATACGGCCGCACGGGGCGACGCTCGTTTTTTCGCGATGCGAACGGCACATTGCACGCCGCTGACCGCCATGGCGCGGTCGGCAGCGCGACAGATCCTAAATTGGAATAAGACTTACCGGATGAGGCTTCGTTAACGATTAAGCCGATGTGCCGGGCTTACGGCTTGCCCTGATCCCTGCAGAATCGGCACAATGAACGCAGGGCCATTCCTCCTTCTGCGAAGCTTCGTCTGGCGAAGCTTTCGCGACTCCCAGGTTTCTCCGAGAGCTGCACAGGGCCGGTGTGTACCACGCCGGCAAAGGAGATCTGGCGATGCCGGATAAGATGGCCGATCGACGTGTCGCTCCACGCTACCCGATCATTCTCAAGGCCGAATTAATCGAACTCTCGGGTGGCGCCAAAATGATCGGACGCACTTCCGACATTAGCCGGACTGGCTGCTACGTCGATACTTCCTCACCGTACCGCTCGGGCTCCGCGATCCACATCAAGCTGACGTGCGGAAACGAGAGTTTCGAAACGCAGGGAACAGTGAGATACGTCAGCCCCGGGCTGGGAATGGGCGTCTTGTTCGAGGAGCAAATTGCCGCCAAGCAGCTGGCTGTTTTGAATCGCTGGCTGCAGATTGCGGCCCAGCAACCTGCGTGAGCCATGGCGTGCGGCTCAGGGAGCCGTTTTAGTCGTCGGGTATTGAATCCCAAGCTGCTCCAGATAAGTCTTGTAGTGCATGGGATCGTAGTAAAATTTTTTCAGCGCCGGCGCGAACTTTTCCATTTTATCCTTGTTCATTTCGATGGCCGGCTGGTCATCTGGAGCGAGAAACGTCTGGTAGTGAATCTCCTTGGTCTGGATATCTCGAAAATAGTCCCATGCCTTCTTGACGAGTTCCGGCTGCAATAAAAAATCGAGCGCGGTCATGGCCTGCACTTTGGCTCCCGCCGTCGAGCCCTTGTGTGCGATTGGGGTGGCCATCGCCACGCCATTCGCCCAACTGTGACCAGGGAGGTTTGGAATGTTCGCGGGATACATGAGATACACCATGGGAACATTCCACGAAATATCGCCAACGTCGTCCGATGCACCGCCAGCCAGATCTTTAGCAGGTTCGGCGAGTGGCTCAACTTTTTCTTTCATGCCTTCCACTTTTGCCCCGATTTCCTTTTGGAGGGCTTTGGCGAGGGTCTGGTCCGCATCGCTCCACTTGGGCATGCCGACAGCTTCAATATTTTTCTGCTGTGCTTCGGCAATCACTTTGTTGAAAAATGGCGGCCACGCCGAACCCACCAGCTTGTGATCCACGGTCGTGCCAGTCATCATCGTGGCGGCTTGCGCCATAGTATTCCCGAGCTCGTAGAGTTCCTTGATGTGTGGGTAATCGAGCTCCCGGAAGTAATACCAGGCGGCAGCCTCGGACGGGACGACGTTCGGTTGATCACCGCCGTTGAGCACGATGTAATGCGATCTTTGCTGCAGCCGCAGATGCTCTCGGCGGAACTCCCAACCGGTGTTCATCAGTGAAACGGCGTCGAGGGCGCTGCGGCCTTCCCACGGCCTGGCCGCTGCGTGCGCCGACTTGCCGTGAAAAAAATACTGAACGGAGACTAACCCGCTCCATGTTCCTTCACCCGTGGCGTAAGTTGTAGCAAATTGATGGCTCACGTGAGCCCCGAGAACGATGTCGGTGTCCTTGAATAAACCGGCGCGAACGTAGAAAGCTTTTGTTCCAACAAGCTCCTCCGCAACTCCGGGAAGCAGACGGATCGTGCCGGCCAGATGATTCTTGTCCATGAGTTTTTTCAGGACCAGCGCCGCGGTGACATTTACCGCCATGCCGGAGTTGTGTCCTTCGCCGTGGCCGGGCGCCCCTTCGATGATCGGGGCGTGGTAAGCCACTCCCGGCTTCTGCGAAGCGCGCGGAATACAGTCCAAATCCGTAATGAATGCAATCACTGGCTTGCCGCTGCCGTAAGTGGCCACCCACGCCGTCGGAATCCCGGCGACGCCTCGTTCCACTTGAAAACCGTTTTTCTCCAGGATTCCTGTCACGTAGCGCGAGGTTTCCACCTCCTGAAAACCCAGTTCGCTGAAGCTGAATATTTGGTCGACCATCTGCTGCGTGAGCGTTTGCAGTCCGTCCACCTCGGCGGCGGCTTCCTGTTTGAGCGCCGGTAACGCGGGCGCTTGCTGCGCAGACAAGACGCTGGGCAGCAGCATCACGGAACACAGTCCGAACAATAAAAGCAGTCTTCTCATGGATCCTCTCGGTCTAACAGTTCGCGCGGGGATGATAGCGCGATTGTTTCCAAATCGGGAGACTCATTCGCCCAGTGGTGATGATTTGTGCCCAGCGAGACTTGGCGCTACTATCGGGCGATTCATAATGCCTCGCCGAGCGCCATCGCGGTTCCCGATTCTGTTGTTTGCACTTTTTCTATTTGCCCCCTTTCGAGCAGCAGGACAGTCGCAAAACAATTTCAGCTATGGGCCTCTTCCGGTCTTCGAACTCCATAGTGGCTTCTGGATCAATCTTCATCACGCCCTCTATCATGAAGCCAGGCTGCGAACATCTCCCGCCGGGTCAGCGGACAAAAGCGGCAAGACCTCCGGACCAACGCTAAACACTACGCCGGAAGCGAGACCTTCTCTGTCGCCAGCGGAAAAACGTATCTGGGACGATGCGGTCGCCTACTATGTAGCGAACTACGCCGCCAAGGACCTGCTCTTTTCCACCGAACTCATTCAATTGAAAGATCAACTCGGCGATTTCGAAGATTGCGATGAACTCTCGGGAAGGAATCGGAGATTCTGTGACGCGGGATTGACGGCAAAGCTGACTCAGGAGCTGGAAGCCGCGGCACCGGTTTACCGCGCGCATCAGTGGCCGGAGCACGATCGCGCCAACCGCCGCTGGATCATGCGCGTCGCCCCGCTGGTGCGCGAACAGGGCGTGGGCCTATCGGAGCGTCTCGCGGACATCTACCAAACGCGCTGGCCTCGCGCGAAAATCCGCGTCGACGTCACGGGCTACGCCGACAAAAGCGGCGCCTATACGACCGCCGATCCTCTGCGAGTCACCATCTCCAGCCTGGACTCCCGCAATCAGGGCGCAGCAGCCCTCGAAGTTCTCTTCCACGAAGGATCCCACGGTATTGCCGAGCCGGTGCAGGCCGCCATCATTCGCGAATGCCACCAGCGCGACAAAGCCATTCCTCGCGACCTCTGGCAGGCTCTGGTTTTCTACACCACCGGTGAAGTCATCCGTCCGGTGCTTGGCGCTGCGGGAGCAACCGCTGGCGATCGAGAGGGCGGCGTTGCAGGCGCCAGTTACACACCTTACGCCTTGCGCGAAGGCCTCTATCAGCGCGGCTGGAACGACTATTACAAGCTTCTGCAGAAATTCTGGCAGCCTTATCTTGACGGCACGGCTACCTTCGATGACGCCATCGCCCGCATGGTGTCTTCGCTGTAGCGGTGGCGGTGGCGATGTGAACTCCTTTTTTCCGGCGCGCGTCCACTGTCTGGAGACGCAAGTCGGTGCTCAATTGATTCTGCCGCGAAGAACTGTGACCGACGCTTTCGGCAGCATTACCGCTTCACTGTCCTTGGCGTTGAAAGTTTTCGACATCGGCGGGCCATCCGGGTCCGCATGGCTCTTCGCCCCATCGGGGCGCCACACATATTGCTCGGCCATCAGTAGAGTTCGAATTGCTGGCAAAGTCTCAGCATTATATCGTTTTAAAGGACGAGCGACGGAATCTTAGCTCCAGAGTCACGTGGTTTCTCTTCCGTATCCGCTCTCGGCCGGCCGGTGTTCACCTGTTGCTTGCAATTGTTCGCTGGACGCCGATATGCTAGGCTTTCCC